>Ga0315552_1000153_pt1 | contig 45104 bp, 33 predicted proteins | sample SalMarSW160170MG_2_FD_203102 | JGI IMG/M metagenome (GOLD analysis project Ga0315552, IMG submission 203102) | Salt marsh sediment microbial communities from the Plum Island Ecosystem LTER, Massachusetts, United States - Salt Marsh Sediment SW1601-70 ...
CGGTTTTGCCATGGAATTATCATAGCAGAAAGATACCTCGCGATGCAAACGGTACGGCGACCCCGGGCTACGGCGGTCCGGGTAATGCGGTCCGGGTACGGCCGGCCGAGGGCGGGGACCGCGATCGAAGTGCGATCAAGATTGACTAAACTCTTCATCTTGCTATAATTAGCCAAGTAGCTGTACTAAGTAGGCGAAACCAAGTAGACTCGATCGTTTGCCAAAGGCACCGTGCTGAGCAAGCTCTACCAAGTTGGCTTTACCGAGCAGGCGTTCCCTGGGTAACTCTATGGCAGAAAAACAATTAACGTTCAAAGAGAACGAGATCAGTCAGACCCTGAACAGGGTTTATCTCAATTTCAAGGCGGGTCAGTTCAAGGAGGCGAGCACTCTGCTGGAGAAGGCCCTGGAAGTCGATTTCGAATCCACGGATGTGACGAATGCCTTGAAAGCGGCGAATTTTTGGCTGGAACGGGAGGATCGTCTGGCAACTATCTCGGGAGCCTACGAGAAGGGAGAGTACTATCTAGGTCAGTGGAAGGTGTTCAACGGCTTTATCTCGCGCATGGAGCATCTGTCCGAGCGGTGCCTGTTCAACATCAAGTACTACATCTTTGGCAGGGCGTTGGAGCATTACTTGACCCTTTACAATGAATCCGATCTCAGCGACCCGGAGATTCTGTTTCGAATCGGAAGATGCCATAAATGCCAGGGGAACTATGAGAGTGCCATTCGTTTTCTCGAGCTGGCCAGCCAGTACCGGCGGGAGGATGCGGCGATCCTGGCCGAATTGGCAGACAGCTACTCCCTGGTCAACGAAGACCGGGCCGCGAAAGTGTTTTTCCGGGAGGCTTTCTTCCTGGATTCCCAGTCCGTGGAGCTCTCCTACTTGGAATCTCCGATGATTCTTCGTTTGGCGGAGAAATTGAAAGGCAGATTCGGTGAGATGGGGGCCGAGCTCCAGGAATGGATTCCTGTGTACGGCACCATATTCGGCCTGTTCAACGTCAAGCGCGAGCTGCGGCCGTTGGAGCTCGGCAAATTGAAACAGGCTATTTACCAACTCGAGAGAGAGATCGGAGGCCAGCGGGGCAGCCGGCTGACACCCAGGCTGATCAATCACTACTTCTGGCTTGTCGATCACTACCTGAACAGCGGCGAGGATCGACAGAAGATCGAGGAAGTACTCGGAAAAATAAAAGAACTGGATCCCGAGATCTACAACGAATACGTCACGTAATTTAAGGAGCGATATCTTGTCTGAAGAATTGGTGAAACAGGTAACGGAACTATTAAACGAGGAAAAATGGACCCGAGCAACTCTGAACAGCTATACTATCAGCAATTTTTCCGAGCTCGATGACATTGTTGCGACGACCAAAGAACAGAGTGCGGAAGATGATGTGCTTGCGATCTGCGAGGAGCACCTCAAGCACACGCGTAACAGCATTATCGGTCTGTATATTTCAGGCGTTATCTCTCTGAGCAAGCAACTGGTAGACGATTCGAACCTGATCGTGCTGATCAACATCTTCATGGACAATCACAAGTGGAACATCGTCGAGTATCTGTGCAACAGGATACTCGAATACGGGGAAAATAAATTCGCCCTGAAAACCCTGGCCGACGTGTATGAGAACAAGAACGAACAGGATCAGAAGTACAAGATCTGGGAGCGCTATATAAAGGTCGACTACGAAGAGGCGGAGATCGTAAAATTCCTGGCGGACAAGAAAGAGGAAGACGGAGAGCTGGAGGGCGCCATCGAGTTCTGGAAAAAAGCCCTGCACCGCTTCATCAACAAGAAGATGTTTTCGAACGTGCGGGAGGTTTGGGAAAAGATAATCGAATACGCCCCCGAGGATGTGGAGTTTTTCTTCTCCGTGGAGCGCAAGATCGTAAAGGTTCTAAGCGGCGACCGGGCAGCCCAGCTTTTGACCTACCTGATTCCCCACTACAAAGAGAAGAAGGACTGGGATACCGCGATCGAGTTGCTCAAGCGTATCCTCTCCTACGAACCGAAAAACTCGGACGCCCGCAAAGAGATCGCGGAATGCTTCCGGCAGAAGTACAGCGACCATAGTCAGCTTGATGAGTACCTGCGGATCTCGAATCTCAACCAGAGCTGGCGCAACGTCCACGATGCGATCGCCGATTTCGAAAAACACATCTCCTTCGACATGGGCAACTACGTGTACCACTCGAGCTGGAAGATCGGTCAGATCAAAGACATCAAAAACGATGTCATCGTCATAGATTTCGCCTCGAAACCGGCTCATCAGATGAGCCTGAAGATGGCCGTGAGCGCGCTCAAAGTACTGAGCCCCGATCACATCTGGGTACTGATCCATACGAAGCCCAAAGAAGAGCTCAAGCGCGCGGTAAAAGATGATCCTGTATGGGCATTGAAAACGGTGATCCGCAGTTTTGACAATGCCGCGGATATGAAGCTGATCAAGGAGCAGCTGGTACCCGCAGTGCTCAGCCCGGGAGAATGGTCGAAATGGAGCACGGAAGCCCGGAAGATCCTCAAGACCGATCCTATATTCGGAAACGTACCAGAGAAGCTGGACCGCTACACGGTGCGGGACAAGCCGATCTCTTTCGAGGAAAAGACTTTCAATAAGTTCAAGGCCCAGAAATCGTTTTTCGACAGGGTACAGACGCTAAGGGATTTCCTGGAGCACGCCGAGCCGGATTCCGACTATTTTGCCGAAATGTTTTCGTACTTCACGGCTTTTCTGAAATCCTCGGGCGCGGTGAATGAGCTGGTGATCTCCAGCTTCATGCTGGTTCAGCAGCTCGTGTCGGTGTACCCCTACCTGAACCCCGGTATGGAGTCCACGTTTGCCGATTTGATCCAGGGAGTCGAGAACATAGAAGAGCTGTTCTCGAAAATCGACGATCCGGAACTGAAAAAAACCTTCCTCGTTCAGCTGCATCAAAACTATCCCAACTGGTCTTCGGTCTACGCGAGGTTGTTTCTCGTCTATCAGAGCAAGTTCATCGTCGATGAACTGGTACGGGACAAAAAATGGGATACATTGAAGGGGTTGACCGACCAAGTCTTAAGTCACTACAAGGAATACCGGGAGGCCTTTGTCTGGCTGGCCCGCAATCTCTTGGATGAATCCTGGTTCGCCAGGATGGAGCTCAGCCGGGAGAAGCTGCTGATCGAAATGATCCATCTGCTGGACATAACCTTTCGGGAGATCAACAACAAACGAGATGTGAGCTTCAACAGAAAAATCAACAAGCAAATCCAGGATTTTCTGTTCAAAGAGCAGAACCTCCTGAACTACATCCTGGAAACCGGAGAAGAATCCATTACCAGATTGTATACTCTTGTAGACGATGTGAGGGAGCTCGACCCTTCGATTCGAATCAGTTTGAAACAGCAGATCAAGAGCAATTTCCCGGACTACGAGTTCTTCGGTGAGCAGGAGAAGGAGACGGTCAGCATGGGATTGTTGACTACCCGCGGCAGCTACAACAGAAAGCAGAAGGAACTGCGGGAAATCATCGAGAATCAAATTCCCGAAAACTCCACTGAGATCGGAGTTGCCATGGAAAAGGGAGATCTCCGGGAGAATGCGGAATACAAAGCCGCCCTTGAGCGACAGGAGTTGCTCAAATCCGCGGCTGCGAAGATTCAGGAAGAACTACAGAAAGCTCAGATCTTCGATGAATCTCAGATCTCCACCGATGAGATATCCTTCGGCACCAAGGTGAAATTGAAGAATCTCCTCGAGGATTCCATAGAGGAGTATACGATTCTCGGACCGTGGGAATCCAATCCGGTAAAAAAGATAATCTCCTATCGCTCACCCCTCGGCGCCGAGCTGATGAATCACAAGACCGGAGATCGATTGAACTTCACCATCAGCGATCAAAGCTTCAAGTACCAGGTCGACGGTATCGAACCGGTAAAACTATCCGATGAGTAGTATATGAAAACCAAAAGTCTGTTACTGATCATTGCCCTGCTGGGCATCACCGCCCTGGCGTGGACTGCGGGCATCGATGTCATCGTCATGGTGGATACTTCGGAAAGCATGTTTCCCGTGTTCGACGACGTGGTGAACTACCTGATTCGGGACCTGCTGGAAAACAGACTTCACACGGGAGACTCCTTTCATCTGCTCAGCTTTGCCGACTCTCCTGAAGAGGAGATCCGGCTGGATATCGAAGATCGCGCGGATATTACAGCGGTGATAGACAGGATCCTGCTCCTGAGACCCCTGGGACAGTACACCGATCTGATTGCAGCGGTTGATTTCCTCTACGACTACACCCGTCGGATCGACCCGAAGAACAGGAAACTGATACTGCTGCTCACCGACGGAATCCACGATCCGCCGCCGGGTAGCCCCAATCGGCTCGATAAGACGGACGTGTTGGCCCGTCTGCTCGAATCAAGCGAAAAGATAAAACACGAGGGCTGGGATGTCCACATCCTGCGCATGCCCGGAGAGGAAGAAACGGGCGGTGAAGGGGGAGCGGGCGAACCGTCCGATCAGGTCGGATCGGGAATAGATGTCTTGGATGAGCTTTCCGATCAGCTGGAGACCCATGTTCTGGCCTACGAGGATATTGAAAAGGAAAGCCTGACCGATCAGCTCACCGGTTTCTCCACCTTGAGTTTTCCCGATTCCCTCGGGCGTGTCCGGCGCCGCTTCAGTGTCACCTTGGCCGTGCAGAACAATTCCGGGGAATCCCAGCGGTATACCCTTGTAGGCATGGACAGCGCCCGGGGTGATCTGCTACGGCACCCGGCCTCGGTCACGGTTCCTCCGGGACAAACGGCGGGGCTGGTTGCTCCCCTTCGCCTGCCGTCGGGGATCGAGCCGGGAATCCAGGACTTGAGCGTATCCCTGGAGTTCGACGATCCTCAGGTGCGGATTTCACCCCTGGCGGGCACGCTGACCTTCGACTACGTTCCGCTGGTCGGCTGGAACCGGGCTCGTTTGCCCCTGACCTACCTGCTCTACGCACTGGGCGCTTTGATCCTGATCGGGGTGATCATTCTGCTGGTTTTCGTGATTCGCCACCGCCTGCAGGACGCCACCTTCGACCGTCTGTTTGCCGGGGTTGTCGAAACGCGCCGAAGGCGGCGGCGCAGCATCCGTCCCCTGATCATGAAGGTGGACTCGCAGAACCCCAACGTCGGCACCCGCAATATCCACCCCGTGCCGCCCGGTTCCAGGCGCAGCGTGGGCGGCGACGGCTCCACCTTCCTGATCTTCTACATCCCCATGCCGCGGCGAATCGGGGATATCCGAAATGACGGCAAGAAGTACCGCTTCGTTCCCAGGAAAGCCGAATACTTCCCCGATCTGAGCAAACCCCTCGTCGACTGCCTGGATAAACCGATCAGGACGGTCTCCGCCCGAGGGCGCGAGCTGACCTTCCACTTTCACGAGTACGTATCTCCGCTGGAGCAGCTCAACCGCCTGATGCGCTCGGTTCCCAAGTATCACATCGGGGATGTGCCCCTGAAGCATCCCCCGGGCGGGAAGAGCGGGGGCGACAGGTAGGAATAGAGGCGGCAATAGGGTGCGATCATTCCCTGCTCAGCTCGACCCACAGTTTGGTCGGTAGCCCCCGCTCGATATCTTCACTCTGCAGCTTCCCTGGCATCCAACCCCTCAGGAATCGTCCTCCCCCGGCGTTGAGGAATTGGGGGAGCGTGTCCCGGCAGCTCACCGCCTGAACAGGGGTGGGAGGCTGTTCGCCAAGAGTCGCGTAGACAGTCCCGGATTGCTCGATCTCCAGGGTGAGGGGTACCTCTCCCTCGTAGGTGTGGATCCATCCATCCCATGAGCCTACGAGTTCGGGAGGCGGGGTGAACGGCTGTCCCGCCCCGCCCCCTCCGGAGTTGGCCCCGGCGGATGGAAGAAAATCCTCCGGTCGGAGGGACAGAATCGCGCTCACTATCTCGATCGTGATGATATCCGGCCACGAACCGTGGGTGTTCGACAGCACTGCCACGGCCAGGTTTTCCTCCGGCAGAAGAGCCAGCACCGTGCTCACACCCAGGGTTCCGCCATTGTGCTGCACCACCCGCAGGCCTTCTTCGCTCACGCCGACGAACCAACCGATACCGTAGCCGCTGCCCTTCCCTTCCCACTCCCGCAGCGGCCCGGTTTCCGGGCTTGGACGCTGCATCTCGTCGATAGAGTTCCCCGAGAGTACGGCGCTCTGATCGGGCAGGTGGTTTTTTAGGTGAAACAAGGCAAAGCGGATCAGGTCGTGAGCGCTGCCGTAGATCGCCGAGGCGCCGGGGGTGTCGGTATCGCAGGGCGGGACGACCAGGCCGTCGGAGGTGTACTTGACGGCCTGTCCTTCGGCCAGGCCGGGACCGACGTGCACCGATGTGTGCTGCATTCCCAGGGGGGTGAACACCTCGGCCTGCATAAACTCCGCATAGTCCCGGCCGGAGACGCGTGAGATTACCTCCCCGAGAATCCCGTAACCCAGGTTCGAGTACTGCCAGCGCTCCCCCGGCACGCTGACCAGCTGGCCGTAGCGGCGCAGGGTTTGCTCGAAGCTAGGCGGCCGCTGAGCCTCACCGTCGTAGAAATGCCGGTCGTGGAGCGGCAGGCCGGCGGTGTGACAGGCCACCCGGCGCACCGTAGCCTCCTCCGCCTCCCCCACCCGGGCCGTGAGCTTGACCTCCCCTACATAGTCGTTCACAGGTGCGTCCAGGTCGATCAGGCCCCGCTCCGCGAGAATCATCAGCGCCGTGGCCGTGAGGGATTTGGAGACGGAAGCCAACGGGTAGGCCGTGTGTTCGGTGGCGGGGATGTTGTTCTCTCGATCGGCGAGGCCGAAGCCCTGTTCCCAGACGATCTCTCCGTCCCGAGCCACGGCTACGGCCATCGAAGGGACCGTGCCCTCAGCCACCAGCTGCTCGATCCGCATCCGGACAGCGGCGAACGGTTCCGCCCTGGCAGACTCGCCGGCCGCCGGACCGGATTTACGGCAGCCGGATGTCGAAGCTACCACCAGGATGATCAGCGGGAGGGCGATCTTGGCTGCGAAACTCATGGTACCATTATGAACACCTAAAGACCTTCCAGAACCGACAGAGCCGTCTGGCGGGCGGCCGGATAGGGATCTTCCGTGGAAACCTTCTCGACCTTTTCCCGCAAGGTCCGCAGACCGTTTCTGCCGATACCCCGCAGAGCGTAGATCCTCACGTAGACATTGGGGCTGTCCAGGAATCGTTCGTAGAACCATTTTAGCCCGGCAGCCTCGGTGGTAGAGAGCTTTTTGGCCGTGAATTCCACGACCTTTTGGTCCTTGCTCCCCCACTCCTGCTCGACTACCTCCCGAAACACGTCCAGGTTGTCCTTCAGGGCGTTTTCACAGAGAGCGGTGAAGGCGGCCTCCCGGTACACGGGAAGGGCGATCTTGTCGCGGTACAGATCCTGCAGGTAGCCGAAGGCCTGGGGCGTGGCTATGACGCCGAGGGCTGCGATGGCCTGCAGGCGGACCTCGCGCTCCGGGTCTTGCTTTGCCTTGTAGATCAGGATGTCGACGCTGTTCCGGGCTTTTTCATCGGCCAGACCCTTGGCCGCAGCAATCCGGACCCGAACGTTCGAATCTCTCAATCCCTGCTGCAGCAGGCCCTCCACCTCGCCCATGTCGAAGTTGGCCAGCGCCGAGGCTGCGTAGGCCTTTATCAGGCTGTCCGACTCGCTGAACAGCGCCCGCAGATGGGGAATGGCCCGGGTCTCCCCGATCTCCCCCAGGGATGCGGCCGCGTACATCCGCCAGATGCGCTCCTCGTCCCTGTTGTCCACGATGGCGATCAGGGCGTCCGCCGCCCCGGCATACTTCATCTTGCCGAGGGCCAGGATGATCTCCGGTTTCTGCTCCGCCGGATAGTCCTCATCCTGAAGCCGCTCCACCAGCAGCCGGCCCGACTCCTGTCCGCCGATCTCCCCCAGACCGGTGATGGCGGTCTCCGCGATCTGATCGTCCCGATGGTCCACGTAATCCAGCAGTCGGGTTTCCAGGCCCGGGGAATCGATGGCCACCAGGTAGCGGATACAGGCCACGATCAGTCGGCTGTCTTCGAGCATTTCCCCTTCCAGCGCGGCGGTGGCCGCGGCTTCGGCATCCCGGATCTTGTGGGCGGAGAAGTAGTCCAGCACCGCCTTGCGGACCTCGAAGTTCAGAGATTCGGCGAACAGCACGGCCAACTCCTCATTCAGGGACTGTTCCTCGCTGTCGGCAATGCTCTTGATGACGTTTAGCACTTCGCTGTCAATGCCGTACAGCAGTACCTCCCGCCACTGCTCTACGATCGGCCGGTCCTCCTGGCTCCAAGCGCCCGGCTGGATCAGAACGGCCAGGGATGCGGTCAGAATCAGGACCAATAGGTGTTTCATCTCGTTTTCCTCTTCGTCATGAGCTCTTTGATCACCTCCACCCCGAGCAAGCGGTACATCCCGAGCAGAATCCCGGCTGCTCCGAGCGCTTCAGCCAGAAGCAGGAGCAGATTTCCCAAGGAACTGCCCGGCGTCCATAGAGATCGGGTCAGGCGGTTGCAGGCCAGGATGAAGCCGACAAAGGGCAGCAGAGAGGCGGCCATCCTGCCCACGGTTCGAGCAATCGCTCCCCGGCGAAGGGATCCCAAAGCCTTCCTTGTCCAGATCAGCAGCAGGATGAATCCGCCGGTGAAGGCGACGGAATTGGCAACCGCCAGACCGGTGACCCGCAACCGGGTTTCTCTCAGCCAAAGGGAGAGCAGGACATCGGAGACGCTGATTACCAGCGCGGCGATCAGGGGTTTTTTGAAATCATGGCTCGAGTAGAAAAAACGCTGCAGGAAGGTGAATCCTCCCAGACTGAAAAGACCGAGGGAATAGCCGGTCAGAACCCGGGACGTTCTAAAGGTCCCCACGGCCGTGAAGGCCCGCCGCTGCAGGGCCACGGCAATGATTTTATCCCCCATCAGTATGTAGGCCAGCGCCGCGGGTATCAACAGCAGCATGATATAGCGCAGCCCGTAGCTCACGGTTTCACTCAACCCTTGCCTGTCCCTCCGGGCGGCCTGGCGGCTCATCCGGGGGAACAGAACCGTGACAATGGATATGGAGAAGATTCCGAAGGGCAGCTGGAAAAACACGAGCGCATAGCTCAAGGCGGATGTGCTTCCGTCCTCCAGGCCGCTGGCCAGCAGTACGGCGACCTGCTGGGTTACCGCGAAGATGGCAGCCGAGCCCAGCACGGGCAGCCAGGCCTTTAACACTCCGGGGAAGCGGTCGTGCCCAAAGGCGAAATCCGGCTTGAAATCGTATCCTAGTTTCAGAAAACGGGGTAGCTGGCAGAGAATCTGGGCGATTCCTCCGCTCAAGACCCCGATCACCATCGAGTAGATTCCGAGCCAGCGGAAAAACAGGAGGGTGGCGGTGATCACGCACACGGAGAACAACACCGGCGACAAGGCCGGGATTACGAAGATGCCGTGAGAATTGAGCACGGCCATCAATACCGCGCTCAGGCTGATGAACAGCAGGTAGGCGAAGACCCAGCGGAACAGGCTCACGGAGAGCTGCATCTTCTGGGGATCGGGAAAGGCCAGCAGGATCCCCACGACCTGCCGGGCGAACAGGGCGCAGAGGAGCACCAGGGGGACGAGGATCACGATCTGCAGGGAGATCACCTTTCTGGTAATCCGGCGAGCCTCCCGGCCCGTATGATCCTCTACCAGACTGGCCGACAGCGAGGGAATGAAGGCGGAGGACAGGGCTCCTTCGGCCATGAGTTTGCGGAGGTTGTTGGGAATCGTGAATACCGCATTCCAAACATCGGCGGTGCCGGAGGCTCCGAAGAGCGCACCGATCACGGCGATGCGCACGAATCCAAGCAGCCTGGACAGCAACGTACAGGCCATGACCAGCACCGTCACCACGGTACTGCTTGGGGTTCGATCGATTGCCCGGGTTTCTGGCAACTGCTGTTCCACCTCATCCAGTCTGATGTTCGGCATATCAGAGGCCCCCGTTCAGCTCGATTTGCTTCCCCGGGCCTTCGCCGCCGCGTTGACCGGAGCGTTCGCCGTAGCGCGCCAGGTAGCGATCCTTGAAGTCCAGGAAGTTCCCCGCGCCGATGGACTGCCGGATCGACACGACCAGGGACTGGATGAAGGACAGATTGTGCTGGGTGGTCAGCATGGCGGCCAGGATCTCTTTGGTCTTGAACAGGTGCCGCAGATACGCCCTGGAGTAGCGGCGGCAGGTGCTGCAGGAGCACTCCGGGTCGATCGGCTCACCATCCAGTTTGACCGCTTCACTCTTCAGGGACAGAGGCCCGCGGCTGGTGAAGGCCTGGGCGTTGCGGGCCGTACGGGTCGGAAAAACACAGTCGAACATGTCGATGCCCTGTTGCACCGCCTCCAGAATGTACTCCGGCGTTCCCACCCCCATGAGGTAGCGGGGATAACGCTCAGGGATCAGCCCGGCGCTCAAGCCGAGGTACTCCTGGAATTTTGGGAAGCCCTCTCCGACGGAGAGCCCGCCGATGGCATAGCCGGGGAGGTCCAGCTCCAGAAGCTGTTCGGCGCTGCGCCTTCGCAGATGAGCATAAAAATTACCCTGGGTGATCCCGAACAACTGCCCCTGGATGGCCGGATCGGACTCGAGCCAGCGGGCTTTGCTTCTCCCGGCCCAGCGGGTGGTACGTTCCACGGCTTCCAGCGCTTCCCCCTCCCCGATGCCCGGCGGGGTGCACAGATCCAGAGGCATGAGGATGTCGCTTCCCAGGATCCGCTGGATGTCGACGATGTCCTCCGGGGTCAGCCGAAAGCGGGATCCATCGATGTGGGAGCGGAAAATCACCCCCTGTTCCTCGACTTTGCGAAACGGGGCCAGGGAGAAGATCTGATATCCACCCGAGTCCGTCAGGATGTTGCCTCTCCAGGACATGAAGCTGTGCAGCCCGCCGCTGCGCTCCAGAACCTCCAGCCCCGGCCGGAGGAACAAGTGATAGGTATTTCCGAGAATGAGGCTGATACCCAGATCTTCCAGCTGTTCATTGGTGATCGCCTTGACCGTGGCATTGGTGCCAACCGGCATGAATACCGGGGTCTGCACCGGGCCGTGGGGCAGATCGAGCAGCCCCGTTCGGGCTTTGCTGGCAGGATCTCGGCTCTGAACCGTAAAACGCATGGTACAGTAGTGCAGCCGGGTCAGGTTCTGGCGGTTCGCAGAGCCAGCGAGCCGACGGCCAGAAAAAGAATGAAGGACAGACCGGCTCCGGCCAGGGGGGGAACGAGCCCGTTTTTTGCCAGTATCACCGATACCATCTGCAGCACGTAATAGATCACGCTGACCAGCAGGGCGGTCAACAGATTCATCAGCAGCACGTTTCTCTTGAAACGCCCCCCCATGCCCGTGGCGATCAAAACAACGATGAAGGGACTGGCGGCGAAAAAAAACTTCTTGTAGTACTCGGTAAGAGCGCCCCTGTAGGGTAAACCGGCTCTCTTGAGCTTATCGATCCACTGCCGCGCCTCGGCGCTTCTCATCTCCTCCACGTCCCGGGTGGTCTTGCGAAAGGTCGTCGGTGGCTCGGTAAGTTCCCTGGCCTCGTAGAGGGCGCTCTGCTTGAGCACGACCGTCTGCTCCGCCTCCTCCCATATGTAACGGCGGCTGTTGTGCAGGATCCAATACCGCCCGTTCCATTCGGCCCAGTCCGCATCGATCCTGGCGGCGAAACCGTTGTTCTTCGCTCTCTCCAGGATCAACAGATCGGTTAGGGTCTGTTTCTTGTCGTTGTAGTAGTTGACCTGATAGATCGTGGTGGTATCCTCACTGATTACGGTTACGTTCGTATTGCTGTAGCTGATCTCCTGACGAACCGCGCCCCGGAACAGCTCGTTTTTTCGGATGAATGTGTCGATCACCACGTTCTGTTCGAAGAAAAAACCGAATACGCTCAAGCCGACGCCGAAGAGTAAAAAGGGGAGGACCAGCCTGTACAGACTGATGCCTGAGCCGAGAATGGCGATCAACTCGTTGTTCTTGTACAGCACACCCAGGGTGAAGGCCGCCGAAAACAGCAGGCCCGGCGGAATTGCGTAGGACAGGCACTTGGGCAGGTAGTAGTAGGCTATCGTGAGGATTTCCCGCAGGCTCGTCTCGTGAGCCAGATAGCGCCAAAGATTGGCAAACAGGTCCAGCAGCTGGACGATCAGGACGAAAAACAGAACGGAAACCAGAAAAACGAGAATAAAGGTGGTCAGGATCATCCCGTAGATGGTTTTCACTGTCTCGTCCTGATCGCGAGCAATGTAGTAGCGGCTGCAAAAACAACCAGGTTGGGAAACCACATGGCGAAAGCCGGGGGCAGCTCCAGACGGATACCAAGGGTGTGACCGATCAACAGCAGCCACCAGTACAGGGAAGCCATCAGCAGCCCGATCCCAAAACCCACGGCTCTGCCGCTTTTACGGGCCAGCAAGCCCACGGGAAAGGCGAACAGCACGAAAACGACACAGGAAAAGGGAATCGAGAACTTCTTGTGGAACTCCAGACGATACAGCTGGAGGTTGCGATCCACGAATTTTCTGTCCCGGTTGCGCGTGTAGACGGTATACGCATTGGAGAGATTCGCCTGCCGGGCCAGGTAGAGCGCCGGATTGCCCGGAGCGAAATCCTGAAGGTAGCGCAGCTCCATGGCCAGATCGAAAAACTGGGCGCCGGTCTGCCTGTCCTTCTCGACGACCTGCCGTCTGAACTGTTCATCCATCACCTGGATCTCCCTCCAGACATCGATGGAACGCATCTCTCTCGGCCCCGGATTGATGAAGCTGGCACTGAAATCCTTCAGCAGTATGTTGTAGATCATCGATTTTGAGCTGGTGAACTCGTATCTGTCCGCCTCCGAAGCGTCCGACACGTGGCTGAACACCTCGTTGAGTCTGATGGAGATAACTCCCTTCTGATTCCGGCTCTCCTGCAGAAAGCCGGACCGCGCCGTTATGACTCTCTTTTCCTTGTCCGCGGTCTTGTCAATGATCGTGATATTCTTGATTACATTCTCCTGTATGTCCCCGGTTACGATAACCGTATCCTGATAGCGCTTCACCGAATACGGTTCCAGCTCGATGCCGGGATTGGTGTACAGTATCTTTCTGTACATGCTGCCCAGCCTGATGTTGCCCAGCGGCAGGAAATAGTCGTTCATGACGAAGGAGATCAGGAAAAGCAGCACGCCCGCCGTCAGAAGGGGCAGCAGGATCCGGGACTGAGCCACTCCGCAGGCGCGAAAGGCGAGAAACTCATTGTCCGAGGATAATCGGCCCATGGCCATGAGGGAACCAACCAGGGCGCCGAAGGGAAGGGACAGAGCCAGGATCGAGGGGAGGGAGAATACGACGAAGCGAATTACGTCTCCAAAGGGGACTTTTTTAGAGAAGATCTCTTCGGCCAAGACGAGCAGCTGGTTGATGAAGAAGGTGCAGAAGAAGAACAGAAAGGCTACGGTAAAGGAAATGAGAAACTCGTTGAGGATGTATCTATCAATTGTAGGAACACCGGGGATTCGGATCATCGATCTCCGCGGTTATTCTATTCCGCCTGAGCCCTCTAAGACAAGGGATTCATCGAGGATGGATATGCCCGATCCCAGCGTACCGAAGAACAGGTGGGGGGCGGCATAGGTCACGGTACTGATATCCAGAGCTGAAAGCCCCTGGCCCAGCCCGATTCGCTCCCATAGACCCCGCCCCGGCAGGAAGCGGGCTACCCCGCCGCCGAAGGTACCGAAGTACAGACCGCTGTCGGCCCGGACGGCGCACAGTACCCAGTCATCGGCGATTTGGCCTGAAGCCTTGCTGAAATGCTCCATCCTGTTGTCCCGCCGCTTCCAGCGGTACAGGCCTTCTCCGTAGGTCCCGATCCAAAGCGTATCTTCATCCTCCGGCAGCAGGGTGATCACGTTGCGGGCCCGCAGGTTGGAATTGATGCTGTCGAAGCTGAAGATTCTTCCCGTTTTCAGCGACATGATAACCAAGCCCAGATTCAAAGTGCCGATGAGAAGATGATCTTCCCTCGCTTCCAGACAGTTCACGAACTCTCCAGGAAGGCCGCCCCAACCGACCTTCTCCCAGTCTTCGCCCCTGGATCGCCACAAGCCCCGTCCCAGGGTCCCCACGTACAGGGTTCCCTGCACAGCGCAGAGAGCTTCGACCTTCTCGGTGAAGAATTCGATCCTCTGCCACTTCGAGCTCGACTTGGTGTACTGATACAGACCCTGGTAGGTCCCGATCCATACCCGCGTAGGGGTAACCTCGATGCAGCGTACCGTTCTCGGGATCAGGCTCTCGCTTCCGGTTTCGAACACCTTGGCCTCCTGCCGGCCGATCGAATAACGGCTGATCCCCCCGTTCCAGGTCCCGATCCACAGATCGTCCCCGTCCGCCTGCAGTGCCGAGATGTTGGCGTCGTTCAATCCGAACTGTTCCGGGCTTAGGTCCCGCCAGCTCAGGCGCTTGGACAACCGTTTCAGAAGAGGATCGTTTGTTTGCCCGGGCTGTTGGGAAGCCCGGTAGTTGAGCAGGAAAATCCGAGCGCTCTCCGCATCGGCACGGCTGAATAGGGCGATCTCCGCCAGGCGGATCCAAACCTCCGCCGGCACGTTTCCGCCGGACAGGTTCACAATTTGCAGATAGGAACGGTAGGCCTGATCCAGATCACCGGATTCATAGCTGAGCTCGGCCAGCAGGCGGTACGCCTCGATTGTCTGCTCCGCCTCCAGCTGCTCAGGTCCGCTTTCCACGACACGTTTCAGGTAAAACAAGGCCAGTGTCGAATCCCCCTGGGCCAGGGCAATCCGGGCTTGGAGAAACTGGATTTCCGGTTTGGTGGGATCGGCTACGGCCATGAGGATCTTCCTGGAGATCTCGTAGCGGCCCTCTTGGAAAGCATTTCGAGCCGAAACCAGCTGTCGCCGTAGGATCTGTTCCTCCGTTTCCGGAATCGGTGCGGGTTCTCCGGATCGCTCGATCCCCGCCGCTGCAGGGGTGCGGGGAGCCGAGCTTTGACTCCGGCACCCGGTCAGCAAAGCTGATGCAGCTAGCGCAGTGAGCAGGATGAGCAGACAGAGGAACGGCAACAGAAGGATTGGCGGCCGCTTCATCTAGGTGCCCGTAGAACCGAATCCCCCCTCGCCCCGGCCACTCCGGTTCAAGATTTTCTGCAGATGAAAATCCGCCTGAACAACCGGAGCGAAGACGATTTGGGCGATCCGCGTCCCCCTACACACCTGGAAGGGCTCCTTGCCCAGGTTGATCAGGATTACCTGGATCTCCCCCCTGTAATCGGAATCGATGGTACCCGGTGTGTTCAGGATGGTGACGCCGTGAGCGAAGCTGAGTCCGGAGCGGGGCCGTACCTGGGCCTCGTAGCCCGGGGGTACCTCGAGTCGCAGGCCGGTCGGAATGCGTTCCCACCGCCCCGGCTGAATGGTGACCGGCCGTCCCTCCGGGATGTCGGCGTGCAGGTCGGCTCCGGAGGAGCCCTCGGACTGGTAGCGGGGTATCAGATCCGGGGAGGAGGAGCTGCAGGTTATCGGGATTCGCTTCATCTAGAAGGTATAGCCCCGGCGGGGAAGTTTTTTGAGTTTCCGGCTCCCATAGGCAAGCAGGTTGAAGCTGTCCGGTTGAATTCGCTTATCGATGATGGACAGAATGTCACTCCGCCCGACCCGTCCCAAAAGCTCGAGTGAAGTTTCGTACTCTACAACCTTTCCGGTCAGATGAACCTGGCGGAACAGCCGTTTCATCCGATTTTCCATGTCCTCCCGGGCCAGGATCATGTTTCCCTTGAGCTGGCTCTTGGCGTCCTCGATCTCCCTCTCCGTGGGAGGCTCTTGATGCAGCCGGGCCAGCTCTTCGTTGATTGCCTCTACCAGACCGGGCAGCAGCGAGGGAATGGTGTTTGCATAGATCGTCCACAGCGAAACGTCCGTGAAATAGGTACGGAAGGAAGATACGGAGTAGCACAACCCCCGGTCCTCCCGCAAACGCTGGAACAGGCGGGAGCTCATGGATTCCCCGAACAGCGTATTGAACACCAGATCCTGATAGTACTCGCCGATCTCGGTAGAAGAGGGGTAGCTGGTTCCCGTATACAGGTGAACCTGCTCGAATTTATCGGGAATGGCCTGCCATTGGAGCCGGGGCGCCGGGAGATCCCGCTGCACGGACGCCTCGCCCCCGCCGTTCGCAGCGAAGACAGCCGCAAGTCCCGCTTTCAATCGATCCGCATCGATCTTCCCGCTGACCGTGATCACGGTTGTGGCCGGGGCGTATCGCCCCTTGTAGAAGGCCAGCAGTCTGCGCTTGTCGATCTCTTCTACCTGGTGAACCTCACCGGTGATCTTCCGTGACAGGGGATGGCCGTTCCACAGGCTCTCCAGGTAGATCTGCTGACCCTTCTCCTCGGGATTGTCCTCGATTGTCTTGATTTCGTTGACTATAACCGCCTTTTCTTTCTGAAGCTCCTGTTCGTCCAGGATACTGGAGAGGTACATGTCGGTAAGCACATCTACGGCCAGATCGATGCTCTCCCCCGGCAGGGTGCAATAGAAACAGGTTACCTCTTTTTCCGTGAAGGCGTTGAGATAGCCTCCTACCCGCTCCACCGCCTGAGCGATCTGGTACGCGCTGCGTTTCGCCGTACCTTTGAACAGCATGTGTTCGAGGAAATGGGTGTACCCGGCCTGGTGGTCGCCCTCGTCCCGGGAGCCGCTCAGCTGCCAGAGGCCGATGGAAGCCACATCCGTATTGGACACGGTTTCCAGGATGATCCGGGCACCGCTCGCCAGCTGGATCGACTGGATCAATCCTAACTCCGCCTGGGTCTGTCCTCACGCCGGCCGGGTCGATCTGAACGGTCATAGCTTCGGGGTCTTCCCGACCCGCGGTTGTCACCGGACCCGCGGCTGTCACCGGACCTGTGGCTTTCCCCCGACCGGCTTCGAGGCTCGGGGTTTTCGATCATGCTCAGGTTCATCCGTCCCATGCGATCGATTTCGAAGAGCTTGACCTTGACCTCCTGGCCTTCCTGCACGACGTCCTGGACACTCCGCACATGTTCATCTGCCAGCCGGGAGATGTGCACCAGGCCTTCCTTGCCGGGTAGAAACTCGACAAACGCTCCGAAATCCATGATCCGCCGGACCGTGCCGTTGTACCATCTGCCGACTTCCGGTTCCTCGACCAGACCGCGGATGGCGCTTTCAGCTTCCTCGGCCTTGGTCTTTTCCCGGGAGTATACGGTTACCGTCCCGTCATTCTCCACATTTATGGTGGCGCCGGTTTTTTCGGTGATTCCTTTTATGGTTTTACCGCCCGGGCCGATCACCGCACCGATCTTGTCCGGATCGATCTTGAAGTTGATAATCTTCGGGGCGAACTCGGATATGCTGTCCCGCGGTTCGGCAATCGTTGCATTCATCAAACGGAGGATATGCAGGCGACCCTCTTTTGCCTGTTGAAGGGCTTCGGACATCACTGCCGCATCCACCCCGGCGATCTTGATGTCCATCTGAAAGCCGGTGATGCCGTCGGCCGTGCCGGCAACCTTGAAATCCATGTCGCCGAGGTGGTCCTCCTCACCCAGGATATCGCTGAGAACCACATAGCTACCCTCCTCCTGCACCAGCCCCATGGCGATTCCGGCCACGGACTTGCCGATCGGCACCCCGGCATTCAGCAGGGACAGGGTGCCGCCGCAGACGGTGGCCATGGAGGAGGAACCGTTGGATTCCAGGATCTCCGAGACCAGCCGGATGGTGTAGGGAAAATTCTCTTTGCGCGGGATCACCGCGCTCAAAGCCCGTTCGGCCAGGTGGCCGTGGCCGATCGCCCGTCGGTTCGGTCCGAGCCTACCGGTCTCTCCCACCGAGAAGGGAGGGAAGTTGTAGTGCAGCATGAAGGCCTTGCGCGCGTCTCCCTCGATATCGTCGAGCATCTGTTCGTCGAACACCGTCCCCAGGGTGGTAACGGCCAGGGCCTGGGTTTCTCCCCGGGTGAACAACGCCGAACCGTGGGTTCGTGCCAGGACATCGACCTCGCAGGATATCTCACGAATATCCTTGGGGCCCCGCCCATCGGTGCGGACCTTTCGATCCAGGATCGACCGTCGAACCGTGATATACTCCAGATCCTCCAGCAGCTCCCGTACCAGCCGCATCTGCTGCTCCGGGATCTTCTCCGCAACCCTCTCCAATGCCTGGTCGCGGATCGCATTTATGGCGGCGGCTCTGTTCATCTTTCCGGGAACGAAGCAGGCTTCCTCCAGCTTCGGCGTCGCCCACGCGAGCAGATCCTCTTTGATGGATGGCTCCAAACCCTCTTCCTGTACAGCGGAAAGATCGACTTTCTTTTTTCCTACGGCCTCCGCCAGCTCGAGCTGGATTCGGCACAGCTCCTTGATCCACTTGTGAGCCTCTTCGATGGCCTGCACCATGATCTCTTCACTGATCTCCGCGGCTCCGCCTTCGACCATTGTGATTCCGTCCATGGTCCCCGCCACCACGATATCCAGGCTACTTTGCCCGATCTGGTCGTAGGTAGGGTTCACGATGTACGAACCGTCCAGGTATCCGATGCGAACAGCCCCGACCGGACCGTCGAAGGGGATATCGGATATCGTGACCGCCGCCGAAGCGGCGACCATGGCGATTACGTCGGGCGGATTTATCTGATCCGTAGACACAACCGTGGGAACGACTTGAATTTCCCGTTTGAATTTCTTCGAGAACAGCGGGCGTATGGGCCGATCGATCAGCCTGGAGACCAGGATCTCCTTGTCTTTCGGCCGGCCTTCCCTTTTGATGAACCCGCCGGGTATTTTGCCCGCTGCGTAGTACTTCTCGTTGTACTCAACCTGAAGCGGTATAAAGTCGAGGTTTTCAAGATCCTGAGCGGAGCAGCAGGCCGTAGCCAGGACTGCGGAACCCGCACAACGACCAAACACGGCGCCATTGGCCTGTTTGGCGATTTTTCCAGTTTCCAGAATCAGGTCTTCCTCGCCTATCTTTAATTTGACCTGATGAATCATTGATTTTTTCCTTGTTCGATTTTGTTTATTTGCGCTTATTTGCGCCTTGTACGCTTATTTGCGCCTTGTACGCTTATTTGCGTAGCGATAGTTTATCCAGGATCTCCCGATATTTTTCGATATCTTTACGCTTCAGATAGTTGAGAAGCTTGCGCCTCTGTCCAACCATCTGCAGCAGACCCCGTCGGGAGTTATGATCCTTAGGATTGGTTTTAAAGTGTCCGGTAAGATCCTCTATTCTCCGAGTCAGAAGGGCAATCTGCACCTCAGCGGACCCGGTATCCTTATCGGTCCTGCCGAACTCCTTGATCACATCCTGTTTGTTGTCCTTGGTCAACGACATCGTTGCCTCCTCTTTTCACTCTCTTTCCAAGAAGCGTATTTCTCTCTCTGTTCCGGCAAACTCTTTTTGCCAGGATAGCCGTTCCTCCCCGACCGTCAGGACGCCCGGAACCTCGAGACTGTCAGTGATGAATCGAACCTGATACTCGCCGATTCGAGGAAGAACCTGCCCGAAATCCGATTTCCGCACCCGACAGCTTCCCTGCTGTCTTTGAATCGTAACGTCCCGAAGATCCAGACGGAAGTCATCCTTCAGCATGTCCTTTACTTCGGCAAGGCGCCCCCGCTGGATCAAAGTCCTGATCCGCGAGCTGCTGACGACCTCTTCCCGGTACATGGTCGCCGGAACGATTTCCAGCTCGGTGCCGGATCCTGTCAGGATCCCGACCAACTCCTGCGCGTTCGTATCCCGTCCCTGACCCATGTGGAAGTTGTAACCGACGACGAGTTTCTTTACGTCGAGACGACTCGACAGGAGCTCCCAAAAACTCTTTCCAGTCAGTTTACTAATTTCAGGAGAAAAGTCAATCAGCACCACCAGGGCTACACCTAAACCTTCCAGCTTATCGATTTTCTGGGGGAAGCTGAGAATGCTGCCCACCAAAGGCCGACTGCCCAGGACACCGGCCGGGTTCTGTTCGAAGGTGCACACCGCCGCAACCGCTCCGTAACCATTCTCTACTACGCCTCGAATCAGCCGTTGATGTCCTGCATGCAGGCTGTCGAAGGTTCCGATCGTAAGTGCCACCGGGAGCAGTGGACTTTTTTCTTCGGACAGTTGTTTCCAGCCAACGACGCGGATCATCTCGACCTACAGCACCATCTTGTAGTGATACTCACCCCGATCTCTGGCTGCCAGGGCCAGAAGGTTTCCGCCGGAGTCCAGCAGGGCGTACAGCCCGTCGGTTTCCGGCACATCTGTGAAAAACCAACCCTTCAGCCTATATCCGTTGCGAACCCCCGCCACCGATTCGTCTTTGACGATTACTGATCTGACTCCGCCGAGCCGCAGCAAGCGCTCCAGGGAGCCGGCCAGCAGCCGTACTCCCGCCACCGCATCGGCCGGAACAGCTTCCGCTACATCGTAGGGGCCTACCCTGGTACGGCGCAAGCTTTTGACGTATGCACAGGAACCCGACAAAATTCCCAGATCTCGAGCTAGAGCGCGCACGTAGGTGCCCTTTGAACAGTCCACTACAATATCCAGCTCGGGAGGGCTGTAGTCCACAATTTCGATTCGAGAGATCGTGACCCGCCGCGGCTGGAGCTTGGGATCACTCCCGGCTCGGGCTATGCGATAGGCCCGTCTGCCCCCCACGTGCACCGCCGAATAGACAGGCGGAACCTGATCGATCGTACCGCTCAGCCGACCCGCGGCCTCCTCAATGCGCGACAGACCGGGAACCGGTCCCTCTCCGACCACCTCCCCTTCCGGATCCAGGGTTTCCGTTGTCCTGCCCAAAACGAAGGTCGCCCGGTAGCATTTATCCAGACCGGAGAACAGCTCAGCCAGTCTCGTGTACCTGCCGATCAGGACCACCAACAGCCCGGTGGCGAATTTGTCCAATGTACCGGTGTGTCCGATGCGCCGTGTTCCCAGTGAGCTCTTGAAACCCTTGAGCGCGGAAAAGGAGGTCATCCCTGCCGGCTTATCCAGCAGGATTTGTCCGTCACTGCCCAAAACCGGTAAGATCCCTGATCTTGTTGGTCAGGCGCACGCCGCGCTCGATCGAATCGTCAGCCAAAAATGTAAGTCTGGGAATGAAGCGCAGGCGGATATTCTTCTTCAACTTCGCGTGGATGAACCCGGATGCGTGATTGAGGGCTTCCACACTCTGGGCTCTGATCTCCGCGTCTCCGTACAACGAGACGAAGACCTTGGCGTAGTGAAGATCCCGGGATACCTCTACATCGGTGATCGTGGTCAGAGGAGCCAGACGGGGATCTTTGATCACTCTCCGGCTGATCAGAGCGCTGATTTCCTCTTTGAGGAGGCTCTCAACCTTCCTCAGTCTTACTTCCGCCATCGGAGCTCACACCTTCCAGCGTCTTGGCCATCTCGACCTGCTCGAAGGCTTCTATGATATCTCCTACCTTGATATCGTTGAAGTTTTCGATGCCGATGCCGCACTCGTATCCCTCCTCTACTTCCCGGGCGTCATCCTTGAAGCGCTTGAGAGAGGACACTTTCCCCGCATAGATCTCCCGTCCATCCCGCACGACTCTGGCCGACGCGTTGCGCCGAACCTTACCGGAAGTTACATAACAGCCGGCAACCACGCCGATCTTTGGAACTTTGAATAGATTCCGAACCTCTGCGGTTCCGATCGTCTTCTCCGAGATCTCCGGCGCCAGAAGTCCTTCCATGGCGGCTTTGATATCATCGACGACTTCATATATGACGTTGTATTTGCGAATTTCCACCTTCTCCTGATCCGCCAGGCTCTGCGTGCTGGGCGTGGGACGCACGTTGAAACCGACGATGATGGCGTTGGAGGCCGAAGCCAGCATCACGTCCCGCTCATTGATGGCCCCGGCAGAGGCGTGGATCACGTTCAAACGGATCTCCGGGGTGCTGAGGCGCTCCAGGGTTTGCTCCAGAGCCTCCACGGAACCGTGCACATCCCCCTTGATGATGACCTTCAGCTCCAGAAGCTCACCCTCTTTGATCTGTTCATAGATATTGTCGAGGGTGATCTTGCGTACGTTCCGGGCGTCTTCCAGCCGCCGCAGCTCCTGTCTCTTGTCTCCGATCTGCCGGGCTTCCTTCTCGCTTTCGGTAACCTGAAAGGGATCACCGGCATTGGGAATTCCGGCAAAGCCGAGTATTTCGACGGGGATCGAGGGCGTGACCTCTTCGACCTTGTTTCCCTTGTCGTCGAACATGGCGCGCACCTTGCCGGAAAAAACACCGGCCACGAAGGGATCGCCGACCTTGAGGGTTCCCCTCTGGATAAGCACTGTGGCTACGTTTCCGCGGCCGAAGTCGATCTTCGACTCCACGATTTTGCCCTCCGCCCTGCAGTTGTAATTTGCCTTGAGCTCCAGTATTTCCGCCTGCAGAAGGATCGCATCCAGCAGTTCCTTGATGCCGGTGCGCTTCAGTGCGGACAGCTCGACGTACTGCGTGCTGCCTCCCCAATCTTCCGGCATCAGATCACGATCGGACAGCTGCTGCTTGACCCGGTCCGGATTGGCGTCGGGCAGGTCGATTTTGTTGATAGCTACGATGATCGGGACCTTGGCCTCTCTGGCATGGCTGACAGCCTCTTCGGTTTGAGGCATGACTCCGTCATCCGCCGCCACTACCAGCACGACGATATCGGTTACCTGAGCGCCCCGGGCGCGCATGGTGGTGAAAGCCGCATGCCCCGGTGTATCCAGAAATACGATCTTTCCCTGCCCGACTTCGACACTGTAGGCGCCGATGTGCTGGGTGATGCCGCCGAACTCGGTGTCGACGACATTGGTGGTTCGGATCGCATCCAGCAGTTTGGTCTTTCCATGGTCCACGTGCCCCATTACCGTAACGATAGGAGGTCGGCTGGCCATATCCTCTTCCCGATCCTCCTCCTTCTCGATTATGGTTTCGTCGTACAGAGATACCACGTTGACCTTGCAGTCGTACTCCTCCGCCAGGATCGAGGCTGTTTCCGAGTCGATCTGCTCGTTCATCGTTACCATCATCCCCATGCTCATGAGCTTGGATATCAGATCCGCCGCCTTCAGGTTCATCTTGCGGGCCAGCTCCGACACGCTCACGTTCTCCATGATCGAAATCTCTTTGGGAACGGGATTGGCCCGCTGCATGTTCTTCTTTTTCGCCTGGGCGAATAGTTTTTCCTGATGCTCCTCAAACTTCTCCCGGGCCTTGGCGAAGGTGCCCTTCTTCTTGCTCTTGAAGAATTTTTTACCCGCCGGTTTGGCCGCTTCCTCTTTCTTGGGAGGCGGGGCCTGTTTGGTCGGTGCAAATGCCGCGGGTTTTCTGAGGGTACGCGCGGGCCGCTTGGTCCCCGCATCGCTCTCCCTGGGTTTGAACACCCGTGAAGGGGCCCGATCTCGAGATGGTTGCCGCTCTCTGATCCCCAGGCCCGGCTTGCGTTCCCTTACCGTGCTCTTGTCCTGCAAGCGAACCCGTTCTACCGTAGGAGCCTCCTGCTTGCTCTCCAACGTGGGTTTCTTGGGCAAAGCCTTTTTGACCACGACCTTCTTCTTCTTGATGACGACGATCTTCTTCTTCTCCGTCTCGTCTTTGCCTTGCGTATCGACGGTCGGAGCGGGCTTCTTATGTTTAATCAGTGTTACCTTGGGCTTTTTCTGCTCTTCCGACATAGAACTCCTTTACCTCAACTCGGCGCCGGCGCGATTGATTTGCTTCTCGAAGCTCGCGCTACTCTTCTTCCTCTTCTTCTTCGAAGCTTAAACCAACGCCACAGTTTGGACAAGCGGTCATATCCGTAGTGATGCGCGCCCCGCACTCAGGACATTCATAAGCCTCTTCCTCGGGCTCTTCCTCCTGCCCCTCTTCCCCCGCCTTCTCCGGCGCATCCGATTCCGAAGGTGCGCCCCGCGCAGGTGCCGCCTCGGCCTCCGCAGGTGCGCTCCGCGCAGCTGCTGCAGGTTCTTGTTGGGCTGCTTCCGTAGCCGGCATTGCGGCTCCAGCCTCCGCCTCCGCCTCCACAGAGGCCGCTTCGGCAGGTGCCGCTTCGGCAGGTGCCGTCCCGGCAGAGGCCGCTTCTGTGGTCGGCGCTGCAGCCTCCGCCCCCGGCTCCGCAGGTGCGCTCCGCGCAGGTGCGGCTTCCGCAGCCGCAGCCTCCGGCGCCTCCGCCGGCTTTTCAGCTTCAGCTTCCGCTACGACTTCCTGTTCCTCTTCCACGATCTCCACGTTTTCGTCGATAATCTTAGAGATCAGCGCTGCATCCTCTTCACCGATACCATCCAGGGCGGCGATTTCATCTTTACTCATAGCAACGAGCTCTTCGATCATCTCGATCCCGTTGTTTTTGAGCACTTCCACGATCTTTTCGGGGATGTCCGGCAGCTCGCTGATCTTTTCGATCTCTTCCTCCTCCGCCTCGCCGAACAGAGCAGACACGGCTCGTTTCGTTTCAGCGGAGAGATCCATCTCGGCGAACTGCTGTTCGGTCTTGACGTCGATGTTCCAATCCACGAGCCTGTTGGCAAGACGCACGTTCAGCCCCTGTTTACCGATCGCCAGTGAGAACTGATTGTCCGCAACGATTGCCAGGGCGGATTTTTTTGCTTCATCGACAACGATAACCTGCTTCACCTCGGCGGGAAGCAGGGCGTTCTTTATAAACATCCGCTGGTCCGGATCATAGCGCAGAACGTCGATCTTCTCCCCCTCCAACTCCCGCACCACGGCCTGGATGCGCACTCCCTTCAACCCCACGCAGGCTCCGACCGGGTCCACATCTTCACGGTTCGAATACACCGCCATCTTGGTGCGATAGCCCGGCTCACGCACGATCTTATAAATCTCGATCGTCCGATCGTACAATTCCGGAACTTCCAGCTCGAAAGTTTTCTTTACAAAATCGGCATGGGTGCGGGTAAGAACGATTTGCAGCCCCGTCGGTGATTTGCTTACCTCGTAGATCAATGCCCGAATGCGATCACTCGGATGATAGACTTCCCGGGGCGATTGGAATTTTTTCGGGAGGATTCCCTCGGTTTTACCGAGGTCGACGAAGATATTCCCATTCCGCTCCCGTTGATAGTAACCGATGATCATCTCTCCGACCCGTTCTTTGAACTCCGAGTACAGGGTGTTTCGTTGGATCTCCCGCAGTGTCTGTTTGGTCTTCTGCTTGGCGCTCTGAACCGCGCTGCGGTCGAACTCCTTCGGGCTGACCTCGATCAACAGCTCATCCCCTATTTCGCTCTCCTCGGTGTACTCTACGGCATCTGTGAGTGAGATTTCCCTCACCGGGTCTTCCACCTCTTCCACGATCTTTTTGCGGGAGAACACCGTCACCTCGCTCCCGTCATCGCTGAAGCGCACGACCGCGTTATCCATTGATCCGTATTTGTTCTTGTACGCGGCCAGCAGCGACTCCTCAATAGTTTTACGGACCAGATCTTCAGAGATTCCCCGTTCCTGAATCAACTGCTTGATCGCGTCCGCCATCTTCGAAGCCATTTTGCTCTTCTCCTCCTCAAGAATCCAGTTTCCCCTTGCGGATATCACTCATCTTTATCCTCTGAATCTCCACTCCGTTATACAGGGAAATCTCTCCTTCCTGAACGCTATCGATTTTTCCACGGATCCACTCCGTTTCTCCGTGCAGCATGACCTTGACATTTCTACCCCGAAATATCGAGTACTCTTCCTCGCTCTTGAGAACCCGATCCAACCCAGGGGAGCTGACCTGCAGCTGCAGGTTCTCCAGCCCGTCGATCAGTTCGAGGCGGGGATACAGGTTCTTCGAGATTGCCGCACACTCGTTCACACCCACCCCCTCGGGGCGGTATACGACCAGAATTACGTGATTCTGGTTCTTGCTGCGACTGTGACGAAGTTCCACCAGGGAGAATCCCATTCCGGATACTATCGGCTCTACTTCGCAGCGCAATTGATCGTCCAGCTCGGTCGCCATCCAAGCATCCTCAAAAAAAAAGAGCCGATTCATCGACCCTTACGTTCAAGCGTACGCTGTAGATTGTTAAGGTAATTTTAAAATAACAAACTCCCGCACAATTGTCAACGGCTGGGGTCGGGATCGGATGTTCGCGAGAGGCACTAGCTGCCTTCCCCTATAACTCAATGGCCAGCGTGAGGACGAACACCTCCCGTACGCCGGCAAGCCGGAGCACCCGGGTGCATTCATCGGCGGTGGCTCCCGAGGTGAAAATATCGTCCAGCAAGACGACCCGCGCGGGAGCTTTCCCCATGGTTCGACGCGGTCTGCCCAGCTGAATGGTGCCCCGGATGTTTTCCATACGCTCCCGGTAGTGCAGCCCCTTCTGCGGGCCCCCCCTCCGACGTTTCAGCAGGAAAGGCGTCTCGGTACCCCCGGCTCGATGCAGCGCCCGGGCGACTTCAGGCATGGGGTCCCAGCCTCTTCGCCGTACCGATCGCCGACTGCCAGGCACGGGGATGACGGGCATCCCTCCATAGCGCTGTTCCAGCTGGGGGCGAACCAGACCGGCAATCAAGCGAGCCAGGGATCGCCGGTTGGAAAATTTGAACTGGGAGATGATCTTCCGAATCGGCCCGCGGTACTCGTAGAGTGAGAAGTTCGAGGTGAAGGAAAAACAACGCTCGGAACAGCGGGTGCAGCGATGCAGCTCCGAGATCAGAGGCACGCTGCACACGGCGCATCGCCTCTCAGCCTCTATGGGCGAAAGAGCCTCTTCGCAGCTGCTGCAGATGGGGAAGCGAAGTGAACCGCGAAAAAACAGCGGGTCTCCGCAGCATAGGCAGCGACGGGGATAGATGATCTCCAGAAGGGATCGTCCCAACTTCTCTGGCCAGCGGACGGGCGGAGGAATCACTCGGGGTCTCCACGATCATTATATCCCCTCAAATTGTGATTTGACAGGAATCGAATCCTGTTATACAATCATCATCGTAACTCTTCACGGGAGGGGAGCTATGAAAATATACCCAAGTGAAAATGCCTCTGGGCAAGTAGCGGGCAATCGTCTGAACGAGAGAACGGCCGCACAGATGGCCCCGCGGGGCCGTCCGGTTTCTCGTCCGGCAGCGGAAGAACAACCCATTCCGGAAATCCGTAAACAACTCCTCGTGGTTCAGCGTTCCTTGGGACGCTACCAGAGCATGCTCGGCGGTTTGGAGGGGTTCAAGGTCCTGCTGAAAGCAGATGCAAGAACGGCGACCGACTACATCAGTCATGTTGTTTATCGGGGAGAGGCCGTGCTGGAACCATATGAAAGCCGGCTGAACAGGATCCTGCAGAACAAGGATCTGGACTCCCTCCAGCAGTTGATCGAAAGCGCCAAGGCCGAAATCCACGGATTGGCCGTCCAGTTGAGCCGGCTGGAAACGGCAGAACAGAACAGCCGCAGTCTCGCTCTGGGCAAGGCCGCTCTCTCGGAGTTGTTGGAGGGTATCCGGAGTCAGGGGGATCAGTTGCTGAAACTGGAAGGGAAAAACGTACTGGAACTGCTGGGGTGAACTCCCGGCGAGGCCGGTCCTGCCGGCCCTGAGAGCCGACGGATTCGGGGGGGCGAGCAGCTAACTGTCCTCGGTTCGGTTACGCAGCTCCTTCTGCCACTCGGCAATACGATTCAGCGCTTCCAGGGGTGTCATCCTGGATAGATCCAGAGAGCGGATCTCGTCATGAATTACCTGCTCCAATGCGAACAGCAGCGGCTGGGCGGATTTGCCCGGAGCATTGAGTCGAACCTTTGCCGTCGTGTTGACCGCCCCGTTTTCCTTGAGCTCTCCGAGCATCTGCTCGGCCCGGCGGACGACTTCCGGAGGAACCCCGGCCATCTCGGCAACGTGGATGCCGTAGGAGTTGTCCGTAGGTCCCTCCCGGACCTGCTTCAGGAAGACGATCTCCCCTTGGCTCTCCAACACGGCCATGGAGAGATTCTTCAGATGCTCGTGTTTCAAGGCGGTGAGCTCGTGATAGTGGGTGGCAAATAGGGTAAAGGCTCCGAGCCGTTGGAGAACATACTCGGTAACCGCCCAGGCGATGGACAAACCGTCCTTGGTACCGGTCCCCCGCCCCACCTCATCCATGACGATCAGGCTGCTCCCGGTGGCCGAGCGCAGGATGTTGGCGGTTTCGCTCATCTCGACCAGGAAGGTGGATTCGCCCCGCGCCAGGTTGTCCGTGGCTCCTACGCGGCAGAAGATACTGTCCACCAACCCCACAGTTGCTTCGGAGGCTGGCACGAACGATCCGATCTGAGCCATCAGGACGATCAGGGCGTTTTGGCGCAAATAGGTCGATTTTCCCGCCATGTTGGGGCCGGTGAGCAGGACGAAGCTCTTGCCGCCGGCGGTCAGCTCCAGATCGTTGGGCACGAAGCTTCCCCCCGGAAGGTGAGCCTCGACAACCGGATGCCGCCCCTCTCGGATCTTCAAGGCCCTCTGTTCGCTGATCTTCGGTCGATTATAGGCGTAGAGAGTTGCGGCAAAGGCGAAGGACTGCAGGACGTCCAACTCGGAAACAACCTCGGATACGGTCAGCACCGGATCCAGCTTCTCCCGAACCGCTCGACGCACCTCGAGGAAGTGATTTCGCTCCAGCTCGATGATCTGTTCCGATGCGTTGTGGATCTCACTCTCCATATCCGAAAGCGCTTCCGTTGAAAATCGTTCACCTCCGACCAGGGTCTGGCGTCTGATGAAGTAGCCGGGTACGGACTTGAGATTCGATTTGCTCACCTCGAGAAAGTAGCCAATGATCTTGTTGTACTTGAGTTTCAGTGAGGGGATACCCGTTTTTTTTCTCTCCTCCTCCAGATATCCCTTCAGCAGCTTGCGAGCGTTCTCCTTCACGTCCCGCAACCGGTCCAGCTTTTCGTCGAATCCCGGCTTAATGAGATTACCCTCGTTTATCAGGATTGCCGGCTCCTCCAAAATAGATCGCTCCAGAAGATCGACCAGGGTTCTCAACTCTTCGGACTTTTTCGAGAGTACGGCAAACTGTGCACCGACCTCAGGATGATTGTGCAGCAGCGAGGCGATCTCACCGGCCGTGGACAGGGAGCTCTTTACGGCCAAGAGGTCTTTGGCATGAGCCTTTTCCAAAGCAACCCTTGAACACAGACGTTCCAGGTCAAACATTCGACCGAGGTGCTCTCTGATCTTGGACAGGAGGATCTGATTCCTGTGAAAGAACTCCACCAGGTCGAGCCGACGATTGATCCGATCGATATCTCGCAGCGGCTTGAGCAGCCAGCGTTTGAGCTTCCGGGCGCCGATCGCGGTTGCGCTCTGATCCAGCACTTCGAGCAGGGTGTAGCGCCTGGTTCGGTCGTTCAGATTCTGGACAATTTCCAAATTCTTGAGCGTCGATTCATCCAAACCGAGGCAGCTGCCGTCCGTGTAGATCTGCAGGTGGCGTATATGGGAAAGTACTCCTTTGGCGGTATCCGCGAGGTAGGCGAGCAGCGCGCCGGCCGTCTGGATTTCCGGGGAGTCATCCTTCAGCCCTAATCCGCGCAGGCTGGTCACGTGGAATTGATCTTTGAGCAGCTGGATGTTGTTCTGCAGATCGAAACTCCAATCGGGCAGACGGTTGATCATCAGAGCCTCGTGCTCGCGCAGCAGGTTGTCCAGCTGGGGATCCTCGGTGAGCAGCGATTCCTGCACCAGGAGCTCGCGGGGAGACAAACCGAGCAGCTCCTTCTTGAACCCTTCGTAACGCCGGTCATACGGGAAATGACTGGCTGCAAAATCGGCCGTGGAAAGATCGACGTAGGCAATCGAAACCGTCTGGCCCGACCGTGCCAGGCAGGCCAGATAGTTGTTTACCGCGGCTTCCAGCATGTTTTCGTCGACCACCGTTCCGGGAGTGATCACCTCCACCACTTCCCGGCTGGCCAGCCCGGTTTTGGGGATATGGGTCTGTTCACAGATCGCGATCTTCTTGCCCGCCTTGAGCAGTCTGGAAATATAGCCTTGGGAAGCGTGGTAGGGGATCCCGCACATGGGAACCCCGTTTCTTTTGGTAAGGGTCAGATCGAGCAGATGAGAGGCTTCGGCCGCATCCTGCTCGAACATCTCATAGAAGTCGCCGAGTCGGAAGAAGAGAATCGTATCCCGGTGCTTGCTTTTAATGCTGCGGTACTGCCGCATCATGGGGGTTGTCGGTGGCATACGAAAGAGATTATATTTAAAGAGGGATTGGAGTACAACATTATCATGGCAGTAGAAGGTATCGATTCGAGTTATTATCCACAGGTTTCGCCTCCTCCACCGCAGCAGCCGTCGGAGGATCAACCTAGGCCTCCTGAGGGGTACTCGCCTCAGAGCACCCCGCCGCCGGCGCCTGAGGTGGAAAGTTTGGAGCGAAGCGTAGACATCTTTGTCTGAGTGTCCGAAAACCCTGGAACTCTATCTCTTTCTTATCTCCGACAGATAATCTTCCAGAATATGAGAAGCGGCTATGCTGTCGATCTTGGCGAGCGCCCTCCTGCGGTCAAGTCCGCAGCGTCTCAGGCTTTCCTCGGCATCCCGGCTGGTATAGCGTTCGTCCCAGAGGACCGTGTCGACCCCGCGGCGGTTTAGTTTTGCAGCAAAAGAGCGGGAACGGGTGCTGCCTTCGCTCTCCGTGCTATCCTCGTGAAGCGGTAGGCCGATCACCACGGTTTCCACGGCGTTGGCTTCGACGATGGCCATCACATCGGTGATGAGCTGTTTGTCCGACCGGTAGTGAAGCGTCCTGTAGGGAGAAGCGATCATACGCAGCGGATCGGTCATGGCCAGTCCCACCCTCTTGCTGCCCAAATCAATCGCTAAAATCCGGCTCATCCTACTGTCCGCCTACTGTCCGCCGTAGCTCTGGCCCGCCCGCCGCATCAGCTCTTGAATGACCAGTTCCGTAATATCCACCTCTTTGGTATAAAAGAAGAAGAATTGGGAGAACTGGCCGCTGGCGTTGAGCACCAGGGAAAATCCCTCACTCTCGGCCACGAATTGGATGGCCTGGAGCAGCTCATCCAGAAATTCGTCGGATTTGTAGAGATTCTCCGAACGTTTGCGGATCTGGTCCATCTTGATACGCCGATAGTCATCCCGGTACTGCTTTTTTTCGAAGATATCCCCATCCAATCTGAGGGCGGCCTCTCCGTCGCCCCTGCTCTCCGCATCGAGTTTCTGCGACTCGAGGAGCAGGACCTCCTCGTCGATTCTGTTGATCTCCCGCAGCACGTCGGCACGCAGCTGCTGCAGCTCTTTGACGGCCTTGGACTCTCGAAAGTAGATCGAGTAGACTTTTTCGATGTCCAGAATTCCTACCTTGGTTATCTGATCGGCGAACAGGGGCATCCCCGACACAATCAGGAACAGCAGGATCAATGCCCCGATTCCGGCTCGTCTCATATTTTGCTCCTAAAAGAAAGTATCTCCGGCCAGGGAGATGACGAACTGCCAACCTTCCGGCTTGGGTCCCTCCGATGTGTCCACCATCACCCAGGACAATCCGTCAGGACCGTACTCGAAACGTCTGGCCAGGTACAGACGGATGGGAAACTGGGGAATCGTGAAGCGAATTCCCGCCCCGAAGCTGAAGTAGAAATGCTCCATGAAGGTGTTTGTGTCAGCCCAGTCTCCCAAATCACTGATCTCAGTTGCACCGAGCGCGCCGTCCACAAAAAAGACCCCCCAGAGCAGCTTTTCGGCGATCGGCATGCGCAGCTCCAGGCGATTGTCCCACAGGGCCTTCAACTCCCGCTCCAGCGGCCAGGCTCGTGCGATGTTCCAGCCGTCGATGTACAGCTCATCGTTGATGATGGTGAGCGCCTCATCCCGCCACAGCTGCGGTAGGATGAACGACCAGGCTGTGTGTGCTGCCAGAACGAGTTTGAAGTTCCAGTTCTCGAAGACCGGGACGTCCACCAGGGTCAGAAAACCCTCCAGGGTTGAATCCGTGCGGATGTACTCGCGGCTTCCCAGGGGAAAGCCGACGGCAAAAGTGACCCCCTGGGCGATGTAGAATCCTTTGGAGGGATTGAGGAAGAAGTCCCGCTTGTCCCAGTACAGGGTAATGCCCAGCTTGTTGACGTTCTTCCAGTTGCCCTCTCCGGCCCGCAGATCCGGATCGAAGGGTCTGAACAGGGTATCGTCGTAGGTGATCTGTTCCAGGCTGGTGCTGATCCCGGAGCGGACCCCCAACCAGCCGACGGGTGTTGAAAACCGGTACCCCGTCGTGAAACCCAATGAGAATTTCCAGAGCACGTAGTCCATGAGGTACTGATCCGGGATCGACCCTACTTGATTCAGATAGTACTCGTAATCGGTGATGGCATCATCCGCGGTGGACGGAGCACCGGTGCTAGGATCAACCAGGTGGCCGTCAAACGGATCCGGTACCGCATTGGGCTCATCTCCGTTGAATAATCCGCCGAGTGCGGTGTCCTGGGGCACATTGGGCACCACGGCGTGCTCGAAGCTGAAGCTCACCCCGCCCAACCAGCGGTGGCCCAGCAACCAGGGTTCCTCGAAGCTCAATGCAATCAGCTGACGCAGGGTCGACAGCTCGGCATTGACGCCGAGGGACTGGCCTTTGCCCAAGAAGTTCTTCTCCTCCCATTTGAGCATGCCTGAAACCGGGTAGTCGCCGCCTGCGAACATCACGCCGAAGTTGATGTTGGCGGTACTGCCCTCCTCTACGTTGATCACCAGATCCATCAATCCTTCGGCGCTTCCCGGGGGAGTTTCCGGTTGTATGCTTGCGAAATACTGGAGATTGTAGAGGTTGCGCAAACCCTCCAGAACCTTGGCCTTGCTGAAAATATCTCCCTCCTCAAAGGGAAGCTCCCGGGTGATCACGTAATCCTTGGTTTTTTCGTTCCCCTTGATGATGATGTTTTCGATGTGCGCCCGATCCGTCTCCACGATGCGGATCGTGTAGGTGATCTCCTGCTTGTCCGGATTCCTGTGCTCCTCCCGGTTGATTACGTTGAAGATGTATCCATTTTCATAATACAGGTCTACCACCCTCTGGGTGTCCGCTTCGAGCCGCAGTTTGTCCAGAACGTTCCCCGGTTGCTGGCGAACCAACTCCTGCAGCTGTTCGTCCGTGAAAATAGCGTTGCCCTGGAAATCCATCCCCCCGTAGGTCCACTGTTGGCCCTCGTCTATGTAGATCGTGATGATCAGGTAGTTCCTGCCCTGCTCTTCGTCCCGCTCGATCGTACGCTCGACCTCTTCGATCTTGGCGTCGATATAGCCCCGCTCCGCGTAGTAGTCCAGAATACGCTGCTGGTCTTCCTCGAATTTCAACTCCTGAAACACACCGGATGAAAACAGCGACTGCGGTCTTGTCTTCATCTGGCGTCGCAGGGTTCCCTCGGAAGCGAAATTGTTGCCGGAGAAGAGAATCGATTTGATCGTGGTCTGAGTACCCTCGCGGATGACGAACTTCACAACCACGGTGTTTTCCTGTTCCCCGGGTTCCAATACCGCCTTCACACTGGTGTCGATGTACCCCTTCTCGAGGTACAGATCCATTATGGCCTGGGCATCCAGATCGGCCTGGATATCCGTAACCATATCGCCGGGGGCGATCAGGACCTTTTCCAGGATTTCCCCTTTGCGCAATCGACGATTACCCTCCAGCACCACCTCCTCCACCGTTGGTTTTTCCTGTACGGTGAAGACTATGATCACACTCTCCCGGGCATCGTCCCCCGGTTCCGCGTTGGCTTCGATCGATTCGAAGTAGTCTAGGGCGTAAAGGCTCTCCTGAATCTCCCAGAATACCTCCAGGCTGAACTCCGTACCTATGTAGGGTCGAACAAGGGGCAGCAGCTCGTTTTCCGAAACGGTATCCAAACCGACGAAGGTGATATCCGCAATCGGCTTGCCCAAATACCACTCATCCTGGGCCGACAACGGCAGGGCGCAGAGGATCAAAACAATGGCCAAGAACAAGCTGCGACATGGTCCGTTGGGACAACCACGGCGCTTTCTACGTTCGATGTTTGAAGGCATATTCGTGTTAGCTCCTGGTTCGCTCAATAGGAGTATTTCCAGCTCAACCCGATGCTGTTATCGGACAGGAACAGATTTTCGGGATGGGAAGGTGTAAACGTCCATTCAAGCAAAAAGAAGGGGGTTACCCACTCCAGGTTCAGCTCTCCTTCCGTTCTGATGTTGCTCGACGAGGTGAGATCTTCCACATTCTGGAATCGCACCAGAGCCTCCAGAAACAGATCAGTTCCAAGATACTTTCCAAGAGTCAGGGTGGTATTGTCAAGGGGATTGAAGCTGTTCTCGACCAAATTCTCTCCCCGTATCCGGTCAATCAGGACGTTTTGCAGGAACTGGGTGCGCACCGTGAACAGATCCAGATTCAGGATTTCCCGAACGGCTCTCTCGAAGGGGGTCAAAATGCCGAACTGTCCGATGATGTCGCTGGTCAACATCACGGCGGCGGTGCCAAAATCCGTCTGTTCAAAGCGGTTGAGAATCGTTCCCCCGATGAGGTTGAGGATTTCCACATCGGGACGAGACGGTTCGGAGTAGAAGCGCGGGGAGAACAGGCTGAGCTTGTTGTTTGCCTCGAGATAGATCTTGATCTCCTCGTTGTTGAGATCCCTCTCCCTGATTTCCGCCAAGGCGTAGATCCACGGGTCGAATTCATCGATTCTCTCTTCAAAGCTGATGCTTCCCTGCTTCAGGTAGAAACTGCGATCGAAGTAGAAAATTTCTCCGCCCCGGATCTCCACCTTCCCCTTAATGAAAAACTCCCCCGTTTCGTCGTTGACGTGCAGAGACACCTCTTCGCCCTGCCTGGCAAAGGTACGGACGATCGGGAAGTTCATGGCGGGCCAGTAGAATTCCACGCTTCTTCCCGTAGTTATATCCATGTCGACGAACATAGGAATCGCCGGGACCGTGGATACGGCCTGCTCGTCTTCCTCCCGAAGCAGGGCGATGCGGCAGGAATTCGCCTGTATCCGGCCATCTAAATTCGTTACGTTCTCATCGGCGCGGACACGAACTGCGCCGGTGGCGTACCCATCCACGAAGATCGGGTCGAAGGCGTAGGCGATATGAATTCCGGGATACTCCCCTGCGTAGAAAATCAACTCTAAGCCTTCGGGTACCCAGTGATCGATGTAGAAAAAGCCCTCCGCCTCGATCTTCGTATCGCCGCTGTAAGTGGTGATGCGGGGTAGAGTGAAGCTCTTGCCGTCGAATATCAGCCGGGCGTTGAGCGGCTTGACCGGGTCCGGAGAGGGAGCGAACTCCAGCTCGGCGTCGCGCACATCGAGGAAGCCGACCCAATCGGGGTCGTTGATCGGACCGAAAATCCTTAAGCTCCCTTGGGCGCTGCCCGTAGTGAACGTGAAAACATCTGTGTTCGGGGTCATCGTGTTGATGATGCGCATGTCCAGAGCCGAGACCGAGAAATCTGAATCCAACTGGTTTAGGAGGATCCGGCCGCTGGCCTGCCCCTGGATCGGCAGAGGGGCCGCGAGATCCAGGGTGAAGCTTCCATCCTGTAAAACGGTTCCACGAATCGACTCACCCGGACCGCCATCGAAAGCGAGCAGGCCCCGATCCCCCTCAAAAGCGACGGTCCACCCGGCACGCTCGGCCCCATCCACCGTAATTTCGCTGAAAGCAAGGATTCCCTCGATGCTGTTACCCAGCACCGCTTCCAGGGTGAGGGGCCAGGGAAGCCCGCCGAACCTTCCCTCCAAACCGATCTTGAGATTTACGATCTGCTGGAAGTACTCGGCCCGATAGCTGGATCCAAAGAAGAACTCTCCGGTTTCGATTTCGAAAACACCTTTCCCCCCGGTTAATTTGTGGTTCAGGAATGATGCGTTCAGGGAGCTGATCTCCACCGAATCCCGTGTATAGGTTGCAGCCAGGTCCAGCGCCAAGGGGTCCAGGTTCAGTCTGCCGTCGTTCAGGGACAGAGCAATAGTGAGATCGGGCCTGGGAAGGTCTCCGTCGAATGCAATCGATCCGGAGAGGTTTCCGTTCACTGCCTCGATCCCCAGGCGCCCGATCGGGGCACCGACGAACTCCAGGCTGCCCTGGATCCTGCTTCCGTCGATACGAGCATCGCTGCTGTACTGCTCTTCACCTTCCGGGGCTTCCAAACGGATCGCTCCGCTCGCCTTGAGCGGCAGCAGATTTTGCAGATCGGCGTTTCCCCGGCCATTCAGCTCGGAGTACTCATCCTGATAGGCGATACGATTGAGAGACAGCTGTTTGTCTTTGAGTTCAAAAGCCAGATCGAGGGTGTTCTTCGTTATCGTGGAGAAAGGAATGTTCCGCAGCCGGGCTGTAGAGGCGCTGGCATACAACGAACCGTCTGCGCCAATAAGACCCGCCGTATCGACGGATGCATACATCGTCCCCTTTTTCAAGGTGATCGGCAGGTTCTCACTGTGCAGATGAAAGGGGTTTCCCCAAAGCTCCGTTACCCGCCCCGAATCGAAAACGGACGACCTTGCCTGGGTGAACAGATAGTATCCGTCGAGTCCATAGGAGCCGCTGAAGCGCACCGATCTCCAGGGCAGGAAAGCGACGTCCAATTGATACGGGACATCCTGAAACCAAACGAGCGTGGAAAGCTCCAATGTTTTCTCGGCCCGCTTTACCGCCACGTCACCCCGAAGAGAATAGCCCCCCCACTGGAGGCGAATATCGTTGAAATCCGCGCTATCCCGTTGAACAGCAGCTTGAAGACGTAGGAAGTTCTCGGGCTGTCCGTTCTCGATGATCTCGAACCGGTCGGTAGAGAACTCAAACTCGGAAAAATCCGTTGCACCTCCGGCGGTCATGGACAGTGAATACCGGCGCAGCTGTCGTTCCAGCCGGGGCGATACATCGGTCTGCGGAACCAGGAGTCCGTAGAGGGTATCTAGAGGCAGTTTGTTCATGCTCGCCTCGGTACTCAAGCTGAGCTTGGACTCCCATCCGAACGCTCCGGTAGCGGTAAGGGCACCACTGTCCGCATTCTCCTCCAGTGCCGCAGCCAAGGCGAAACGGACGCTTCGCCCCTCCGGCACGATCTTGAGGGAAAAACTATCGAAGTGGGTCTGTCCGACTTCGAGGGTACTGCTTTTGATGTCTACTACTTCGGCAGCGCGGTCTATTCGCAAAGTCGCATTCAGATTCTGCCCGCCCCGGGGATCAAAATCGTCGAAGTGCAGCAGTCCCGATGGCAGAAGATTGCCGATCAGGACATTGCCGTTGAACTCCACCCGTCCGCGGGATGACTGGAGGGAGAAAGGATTGAGATACAGGATTTCTTCATTTCCACTGATCCGGCTGACAATCGACACATCAAAAGGCAAAAGCTCCTCGGGAGCCTCGATCCGCAGATCCGCCGTGTACCGCAGGCGAAGCTCCTCCAGATTGACGGCCAACGAACCCGAGGAGCTCACAGAGCTCTGCAGATACGGATTGAAGCGCTTCAGAGCACCTGTCAGCCGGAATAGATCGGCGGGACGGAAGCCCTCGGCTATAAAATCAAGCTTTAGGTCTTTGCTCGCCGTATCATAGCTAACCTGCAGATCCAGGGGAGCCCGGTCCTGGATCTTTCTGACCGCGAGGTTTTGTGAATCGTAGGTTACCTGCAGGGTCTGGCGTTTTACGTCAATCGTTTCAGTGGACAAGCTGTAGATCTGAACGGCCAGGTCCGACCAGGTGAAGAATCTGTCCAAGGTACCGGTCATCCTCAACCGGGTGGACAGCCAAGCCGGCACCGGTGATCCGACTCTGGCGTGCCGTGCCTCAACGAGACCCCGAACCGAGATATCATACAGATCCTGCTGATTCACGCTCGTGAAAAACAAGTTGGATACTTCCACCTGCCAGTCCCTGTAGGTATAGCGGAGCGTGATGTTGGTACCGGACATATCGATGCGGGGATAGGCCTCCCTCTGGAGGCTGGAACGGCCTGCCAGAGAGAGCCAAGAACCGGGGGAATCTCTGCTGCTCGTTCGCAAAGAGTCGATGAGCTCCAACAGTTCCCTGTCGCGGTCATAGTCGATGTCGAAATAGGAATTGGCGATCTGAATTTCCGAGACGGCGAGCAGAGCTGCCCGGGTGGAGAGTAATCGAAACAAATCGTAGTGCACTTTCACTCGATTTATTCTCAGCAGAACCTCATCCGGATCGTCCTGACCGTGAATCACCAGGTCCCGGATGCCGAGATAGCCGAAGACCGACGGGGACATGCTGGAGTAGCTTATCTTCCGTCCGATCCTGGCCTCCAAGGTGTGCATCACCTCGGTTTTGAGCTCCTCCATCCTGCGATCCAACCGCGTACCGATCTGATGGACAAAAACCGCTCCTATCGAGATGATGACCATCAGCAGAAAGATTTCGAGGAAACGCCATTTGAGCCGGATCGGATGTGAGCTCAATCGCCTCTCTCCAGTCTGAATCGGACCTGAATCTGACCGACATCCTCACTCGAATCGGGGGAGGGTTCGAACAGATAGCTGCGAAGGGCCCGCTGCACCGCTGTATCCACCGATGGGTAGCCGGAACTGCGCACGATGTCCACTTCAATCACCTGGCCGTTGGCCGCAACGGTGAAACCCGCCACTACATCTACCTCCAGACCTTCTTCGAGAAGTATGTCCGGAAAGGTTATGCCCGCTGTTTTGAGCAATTTCCGTTCCCTCCCCCTCCATTCTAGCGCACCGGCCTCGGTAAATCCACTTTCCTCGGCCGGCGTAAGTGCCGGCGGAGTTGCCAGCTCCTTGACCGGCAGCTGCGCCGGCAGACGAGGTGCAGCTGCGGGGGAACTGGGTTGAGGCAAGAGCGGCTTTTCCGCCGTAGCGTAGGTCAGCCGTTCGCCCCCGATGGACAACTTCGGCTGCGGCGAAACCACCGCCGATTTCGTGCCCGGTATTGCGAGCGTTCTGGGACCCTGCATCTTCAAGCTTTCCGCCAGCTCCTGCGGCGCCAGATCGGGCAGCCGCGTCTGTTCCGGGACAACCGCCGGCAGGGTGCGCTCGCGGCTTTGGGAAAACTCGATCACCACCCGGCGGGGAACCACTTCCGCCACCCGCGGGCCTTTCACCAGCAATAGCAGGAGAATCAGACAGAGATGAAATCCCAGGGAGAACAAGAAACACAGACGGATGTTCTCGGTCATTCGGGAAGGCTCTTCTGGGCCGTCACCAAAGATATCGACTCTACACCGCTCAACCGCGACAGATCCATGATCTCCACTACATCCCGATAAGGCATCAGGGCATCGGCCTGCAGAATGATATCCGTGCGCTGGAGACGAACCATCTGCTTCTTCAGTTCCGCGGCATAGCGGTCCCGGGATACTGACTGTTTCCCAATGTAAATCTCCCCGGAACCCGTCATCGTTACAATAATTTCTTCTTCAATGACCGCTTGGGAGGTGTAGGCCTCGGGCAGATCCACGGTAATCGCCGGATTTATCGAGAGGGTGGTATTGAGCATGAAGAAGATGACCACCAAGAAAACCATGTCGATCAGGGGTGTGAGAACCAGGCCGCTGTCCTCCTCAAGTCTTCTTTTTAGGCGCATCCGCGTCTCCCCGTGTTATTTCAATCTTGATGATATGCCGATCGTCTCTGTCCAGCACCTGGAAGCTGTATCCTCCGAACTCAAAGGTCGTACCGACCTCCGGAATCCGCCCCAGATGTTCGCAAACAAACCCTCCCACGGTATCGTAGTTGAGCTTTCGCAGAGGGATCCCGGTGTCGTGGTACAGATCTTCGATATCCGTTACGCCGGCAACGAGGTAGTGCCCCGGGCTTACGATCTCGACTTTCTCGGTCTGCTGGAACACCTCTCCCGGCACGAAGCCAACGATCTCCGAGGCGATTTCCGCAGGGGTAATCAATCCCGATACCGCCCCGTATTCATCGGATAGGAAAACGACCTCGATCTTGCGGCGGTTCATCTCGAGGAGAAGGTCGGGAATCCGCTTGACATCCGGGTAGAACACTGCCTCGGTCATCAGATCTCGAATCCTCCGCTGATTCCTGGCCTTTAGTTCAAGTCGCAACAGACCTTCGACGTTCAAGTAGCCGATGATGTTGTCCGCCCGGCCTTCGAACACCGGCAGGAAGCGGATACCGTTTTTGTAACTGATCTGTACGGCCTCCTCGATGGTCGTGGTGCTCGCACATACGGGGTACTCGTGCATGGGGATCATAACTTCCCGTGCCAGGGTTGTACGAAAGTCAAAGATATCCTCAAATACCCGATGCTCCGTTCTGCCCAAACCTGATTCTCGGGATCCGAGACGAACCAGCAGGCGAAGGTCATCCCGGGATTGGGGAAGCTTGCTGCGGGTGGCCTTGCTGCCCGAAAACAGCAGAATCGCCTTGACGATCCCATTGAGAATCGCCGCTAGAGGCAGGAACAGGAAGTGGAAGATCACCAGGATCGGCGCCAGTCGAACGGCGACGGTGTCGGCGCGCCTGCGGAAGAATGATTTCGGGATGATCTCCGTCACAACCAACAGGAACACGCTCAGAGCCAGGCTCCCCAGCCAGGCGGCGGATTCGAATCCCCTTTCCCGCAGGGTGCTGGCAACCACGACGGCTGCAGTTACAACGGATATGTTCGTACCGATGAGGGTCGTGCCCAAAAGCCGTTCCGGCCTGAGCAGCAGAAAATCCGCTGCCCGGGCGTAGGTTATTCCCTTCTCCTTCTTGAGGTAGAGGGTCAGCTGATCCGCGGCCAACAGGCCAGTCTCCAAACCGGCAAAAAAGGCGGCGCCGAGTGTGCAGAGCAGGAGAATCAGGTAGGTCACCGGGGTAATCTCCTCACCTCCAGCTCGAGAATCCTGGTTTTGCTGATGCGTTTCACCGTGAACTCGATCAGCCCGATAACCAGCGTAGTGCCTACGGCCGGTATCTCCCCCAGGGTGTCGGTGATCAGTCCGGCTACCGTGTGGCTGTCGCTGAAGATGTCCTGATCGAGCAGCGCGGACAGTTCTTCAATCTTGAGATGGCCGGCGATACGGAAACCACCCTCGGGCAACTCGAGTATCTGATTCTCCCCGGACGGATAGAAGTACCCCAGCAGTTGTTCAATCAGATCCTTGAATGTGACAACCCCGGCCGTGCCGCCGTACTCATCGATGACCACGGCCATCTCACTGTTCGACTCCCGCATCTCCACCATCAGCTCGGCGCAGTTCTTCGTGGAGGGCACGTTGATCGCCGGTTTGAGGATTTCGCTCAGGCGCGCGTCTGTTTTGAACTTGAACTTGTATGGAAGAAGATCACGAAAAGTGATGTACCCCACCAGATGATCCAGATCCTGATCATAGGCAGGCAGCAGAGCCGCCCCGCCGGATTCATCCATCAACGCGTTATCGGTCATCAGATCCGATATGCGCCGGCTCAAGTCCACGCCGGTTATCTCGGTTCTGGGGTTCATGACTTCTTCAGCCTGTTTCTCCCGAAAATCGCAGAAGGACTCCACCAGGTCCAGCTCGGATCGATCCAGAATACCTTCTTTGAAGCCGATCTGAACCGCTGAACGGATGATGCTGTGCTTGGCCCCCTGCCCTCGCGCATGCCGCTCCGGCAGCAACAGATTGACCAGCCGGTTGAACAGGTTGAAGAACCAGCGCAGCGGGGTGAACAGCAAATACAGGTAATGAAGCGGTAGCGCGCTGAAGCGGCTGAAGGCCTGGGCTTTGCGCACCGCCAGGTTCTTGGGTGTCATCTCTCCGAAGATCAGCAGCAGCGCGGTCATGGAGATGATCGAGAACAACTCGGTCTTGAAGGGGAAGATCCGTTCGCCGATCGCCCCACCCAGAGAGCTGGCAAAGACATTGACGAACATGTTGCCCGTTAAAAGCGTAATCAGGATATCGTCGGGGGAGGAGAAGATCCGCGACAGAATGGCGGCCAGCTTACTGCCGGATCGCCGCTTCAGGCTGTCCTGTTCCAGGCTGCTGAGAGAGAAAATGGCGGCCTCGGATCCGGAAAAGTAGGCCGACAACAGCAGCAGCGCGGCCAGGGGGATCAGCAAACGGAGTAGGTCGACGTCCATAAGCTAGGCGGTACGTCCGGAGCTCTTCTGTCGGGAGAAGAAGGTAAGCAGTTCGGATGCGGCAATTTCCATGCGGGCCAGAGTCCTGTTCACCTTCTGGCGAAAGATATGAAAGAACAGGAGTGAAGGAATGGCCACGGTTAATCCGGCAGCCGTGGTAATCAGCGCCTGGGAGATGCCGCCGGCAAGCAGGGCCGGATCCGACACGCCCGAGACCTTGAGGTTGAGAAAGGATACGATCATTCCCGTGACGGTCCCGAGCAATCCCAGCAATGTAGCCAGGTTGGCGATGCTGGCCAAATAAGGAACGAACTTCTCCAACTGGTCGGCACTGCGCATGGCCTGGGATTCCATATGCAGGCTGATCAATTCCTGAGTTTGACCCGCCTTACGGGCCTGCACCCCGGCCAGAAGGACCCGGGCCTCGGGGCAACTCATCTGCTTGAGCTCCGTGAGAACCAGCCTGGCTTTCCCGGTTCTCAATCCTTCGATGACATAGGCGCCCAAATCCTCAATTCGATTGCGGATGTGGATAAAAAAAACACTCTTTTGAATAATGAGGGCGACTGCGATTACCGAGAGCGCCAATATCGGGATCAAAACCACACCGCCCTGGACAAGAAACGAGATCAATGTGAGCTCCCCTGTGGATGAAAATTTATGCCGCTATCTGCGGATGCCATACCCGATCAGAAAACGATAGCTGAAGTCGGGGGAAAGAAATGCCTCGAAACCTGTATGCACTGCGCCGTTTTTTCCAATCTTCCAGTTCCCCTCGATGCTGGTTATCAAGCCTGATACAACTTCCCAATCCGTAAACAAAAAGGCTTGAGAGCCGTCATCGGCGAAATCCCCGATCAATGCTTTGATTATAAACTCTACCGGAAGTTTGTTAAAGTCGGTTGTCCAGACCGCTCCTGCGCGACTGTACAGTGGATTTCGCCACGGTGCGGCCGTTATCGGAAAGGCAGCGGCAACAGCACCGGTAAGATTGAACCGGATTCCCGGTCGTCCGGCCCGTATCTGCCAGATCAGATCCCCCTGGAGCACCCCCTGGTTGGTATCGGCGAAGCTCAGTTCCCGATCCGAAGCATCGAGCAGATAGATTCGTCCCTTTATCCATTCAAAGGAGAGCACGGCGCCGAAAGGTGCACCGGGATCGAAGCGCAGTTCGGAGTACAGGGAATACCCCCCTTCGGTTTGGAGATGGGGAATCCCCGAGCCGTCGGAAACCGCCTGGACTGTACAGAGAGTCTGCAACTCTTGGGGCGGTAGACGTACCAAGGGGGCACCGCGGAGTAAAAGGGAGAAGAAACCGGTGGGATACAGCTCGAGTCCCCCGCTGGGATAGAATACGAGGGAATCGTCGTAGTACAGAGCCGCTCCTCCGGCCCACAAACGCAGAATCGAGCTGGGGTGATGCCAGCCGAGCTCCAGGCTCGTGAGGCCGTGCCGCTGTACCTCAGAAGAGGGAAGCCCGGCGGCCAGTACTCCCCCTGCCCGCAGCGACAGATCCCAACGGGAGCCGATCAGGGAAAGTTCGAGGTCCTGCTGAACGGCCCCACGCTGTACATCCGGGTCCACCGGGGGGCTGCCGCCGCCGATCCCGCTGATTCCGAACAGTTGGGTCTCCTCGCGCCATTGGAAAGCTCCGGCTTCACCGTACAATCCGACATCAAGACCGAGTGTGTAGACAGCCGATGCGTCGGCTGCTGCGTCGGCGCCGTAGAATGCACCCACCCCGAAGGCTGCATCTATATTCAGTGTTTCTTTCCGACGCCGGCTCTGTACTCCGAAGGTCAGATCCGTGGGGGAATGCGGGGGGCTGGTGACCCAGCCGTCGGCTAGATCAAAGTGCAGATCCGCGGACAGGTCCCATACCCCGGACGAGAGGGTCGCCGTAAACTCGGATACGACGGTTTCCCCTGGGATGTAGTCGGCTTTGGCCTGCCAGCTGCCGGAAGCCGCGGACTGTGCTTCCCCCGCGTACCCGCGTTCCTCGTCTGCGGCCGAAGCGGGCAATAGTCCCGGCGGAGCCAGCACGGAGCGGGGAATTCTCTGCCAGTAGAACACAGGGGGTTCCGGCAGCGCCAGGTCGACTTTGAAGAGGGATCGGGGATAGCTGAAACGACGATCGCTCATCCCCCTTGCCGCCGGAATTTCTTGACTCAATGGTGGAGGGGCGGCGAGGTACAACGTATACTCACCGAAGAGGGTCACATCGGGAAGCTGGAGCGTGTTCTGGGCTGCGGCGGGTGCAACCAGGTTCAGCAGCACGGCGATGAGAAGCATGATCATGACAAAAAGTCCGGTTTTGATTATGCTTAGGTTCGATTCTTTCGTCCAGGGTCGGGAGGCGTATTTGAATCAGGAGCGTAACGAGCGCAGCGAGACGAGCGATCGCGGCGCGCATAGCGGGCAAAGCGATCCACCGGAGTACAGCGGGAACGGCCAATCCGAGCCGAAGCCGGAGGTGCTGGAAAATTTCGTGGTCCTGGAGGGGCTGGACGGTTCGGGAACCACGACCCAGCTTCATCTGGCCGATAAAGCTCTCGATTCGCGGGGGACACCTCACTTCTGTACCGGGGAACCCACCAAGGGCCCGGTGGGTCGAATCATCCGTCAGATTCTGAAGAGGCAGATTCAGGCGCGTGCGGAATCGGTAGCCCTCCTGTTCGCTGCGGACAGGAACGAACACCTGTACGAGGAAAACGAGGGAATCCTATCCCACCTGCGGCAGGACGAGCTCGTGGTCTGCGACCGGTACCTGTTCTCCAGCCTGGCCTATCAATCCTTGACCTGCGATCCTGAGTTCGTGTTCTTTTTGAACCGCCGCTTCCCCCTACCGCAGCATCTGGTGTTTCTAGACACGCCGGTCGCGGTGAGCCAGCAGCGCCTGACGATCCGTTCCGCAAATGGTCCGGAACTATACGACGGGCGGGAGATCCAGCAGGATATTCTTTCCGCCTATGAACGGGGTT
>Ga0315552_1000157_pt1 | contig 44290 bp, 41 predicted proteins | sample SalMarSW160170MG_2_FD_203102 | JGI IMG/M metagenome (GOLD analysis project Ga0315552, IMG submission 203102) | Salt marsh sediment microbial communities from the Plum Island Ecosystem LTER, Massachusetts, United States - Salt Marsh Sediment SW1601-70 ...
TATTTTTTTTTCAGTTAGAACTTGACATAGACCGTCTCCGCTTCGCCCCCGTGCTTTCTTGCGAAAGCAAGAACGGGGGCTTCGGTCGGAATGACAATACGTATAGAATGTTACACTCACTTTTTAGAAACGACAATAGAATAGCAAATCCCACGATGACCAAATATGAAAGATGCCTTAGGGCATATAAGGGCAAAAAGCGCCGGGGGAAATAATCTTGAAGCAACTCTTTTCTGTTCGGCCTAAGTGTGGTGGGGGAAAGCTGAGATGTGTGAGTACGCAGCTATTGTTTCCAATAGTTTATGTAATGTCGAGAATATTATGTTAATGAAGATAAGATGCTGCCTTTAATCGTCTTCTTCATAGTAGTACAAATCGTCTTCGTCTTCAAAAACATCGTTATCTTCGTCGGTAGATGGATTCAATTCCGGGTAGGGAAATTCATCGGTATTTTCATCTTCTAAGTCGTAGTCTTCCACCTCTTCTAAAATATCGAATTCTTTTTCTTCTTCCCACATACTTTCATCTTTCCTTTAAGGTACGAAAACAAAGGCCCACAAGAGATGTTTGTTCGAGGTCTGAGATAGCCCAGCCTTTTGTTCATAACCATTAAAACATACAAATTTGATAGCTTTTACGATTTTTCTTAAAAGAGGTTCGTGGTTTTGTTTGCAGTGTAAAAAAATATATATTGCCCACAGGTGTTCCAGTAGGGGGAAATTACGTTAAAATCCCTCAATCCTACCTCCGATACCCTTCGGCTTGAGTTTGGCCATTCTAGAACGCGAAAACCGCTCTCAGAGCAGTCCTACATAAAATCCTGTGATGGTCTAACACGAGAGTTTTCATGCTTTATTCGCTGTTCCTGTAAAAATTCTCATTTATAGAACTTTGCTATTGACAGACTTGTCTCAGTCGGGCATAGTATTTTCATAAAGCGTGGAGTAGTGATGTAGTTTCAACAATTGACGATCTCTTCTAAGTATGCGCTAACAATTCTAAGTTTATGGAGGAGAGTAGTAATGATATTAGATACGAACCCACCGTTCAGGTAGAGGGCATGCTTCTTTTGTATGAGAACAGCATAAGTAAGAAGCATAACAGTCTTTTGAAAGGAAAATTCGATGAAAAGCATTAGAACTATCAAAGTACTGAGTTTTGCCTGTTTTATTACTCCTTTTTTCTGTGTTGGTTCTTTGCAAGCACTTGAGACAAGCGACCTCGGAGGGACATGGGATTCTCATCTGCTTACATCGGGCGATACTCCTGACTGGATAGGATGGATGTATGGGACGCAGAGTATTGACACAGGTGGGAATAGTACCTGGACATCGTTCACCAGAAGTGATGGGAATCCTGCCTTACCCCCGGCCACAACGATGAATGTATCATCATTTGGCACTGTAACAATTACAGGTACAGACTTTCACGGTATCATGAACACACAAAAAGACATGATCGCTGGTGTCATGACGGATGGTGGTGGCGGATATACCCTGGATATTTCTTCAAAACGAGGAGGAGCTACATACAAAACAAGCGACCTCGGAGGGACCTGGGTTTTTCATATGCTTACATCCGGCGATTCACCTGACTGGATAGGATGGATGTATGGGACGCAGAGTATTGACACAGGTGGGAATAGTATCTGGACATCGTTCACCAGAAGTGATGGGAATCCTGCCTTACCCCCGGCCACAACGATGACCGCATCATCATCTGGTACTGTAACAATTACAGGTACAGACTTTCACGGTATAATGAACACACAAAAAGACATGATCGCTGGTGTCATGACGGATGGTGGTGGCGGATATACCTTTGGTATTGGTTTTAAGCAAGGAACATCTACATATAGCACAGGTGACCTCGGCGGGACATGGGATTATCATTTTCTAACATCGGGTGATGATCCTGACTGGATAGGATGGATGTATGGAACACAAAGTATCGATGCAGATGGAAATAGTACCTGGACATCGTTCACCAGAAGTGATGGGAATCCCGCCTTACCACCAGTTACAACGATGAATATATCATCATCAGGTACTGTAACAATTACAGGTACAGACTTTCACGGTATCATGAACACACAAAGAGACATGGTAGTTGGTGTCATGACGGATGGTGGTGGCGGATATAACCTGGGTGTGCTTGTAAAACCGGTTATTCCGGCTCCTGGAGCGATTATACTCGGCAGCATTGGTGTGGGACTTGTCGGCTGGCTGAGAAGACGAAGAACATTGTAAGAGTGTTATCAGAATGCACATTTGATAAGGGCTGTGGTGATTGTGCTTGCAGCCCTTTTTTCATATCCTTGAGCGTGCCTATAGAATCTCCCAGAAGTTCCTTCAAACCGTTCTCACAGCCGTCCTACAGAAGAGCCCGAGGTGGTCTAATCCAAGAGTTGAGAAAAATAGCTTGGCGCGTTCTCAGATTCGCGTATAAAATCTGCTAAGAGCCGCAACCTTAGCTGAGCATATTTCGTAATCCAGATTAAGTAATGTTAATCTTCTTTGTGAGGAAACCATAATGGAACTACAGAACCGCAAATCTCCAAATAATCCGACGCGTAGAGACTTTTTCAGAACAGGAATCGGGATAGCAGCCGGCGCGGCGACGTCATTGTTTGTGTCAGAGAAAATGCTCGCAGCGGGTAGGACGCCACTGATTGAGACCAAGCGCGATGCAAGTGATGTCCGGATTAAATCCGTTGAAACATTTGTCCTCGCCTTCGAAACCAAGAGTCCGATTCGTGATGCGATTCATTCGTTTAGTGACCGAGGTGGGGTGGTGACGCGCATTCACACGAACATCGGAGTGACAGGACACAGCTACACATATTTCGGCACAATTCCCGGCGGCCCACGAGTAGTCGCTCAAATCATCAACGAGGAGCTGTTTGATGTGATAAAGGGGGAAGACCCTTTCTTCGTCAAGAGGATACGCGATAAGATGTGGAAAGCGACGGAATATCACGGTGTTACGGGAGTAGTTCAGTTCGGCATAGCAGCAGTAGATATGGCTATCTGGGACATTGTAGGGCGAGTGCTCGAAAAACCCCTGTACAAGATTCTCGGTGGATTTCGAGACCGTGTGCCCGCATACGCAATGGTCGGCTGGTACTATGATGATGAGGATGAATTTACGCGACGTTGTGCAGCGGCGATTGAGGAAGGATTTCGCGCGGTCAAGATAAAGGTTGGCTTGGGTAGTGTCTCTGACGACATTCGCCGGATAAAAGCTGCCCGCAGAGCCACCGGAGATGATATCGACCTGATGGTTGATGCGAACCAGGCGTTCAGTGTTTCAACGGCTCTCGAACGTGGAAAGGCTTACCAGGACCTGGGAGTATTCTGGTTTGAGGAACCGTTGCCGCCGCATAACCACGATGGTTACGAGGAGCTGGGAGACAAGCTGAGTGTTCGTATAGCTACCGGTGAAAATGAGTACACGAAGTATGCTTTCGCCGACCTGATAAGGCGCGGCTGCGTGGATGTAGTGCAGCCTGACAACCGCCGAACAGGTGGGGTAACGGAGTGGATGGAGATTGCAGCATTGGCGGACGCTTTTCATATTCAAGTGGCAAGTCACGGAGGCGGACCCGGGAACCTTAATATGTTAGCAGCTATGCCAAATGCTATCTATCTGGAATCAGGCAGTCTAAAAGGCCAATCCATGTACGAAGTGAGTCTGGAGATTGTGGAGGGCGAAGTGTTGGTGCCGGATGTTCCCGGTTTGGGCACGGCGGTGAGGGACGACTACATTAAGAGACACCGCATAGGTTGACGCCGGGCAGAGAGAATGCGAGAAGCGATGCAAGGATGAGAGCGTCACGTAACAAGAAAAAAGCTGCCAAGAGCTATCGCTTAAAAATTTCGGTCCTCTTCAATAATCTGGACATCTTTAACTAAGAAAGGGTGCATGTTGCTACCAAAGACGATTGGTATTTCCCGGCCTCTGACTTTATGACTGTTGATATTTAATTGCACATACGTCATTTGAATGACAGGGTCTTTACGGGCCAGGGCAAGCTTGTCAATGCTCTTTAATCTTCGCTCGACATCATTGTCCGCCGCATAAAGAAGCATCGATTTAATACTCCTTTTGCCTTCATAAGCTCCCGGAGAGCTACATTTGAAAAAATTACCGTATGTTCGAGCTAAACGCTCTGCTGTATCGAGAGGAATGACTGAAAACAGAGATGTAAAAAACACGTCACCTTTGCACGAGCCGCCTATAACCAGGAAAGAATTACTGATTTGGCGACCAATAATAGTAGCTGTCAACTGATGTTTGCCTATGGTGATAGATAACTCTCTTCCTCTTTGTTCAATATCTGTGGATTTGCTACTGCGGGGTATAATGTATATTGCAGCAATAACGAGAACTAAAACGACAATAATTTTCCACTTTTCCATAATTTGCCTCTCTTTGGTATTCTTGATTTATCCAACGACCTGCCTTCTATGAAGACATCCTCCAAGAAATGCTGAATTCACTTTCCTGCTCTCCGGCGGTTTTCAAGCCCTTTATCTCCGATGTTAATAGTATCGGCCAAAAACAAGCCAAAATAGAGTAGAAAGTTCCCTATTGGCAGCATCGGTGTAGGTTTTGTTGTCTGGCTACGCAGACGAGGAATAGTGTAATCCCCCGTAGCATTATCAAAGATTGCCTTATACTACAAGGTTTGGGAATATTGATGGTGAGAAGGGAATCCTAAGCGATTTTGGCAATCAAAAATATTTTGTTATGGGCCGATAAGATTGTTAATCTCATTGCGCAATGCCCAAAAATCACTTATTAAATGCCTTTTATAGTCTTTGGGTTGACTTGGCATCGTTCTTTGGGTATAATATCTTTATAAGTCAAGACATGGGGGTGTCTTTATCATAGGAAAGTTTGCCGATTTTGGTTTTTTGAAAAAAGTCTTTTGGTCTTTTGATAGTAGTTTCTCAAGAATCAAATTGGAGCAGCAAAATGGCTAAAAAGAGAATTGGACAAAACATTCAGAGAGTTTTGTCTTTTGTCTAAACACTAATGCTGCGAAATTGTGGGGGTGATGTCAGTTGAAAATAAGAATGTCAAAATCAGAGAAGGGATTAGCACTTTTTATAGTGGTAGCATTCACTTGTATCTTTACCATTTTAGGTTTCTCCATACTGCAACTGGCGGCCACTGAGATAGTACTGACTCAGAAGGAACTGAACTCGACAAAAGCCTTTTATGCGGCTGAGGCAGGATTAGCAGAATTGACCACAAAGCTGTACAATAAGCAATTTGAAAAAATTGCGGATACGGCCTTAGGAGAAGTAAGCTACCATGTTGATTTGAACTTTGATGCAGATCCTCCTTATGCTATTTCAACTGGCAGGGCAAGAAATGTAGAGAAAAGGATAAGGGTAGAATTATCCTTTCTGGCTTCTCCTTATGAAAATGCTATATATGGCGGCAATACGGCTGGAGCGAAGTGGATGTTTACGTTAAGGGGGCAAGGCGATCCCATAGCCGTAAGAAGCGGAGAGGTCGGTGGGAGAGACATAGTTAACGGAAATGTATTTGTTAGTGGGGATGCCACTTTGTACGAAGAAAGCAGTGTTAATCCCTCGCCTGGTGCTAATCCGTATGCTGGAGATGTTGATGCCACTGGTAAAGTTGGTATTTTAGACGGAGCCTCGGTTTCCGGAGCAGTTAGCGAGGGCGTAGCTCCGCTGGATCATCCCAGCTTAGTTGACATGAACTATGGGGTAAATAATACACATAATGTAAGCGAAATCTTTGCAGATGCAGGCGTTGATTGGGGACACCTATCTACAGACAATGAGTTATACAATGTAATGGTAAAGAATCCTACCGACAGGTCTGGCGAGTGTTCCTCAACAGCCGGCGACGATTACTTCCTTGAGCCGGCAAGCGTGTCAGGAGGGGGAGACCAAAAAGATGCACGAACTCCTTTACACCTGGGGGACAACAGGATTTACTACGTAGACGGTGATGTGTGGGTTCACAACAAAACCACCTACGGATTTTTGGTCGACGGTAAAGTAACTATTGTAGCGACAGGAGACATCCATATCTCTGACAATATCAAATATGCAGATAACGAAAGCCTGCTGGGTTTGGTAGCTCTGGGCCAATATGACGATTGGGGCCAGCTTATAAGCGGTGGCAACATCTACTTTGGAGATCCTCGTTACGGGACTATGTATACGGTATCTGCTTTAATGTTCGCTGCAGATAGCTTCTTATACAACACGGACTCGGTTACCGGGGACGCTGTAGAGCCTACATCCGGTTTTTCGGTTTATGGTAATCTTAATGCTCTGAATCAAGTCTCCATCGAGCGGGATTGGTATGATGATGACGGAAATGGGACGGCAAGGCCTGCATACTTCGATTCAAGCACAAGCCAATGGGTAGATCTGGAGACCGGGGTTGCACTGTCAGCGGCCGAAACTGGCAGTCTCAGACATTATCAGATGACGATTACCTATGATGACCGGGTCAGGACTCAAGATACGCAGCCCCCGGGCCTGCCAAGAGGAAAGGGAACCATTTTTGGTGGACTGAAATACTGGGAAGAATTGCCATGAAGTTGATGACGGCGATCGGGGCTGGGACTGTTGAGGTCAGAAAAAATGCGAATTTTACGGCCAAGAATTGAGTGACCATTTTAGAAGGAGATTATTTTATGATGCCTAATGTTCTAAAATCGAAAAAGGGGACAAGTCTTGTTGAAGTTATGGTGGCTGTTTTCATCTCAGCAATTGTAATACTTGGGGGCTCTTTTTTCTATGTTGCGAGTACCAGCCAAATTCATCTACGAAAACAGTACCGCGCGGCTTGCCGATTGGCTGAGCAGAAATTAGAAGAGTTAAAAGCAGGCAATTATGATGCCATAACAATAGGTGAAGCGAAGGATAGTCTTTCTTTGGAAGAAAGTTCATCCTATAGTCGAAGCGTAGTCACAGAAGATATCGGCTTATATAAACAGGTTAGAGTTACCGTTAATTGGGGGCCGGTGGGTAAGGAGCATAATGTAAGTCTGGTTACTCTTGTTGCTCATAAATAGGTGAATCTAATGAAAAGAAAAGTGCAAAAAGGTTTCACTCTCATAGAACTTACAATTGCGATGTTCACAGGTACTATTGTGATTGTAGCAGCCGGTATGATTCTGTTTTTCGGTCAAAAAACCTGGAATAGTACCTGGGATAGGGCGAATCTTCAAAGGGACGCTTCCTATGCCATGCTCAGCATTAGTCGTCCTATTAAAGCGGGAACTTTAGCACAAATAGAGAGCAATGGTGAGGGGCTAAGGATATACAATGACAACGAAGGAAGCTGGAAGAGATTTTTTGTTGCGCCGGGGGCTTCAAAGCTTACGCTTAAAAGCGAAATTGTTGGAGGAAATAGCTCTGAGACTATTGTCGATGATAAGGTGGAAGCTCTGCAATTTAATGTAACAGGTAATACAGTGAGTATAGATCTTAAGTTGAGAGAAGATAACTTACAAACACATTTTGCGTCAACAGTAATGATGCGAAATTATGGACAGTAATGATACGAAATTATTGGGGGTGAATATGCAAAAGTTGCTACACGCAAAAAAGGGTGGCTTTACCTTACTGACAGCCGTAATCGCATTTTTAATACTGCTTGCGATGGGAGCAGGACTACTCAGTATGTGTCTGAAAAGCCGAATTTTTTCCGCACGAACTATTTCGGATATTACAGTCAATCCGACTAAAGGCCCTTCAGTTTCTCCCCCTGCGACCGAGGCCACACAGAAAGTACTCATAAGCTCTATCGTTTACAGTGTAGATAGGGCCTCGGCCATAATCGATGATAGGGTAGTCCATGAGGGAGATACTATTGGCGACGTTAAGATTGTTGAGATATTTAAAGACGGGGTAGTATTTGAGAGGGAAGACGAAGGGTCAACACTAAGGTGGACGGGGAAAATAAGGTAGCCACTAAGTCATCGACTTTGGATATAGAGCCTGTTCAGCAGTAAAATGGGGGAGGAAGCTGTTATTTAATCTACCTCATCGGGATAAGGTTTTTGAATCGTTGGTAAGAGCTATCAGCAAATGGTAGGTTATCAGTAGTTTCTCAGGAATCAAATTGGAGCAGAAAAATGGTTAAAATGAAAATTGGGCAAAAATTCAGAGTGTTTTGTCTCTTGATAGCATTTTCGATACCCTTGTCTGGTATAGCCGTGTTGGCATACCAGAGCTTTATTTGGCTGAAGGAGGGATGCTGGAAAGCTCTCGAATCAAGGTTGGTCTTGAACAAAGTTCTGCCGACCAACTTTTTCCAGTGGCTTCATAATCCCCACTCCTGGTCAGGCTTAAACAAGATTATATCTCCTGTTTTCAACTCGCTCGCTATGTTTCTGCTCGTGTTTGGTCTGGTCGTTCTTCTGCTCGTAGCCAAGGCTTTTGATTTATTCTTGAAGCCTGCAAAGGAAGAGCAGGCAAGAGTGAAAAGATGGCGTACCTTATAGAAACGAACACGAATTGGACAGGCATAGCTGTAATTTTGCTTATTGGGCTATTGCCCCCGTAGAGGCAGACAATAATCAACCGGAGGACGGAGTTAGGGCCGCCGACCTTTCTTTGACCGGCCTGACTTTGAAAGGGAAGGAGGGGGCCAGACTGTTTATCTGACTCCCTCTCCAAATCAATACTAATTTTCTTCGATTTCTACAGGTGATTCTTCAGACTCTTCCCAGGGTGTCTCCTGGGACTCCTCGGAAGGTGTCTCTTGAGGCTCTTCAGCTACTGCCTGTTGAGGCTCTTCGAGCGATGTCTGTTGCGGCTCTTCCGGGACCTTAAATTTTTTTTCTCTAACCATAATTTATCTCCTTTCACAAGAGTCAATAAACTTAACTTTTAATAACCATTCATCGGCGTATTCAGATAGCAACTTTATCAGAATATGGGACTTAAAAGAGCTTTGAGTGGTTGCTTGCAGTCCTTTTTTTAATTACTAAAACTGACCGGTTTTTACTGTCATGCTGAGCAAAGCGAAGCGTCTGGCCTACGAATGAGAATAATCCCGATAAATCGGGACCTGTGCAGGAAGAGATTCTTCACTTCGTTCAGAACGACAAACCATCCTATGTCATTGTCAATAAGACAGTTATGATTAATATTCAATCCTAAATCGGTCAGTTTGAGTTAATTATTTAGGCCAGTCCACAGAACGGCCATCGGCTTTCAAATTAAATAGCCTCAGAGGCGTATGTGTTTAGCCTCAGTTGTTTTATTGGTGGCACGGCCATCTTGGCCGTGTTTTCATGGGCTGGAAGCCCGTGCCACATAAGGAAACTGCTGATTTAGTTGTCTGGCTAAACACATACCAGAGGCCATTTAAGCGGCGAACTCGTCGTCCAGCGCTGGTTGGCTCGATATTAGAATAGTGAAAAAAAACGTTACGTTTAGTATCAACAATGGCACATAGTTATAGTCTTTGTTGAATATGGACCGGATAAATTACAACAAGGTGCCAAATGCGGTTTGATTGCTTTACAGAACAGGATTATTTGGACAGCGGATTTTTGCTGATCAGAGACCTTGACGACGTCTCCTCGCTGGCTTGCCGCAGGACCAGAGATTTTAGGATAGACGAATATGTTCCGATTGACAAGATAGATGGCAGAAGTCTTATTTTAATTGACCCGGACCGTGAGAGGCGAATAAAAAAACACACCAGGCGAATCCAAAGAGAACTACGAAGGCGCAAATCCTCTATCGCTTAAGCTCCTGCTTTGTTCAATCTTCTCCTCCGCAAAGCAGGGGCTTTTTTATGAATCGTTCCGCTTTGCACAACGGGGGACATTTCTTTTGATTTTCAGAGGCTAAAAGTATATGATGGTCATAGGTATAAGAGCACAAGTCAGAAGAGCAAAAGTCATAAGTGACCAAGAGCACAAGAGCATGAATGTACAAGATCGGGAAAGCGGAAGATTGCCTGAAAGACACGGGGAGGGACCCCGCTCCGCGGGAAGCCAAACAGACGTCCGGCAACGACGCCGGAGTTTTCTAACGGGATTTACATTAATAGAGCTGTTGGTGGTGATCGCCATCATTGCGTTGTTGATGGGAATATTGTTCCCTGTACTTCGAAAGGCGCGGGAACAGGGCAGGGATGTTGTTTGCAGAAATAATTTGCGTCAAATCGGGTTAGCGGCGAACTTTTATGCGGACCATTACAGTTTGTACATCCCTCGCTCGGCGGAATGGGGAGGAAAAATAAAGCCCTGGTTCCAACTTTTTATGCCTTTTTTGGCACAGAAGCCGATCGAAGATGATTACCGTAACGTCGAGATATTTCGCTGTCCGAGCTATCCAGACAAAGAACAAACCGTTTGCTATGTCGTCAACGGCTGGGGAGGTGAGATTGACAACGGCTGGCGGATGCAAAGAGTGCCGACCAAGCTGACCGACTGTAAGAGTCCCGCCACTACTATCTACCTTGCCGACAATGAGGACGGGCCCTGGCGGACCATACTTAAAAATGCGACCGACAGGGACGTGACTCGATGTGACGTGTTCCGTCCGAGTCATCTGCCCAGCTCTGATAGTCAGGACATTGGCGGAGGCAGACGGGTCGCACGGGCCCGACATAAAAACGGCTGCAATTGTCTGTTTCTCGACTGGCATGTCGGTTGGATGGCTGCCGAAGAGATGACCGCAGAGATGTGGAGCTTTGAAAAATAATACTTTGAGAAATGCTCTTACGCCTTTTGATTCCGCTATAATATCAGAATCTTCTTTGAATTGTAACAATCTGTAAGCTCTTTTCACAGATTTTGCTGCTAAAGTCGAGGGAAAACCCACCTGCTTTCTTTATGGACTTGATAATTGGTGAGCTGGGAAGACAGAGGACAGGAGAATAGGGAGTCAGGAGAATGGAGAATTTAGAATTGTGGATTTAGAACCTTTGACTGTGATATTTATTCGGAGGGAAATGCGGGTTTAATGAGCGGTCTTTGTGCATGTGAACACATGCACAAAGTATATTTTTTTAGTTGTATTTTGTAAGTTGTTGACTGTTGATTGACGATTGTTGATTTAGATCTTTCGGCTATGCTCAGGGCAGGCCCTTCGAAGGGCTCAGGGCAGGCCCTTCGACAGGCTCATGTCAAGGGGCTGATATGACACTGGTTTACCGGTGCATGGGCCTGAATCTGTTATTGTCGCGCCTTTCTAAGCGGTGGTGAGCATAGGGGCGAGGCGGGCGTCCCGGCCTAATGGGCAGATGTCGCGGGCTGGTTACGATTACCTCGTGGCGAGCATACCCGCGGTGGTATTCTTTAACAAAGGTACAGCCGGTAATTAACGTTGCCAGTATTGCAATTATGATGGTGATTATGAGCGATTTCATTTTAGTACTCCTTTCGTTTTTTTTGTTAGTTTTGAATTGAGCTTCGGATTTCCGTTGGTGCTTTCGATTCGCGAAGCTCGCTTTTTTACGGCCTTATTTGGTTTTACTGCATGATGCATATCTTTAGTTTAATGCCGTCGGTAACTGTGTCTCTATAGATATAAGGCAGTATAAGCGAAGGGAGTAACGAAATTTTCAGGTATGTATGAGAGTGAAATTTGAGATTCTAAATCCGAAATTCTTCGACTTTGCTCAGGACAGGTAACGAAATTCATCCTTCGTAGTAATACTACGGAGGGCGGGCAAATTCGAATTTTCAAATGTTCAAAATTCAAAACGAGATTGGTTCGTCACTTCGTTCCTCGCAATGACATTTTTTAATAGATTTCTCGACCCTTCGGCTGCGCTCGGGGCAGGCTGCGCTCGAAATGACAATGGTATATGGGCCAGATGGTTCGACTCCACTTCGTTTTGCTCACTATGACAATGGGAGTTGTATCGTGAATTTTGAAATGTGTATATGGGTAGATGAGTAAATGAGTAGATGCGGAGTATTGTGAGAAACCTAAATAAGGTGATTGCAAAAATTGATTATATTGGTTATCTTTCCTGCTGTTTATGAGGCATAATATTGCTGAGGATAAGGTTTATAGCAAATGGTCAAGACGGAAACGATAAAAGTCAAAACAAAAGGCAACTGCGATATTGTTAATATTACCGAGCAGGTCAGTGAAGCTGTAGCACAATCGGATATGAGTGAGGGGACCGTAACGGTTTTCAATGTTGGTTCGACAGCGGGGATTACAACGACCGAATATGAGCCGGGGCTGGTTAATTATGACATAAAGGCGGCCTTTGAGAAAATCGCACCAGAGAGGGGCCGGTATGAGCACGAAGAGACCTGGCACGATGACAACGGCCATGCCCATGTTCGGGCCTCGCTGCTGGGGCCTTCTCTGAGTGTGCCGGTAGTTGATGGGCGATTAACCTTAGGGACATGGCAGCAAATCATCTTAGTAGATTTTGATACCAGGCCAAGAACGAGAACGGTTATTTGCCAGATTGTTGGGGAATAATCTGAAAATCAGAAAATTTCAAAGACGATTGCAAAGGAGAACCAGGCAGTGAAAATTACAATATTCAATGGGTCGCCGAGGGCTGAGGCGGGAAATACGCACGTTATGGTAGGGGCCTTTATGAAGGGAGCAGTACATGCGGGGGCTGAGGTTGAGAACGTATTTCTTGCGAAGAAGGAAATAAATCCATGCAGAGGTTGTTTTAGCTGCTGGCTGAAGACACCGGGAGAGTGCGTAATTAAAGATGATATGGCGGAATTGCTTAAGAAATTTGCCGGATCGGATATTGTTGTTTTTGCGACGCCGCTTTATGTCGATAATGTTACCGGGATTATGAAGAATTTTATGGATCGACTTATTCCAGGGGGTGATCCACATTTCGAAAAAGACGAAGGTGGGGAGTGCGCTCATCTAATGAGGTCCGAGAAGCGTGTCAAGCTGGTTGTTATATCGAACTGTGGATTTCCGGAGCAGAGCCATTTTCAGGTGCTGGAATTGTTATTTAAGAGAGTAGCCAGGAATATGCGTACCGAAGTTATAGGCGAGATATACAGAGGTGGCGGTGCTATATTGAAGGATGCTCCATTGATCTTAAAGCCTGTAATTCGCAAATACAAAAAGTTACTTCAAAAAGCGGGCAAGGAGATCGTAGAAAACCAACAACTCTCGGAAGGAACGAGGTCGAAACTGGAAGAGCCGCTTATCTCGGAAGAGCGTTATATTGCGGGGGCAAATGAATACTTTGATGATTTACTATTAAAGGCTTAAGGAGCGTTTCAATGTTGCAAATTAAGCTTGACGGAAACAATCCAACTAAGTAGTATTTAGGGTGAGTTCTCAACCATAAAGTTATCTTTTTTGGATGTCCGGCCAGATGAATATTATCAATCGAAAAACAGTTCATGTAATAGCCGTACTATTTATTACTTGCTTTATAGTTGGCTGTGGTGAGCAGGACAGAGCCGGCAGGGGGTTAAAGGACCTTATACCTTCAATAGATTTAGGCACCACGATAGGGTCATTGGCCGAAATGTCCTGGCCCGAATCGATACGACTCGAAGGATATAGTCTGGCGGGGGGACTTAGGGGGACGGGTTCGGGGGAGTGTCCACCCCAGATTAGAGCGTATCTTGTGCAGCATATCCCGACACTATATCCCGATCGCAAGATAAATGTTGATAAGATGATTAGCGGTTTGGATACAGCGGTAGTACTGGTAGAGGGAATAATGCCGGCAGTAGCTTCGAGAAATGAGTATTTCGATGTACGAGTAACTGCCCTGCCGGGAACACAAACGACTTCCCTGGAAGGCGGCTTTCTGCTTGGCACGGAGCTTAAGACGGTGGGGACCTTCGGTATAACAACAAAAGTTGTAGCCGATGCCCAAGGGCCGGTCTTTGTTGATAAAATCAGCACATCCGAAATGAATAAAAGGATTGGATATGTCCTGGGTAGAGGAAAGGTCCTTGATGAGTACAAAGTAAATTTGGTGCTTGGCAAGCCTGATTTTAGAATCACAAACAGTATTCGAAATCGCTTAAACGAACTTTTTGGCGATGACACAGCTAAGGTGGTTTTGCCTGGCCGCATCGATGTAATAGTGCCGGCTAAATATAGAGAACGAAAACAAAGATTCATTTCAATAATCAAGGCGACATATCTTAGCCAGAGCACGGAAATTACGGGAGAAAGAATAAAGACATTTATTAGAAAACTTGCAGCTTTGCAAGATGCGGATGCGAGTGAAATTGCTCTTGAGGCTATAGGCAATGAAAGTCTTAGCAGACTGGTTGTTTTGCTGAATGTATCTAATGAGCAGGTACGGCTTCGAGCAGCGAGATGTATGCTTAATCTTGGCAGCGATGCGGGCTTGGCGACTCTCAGACAGATAGCTATGGATAGAGGTTCAGCTTACCGAGTGGAGGCCCTGGAGTCAATAACTACAGGTGCCAGACGCAACGATGCGGTTAGAATATCGCAGAGGCTGCTGCGCGACGATGATTTTCACATGAGGCTGGCTGCGTACGAGCAGTTGCGGAAATTAGACGATATTGCCGTATCACAAGAGGTCATCGCGGGTAATTTTTATCTGGAACAGGTTGCACAGACTCCACACAGGTCACTTTTTGTTTCTCGCAGCGGCCAGCCACGAATTGTGCTGTTCGGTGTGCCGATACGTTGCAGTGATGATATTTTCGTGCGTTCAGCCGACGGTAATATAACAATCAACGCTCTGGCTGGTCAGGAATACGTCTCGATAATTCGCAAACATCCCCAACGGCCTGATGTGATAGCGCAGTTGAAAAGCACCTTTGAGCTTGGTGATATTATCCGAACACTCTGCGAACAGCCGCTTCAAAAAGGTGAACAAGGACGCGGAGGCTTGGGCGTTACTTATACAGATGTGACAGCTCTTTTGAAGCGGATGTGTGACAAGGGTGCTGTAAAAGCGGAGTTTTGGGCTGGGCCCTTACCAAAAATCGGCTAATTATCAAGAGAAAACAAACCCTCGGCCGATAACAATATTGCATATTGGTCTAATAGCACAGTGTTTATATTTTAGCAATAGTTACCGGACGTTAACAGCAGGATAAGAAATGAGACTTGAAAAAATTGTTCTCAATGGATTTAAGAGTTTCGCGGACAAAACGGATTTTGTTTTCGATTCATCCATAACCGCTATTGTGGGCCCCAACGGTTGTGGTAAGAGCAACGTGGTCGATGCGGTGAAGTGGGTGCTTGGAGAACAAAGTGTCAAGAGCCTGCGAAGCGGTCAGATGGCTGATGTGATATTCAGCGGAAGCAGCAGCAGAAAGTCTCTCGGAGCGGCTGAAGTGAATCTGTTTATATCCAATCCTGATGGGACCGGGGTGCGACAGCTGCCAATCGAAGCCGATGAGGTGCAAATATCACGGAAGATATATAAGAGCGGAGAAAGTGAGTATCGGATAAATAACAGAATCTGCCGGTTGAAAGATATCCGGGAATTGTTTATGGACACGGGTATAGGCACCAGGGCCTATTCGATTCTCGAACAGGGGCAGATTGAGCATTTAGTGAGCGCATCGAAGACAGATAGAAGGTTCATATTTGAAGAAGCGGCGGGTATAAGCAAGTATAAGGCGCACAAAAAGGAAGCGCTTCGTAAGCTGGAACGAACGGAGCAGAATCTGCTTCGGCTTGCAGATATTTTGGGTGAAGTTGCAAAAAGACTGCGAAGTGTAAAGCTGCAGGCGGGCAAAGCAAGAAATTATCTGCGATATACTCAAAAGCTCAAAGAGCTGCAGGTGAACTACTCGCTGGTTGAATATGCAAAAAATCACACGCAGATGAAAGAGAAGGAAACTGCCCTTGATGAGGTGACCGAACAGTTCGGAAAACTGGCGGCGGAAGTAGCAAGACAGGACAGTCTGATAAGCACATTAGGTGAAGAAATAATAGAAACGGAGCATAAGCTAAACCACACTGATAATTCCCTTGTTTCTGTTCGCAGTAAAATTGAGCAGCGGCTCCAGCGAATTGATTTTTTGCGGACGAGGATTTCAGAACTACAGGAAAGAGAGAAATCGGCGAGAGAGAAAATTGAAAAGCTCCGGGAACAGAAAAACCTTTTTGAGAAAAATTCGTCACAATACGACGCTGAGCTGTCAAACTGTGAAAAGATGCTCGACGAGAAAAGCCGAGCTGTTGAGCAAATCCAGAAAGCAATCCAGCAAGTAAATGCCGAATGTGCCTCGCTGGAGGCGCATTTGGAGGATGAGAAATCAGGTATAATCGACATGGTCAGACGGACGGCTCAACTTCATAACGAAGTCCAGAGCATTTCGGTTTATCGCAACAATTTATCCAGCCAGAAAGACCGTCTTTCCGGCCGGGCGGAAACCGCCCATGCAGAACTTGAGCAACTGCTGACCGAAAAAGCGCAACATAATGCTCGCCTGAGTGATATTGAAAAAGTGTTAGGTGAATTGGAGGAGAGCTTAGAATCCAAACACAAAAAGACCGAAGAACTCGACGGTTCTTTAGCAGTGGACAATAAGCGATTGGCCCACAGTAAGGAGGTACGAAGTGCGCTGAGCAGCGAGCTGACAATATTGACAGATATGGAAAGAAGGTACGAAGGGCTTAAGGCGGGCGTTAAAAGCATTTTGCAGGAGAGGTCTGTAGAAAACAACAGGTTCGATTACGTCGAGGGAATATTAGCCGAAACAATAGAAACCGATATCGAATATGCGAATGCCGTCGAGGCAGTACTTGAGGGGCAGACCGATGCACTTGTAATCAACAGCACAAGCAGAATGTTAGATGATATAGAGAGAATACAAAACCTTGACGGCAGGGTGAATTTCATTTGTCTTGATAAAATAGAGCCGTTTGTGGACAAAAATGACTGGTCGGAATTTGGCTGTGTTAAAGGCAGGCTTGTTGAATTTGTGAAGTTCGACAGCAAATATGCACCGTTGGCGTGGAAGTTACTCGGCAAGACATTGGTTGTTGACTCTTTACAGGAGGCAATCGGGCTGGCAGAGAAGGCGGGAGGTGAGTTTGTTACTTTGAAGGGTGAATTCGTAAGTTCCGATGGGACGATAAAACTCGGGCCTTTGGGCAGAGCAAGCGGTTTAATATCCCGCAAAAGCCGGCTGCGTCAACTGCAGGAAACCATCGGCAATATTACCTCTGAAGTTGCAGCGATTGAAAGCCAAATTGAGAAAAATAACCAGACTAAAGCACATTTGGATGAGCTATGTCAAGACCTGCGGACGGCCATTTATGAAGCGAACACCGAAAAGATGCAGGTAAGCTCGAAGCTCAGCGTGATAGAAGAAAATACAAAACGGCTGAGACAAGAGGAGCCGTTGTTGGCCAGTGAGATTGACCTGTTGGCCGAACAGATAGCCCAGTCCGTGCAAAAGGAATATGACTCGAAGCAGAAATTGGAGGAGCTGGAGGAGGTAAACAGCCAGAGAACGGCGCACATAGAAGAGCTTGAGGCAAAATACGCTGAGCAAAAACAACAACAGCAAACATTAGTGGACAGACTTACAGATTTAAAGGTGGCTCTGGGTCAAATTACGGAACAAAGTAAGGCATTGAAACAGATAATTGTGAGTCTGCAAAGCCAGATGCAGGAGAACCGGACGGCTGCCGAGATAGCCCAGGAGGAAATTCGAAACTGCAGCGAACAATGGCTGCAGGCTCAAAGGGACATTCTTAACTGTGAAGCCGGGGTGTCGGAGCTGTTTGTCGAAAAAGAAAAGAACCAGGAGAGCAGCCGATTATTGCATAAAGAGATTGAAAGACTGCTCGAAGAACGAAAACAAACAGAGGAGCTTGTCCGGCTCAGACGCGCCGAAAAAGAAGAAACTGAGCAAAAAATTAACGAGCTTAAAATAGAATTGAGCCAATTAGAGGTAAAACGACAAGACCTAGTCGAAAGAGTGCAGGAACAGTTGCAGATTGATTTGGCCAAGGCTTATGAAAATTACAGGGACCAAGAGGTTGACTGGGAGAGGATAAAAGAAGAGATAGCAGAACTTAGGGATAAGATTGAACGGCTCGGTAACGTAAATATCGATGCAATCGATGAGCAGGAGACCCTCGAAAAACGACATAACTTTTTGAGCAGCCAAGTTCAGGACCTCAACAGCAGCAGAGCTCAACTGCAGCAATTGATAAACCGTCTTAACAAAAAGAGCAGAGAGAGATTCCGGCAGACCTTTGAGGAGATAAGGGGACATTTCCAGGAGATTTTCCGCAAACTGTTTGGCGGGGGCAGGGCCGATATAATACTTGAGGATGCTGAAGATATTCTCGAATCGGGGATAGAGGTGATAGCGCGGCCACCCGGCAAGGAGACAAGAAGTATATCGCTGCTTAGCGGCGGTGAAAAATCGATGACGGCAATTGCCTTGCTGTTTGCGGTTTTCAAGACGAAGCCATCGCCGTTCTGTTTCTTAGACGAGGTTGATGCGGCCCTGGACGAGGCGAATAATGAGCGTTTCAATATGCTGCTGCGGGAATTTCAGAAGGATTCGCAGTTCATAATAATCACGCACGCCAAACGCACGATGAGCATTGCGGATGTACTGTTCGGAATAACGATGCAGATACGAGGAGTGAGTAAGAAGATAAGCGTCAAGTTCGGCGAGTATGAAGAAGAAACCGCCGCAGTGGCTTGAGCGTTGCTCGTGACTCATGTGATATGGTTAAGGCATATGCAGGTTTACTTATGGCCATCTTGTCGTAAAATTTTACCATTCTCATAGTGTCTTATGTAATTGACATTGCCCTGCTCATCCCATGATGCCTCGATGCCGTGCTTTTTGCCGTCCTTGTAGTTGATCTCAAGTCGTTTCTGCCCATTTCTGTGCCAAATCGTATACGTTCCATGATTCTCACCGTTCTTATATTCTTGCTTACATTGTTTTTGTCCGTTGTCGTACCAATTTATCCACGTCCCATTTGGCTTGTCGTTTTTATAGGTTATCTCGTAGCTTCTTTGGCCATTAGGATGCCATCCCCTGCCCGGACCATGGGCTTTGTGATTCCTATAGTCTTGCTGAGTGCTTTTTTGCCCATTACTGTGATACGTGGTAAATGTACCATGGTATTTGCCATTCTTGAAGTTTATCTCATACCGTTTTTGTCCGTTGCGGTCCCACACGGTCCACGTGCCGTTGTAGTTCTTGGGTGGCTTGAGCCATAACAGGTCTGGTGTTAGACCATATCTTACACTTGAGCCGTCGCCCACCAAGATTCTCAAAGGTGGCAACACAAGTTCGCCTGACCACGCGTTTTCCGGCTTATCTCCAGGAGTGTCCTTAATGGTGAACGTGGCGTGGAGAATGTATTCCCCGTTTTTTAGTAGCCACACGTCGCGCGGCAAAGCAATGAAGGTACCTCCTCCACCTGGTATACCGACGGTCCGATCATAAAGAGAGAATCCCCAATATGAGTCTCTTGGGATAACAGCCCACTGAGGATATGGAACAGGGCCGCTCCTAACATAGCCAGCCTGGGGGATGGCATAACCTCTTAAGTCGTGAAGCTTGAATGATACGGCATTTTGGTTGTTTTTAATCGCGATAGGTTTTGTGGATACGTTCTTTAACTCTAAAACGATATCGAGAAGATTGGTTTCGTTATATTTGTTTGGCTTATTTTTTACAACGAGTCGCCCAAGCAGCCCATTTACTGGATTCGACCACCTTTCCAACTTTTCCTCCGGGACCGGCTCGCGAGGTGTCGTCATATTGTGACGCAGCGCTTCAATTTCTTTACTCACCAGCTTCTTGATCTTCTTAATGAGAGCACTGTGAGAGAGCATTACACAGGGAACATCATTGATGGAACTGGCAGACCTTTTAAGTGCTTCCTTGTCATCCTTCAAATCTTCATCGAAAACCGCATATTCCTGGCGTGCTTCTATATCTCCGTGGTAGGGTGTGATCAGTCTATATGAGCTACCACTCTGTCTTAAGAACAGGATGTATGTTTTGCCTTTGGCTAAACTATGTGGCTTAGGGACTATAGTGATGCCTTTGACGGGAAGCAGGAATGCTACTGTGATTTCCTTGTCTGATATGTCACCCTTCAAAACTTGCTGTATTGAACAGAGAGTGTGCCATTCCTGGCTGCGCTGTTTCGCCAGTACCTTCCCTGGCTTAACGTTCTGTACCTGTGCGATCACGATAACATCAGATTGTCGGACTTTTGACTGAATGGTTTCATGTAGATCCTGACCGCATTCGACTGGCTTGGCTGAAGCAAGAATCATCAACAAGACAATTAAGAAAAGTTTCTTTTTCATTTCTTAGTCCTTCAAAAGAATTTCAGAGGTATATTACCCTGTATTGTAATACTTTTCGGTTCCGATTGCAGGCAGAATCCGGCAAGGTCGAGTGGTCTATTAAAATAGATTTTTCGACTCCGCTGCGCTTCGCTCGAAATGACAAAGGGATGTGCGGAAGTTTAGGCCATCCCCAAGCCTTCGACAAGCTCAGGCGCGGCGCTTCGCTTGAGGCTGCCACCCGTCGTGGCTCGTGCTATGTGTAAGTGAGTGAATGAGTACATGCGCAGATGCGGAGTACGGAGGGAATATCAAATATCAAATATCAAAAAGCCTGGGAAGGTGGGTGCTTGAATGTTGAAGCCATAGAGCAGGAGGCTTATAATTAAAAATATGACAGCGAAATCAAAGAAGAAAAAAATATCGAAGAGTAAATCCCGGCAAGCGGCGGAAATCCAGGCGGCAATTGACTACGGGATATATGTTTCAATGCTGATTGAGAATGTCAGCAGAAGCTGCACTGAACGTATTATAAGACATCAAATCGCACTTAATACCGTAGAGAAACTCCGGAAAGCGAGAAGACTGTGAGCAGAGACTTCTTAAACCTGCTTGAACGGCTTATTAGTACATGTATGGATTTTTAATAGTGGGAATTTTTTTAGTTAGAAGACTACCTCTCTGCCGTTGAAGACGGGGCCGTCTTTGCAGCACATTTTGTAAATGGTCTCATTTGAATTGCTTACTTTACATTCGACTGCGCAGCTCTGGCACAGGCCAATGCCGCATGCCATTCTTCGTTCCATACTGAGCTGGCAGTCGATATTCTTGTCTTTAGCGATTTTGGCCACTCTTGCTAACATCGGCTCGGGGCCACAGGCATAGATAATCGTGCTATTATTGTCCAAGCGGGATTGGCCAAGCCATTCAGCGAGGCAGTCGGTAACGAAGCCGTGGTACCCGGCCGAGCCATCATCCGTTGCCACCAGTGATTCTAAGCCGTACCTGGCAAACTCCGGTATTGAAAATCCTAATTGCTGTGATATCTCATCCAGTCTGCCTTCGAAAGGCAGCTCTTTTGCTGTTTTCGCTCCGGCAAACGCAATGACATCAATCCTTTTGGTTCGGGCATCTGCTGTGAGGTGCTTTGCCAAATGCAGTAGTGGGGGGACCCCCATCCCTCCGACAATTAGAAGGGCGGTTTTTTTACCTTCCGGTACCGAGAAACCATTTCCGAGAGGTCCGATTACGCTGATTGAATCGCCGGCTGATAAGGTTGTCATTCGCAAAGTGGCAGGCCCGACAACACAATAAAGAAGCTCAGCAAAGGTTTTATTCTTTTCGATGGTGACATCAGTGAAACTAAAAGGCCTTCGCAGCAGAATATTGCGTCCGGCTGTATCGAGCAAATCTTCCGGTATGTTTTCTACGGACGGCAGGGCGGTACCGGAAAGGTCTAATTGGGCGAACTGGCCGGGCTGGAAATCAGCGAAAGCTCTTGCAGCATCTGCTAAAAACTCCAATCTTAGCTTGTAGAAACGCCGCCCAATTTGTCTGTTGGCAGAGACCGCAGCCGAGAAAACGCCTTTTTTTTCGGACGAGTAATGCTTTGCCATATCATCCATATTATTTTTTTTTGCTTAACGGAAGATTATATACAGCGTTACTGTAACGATGATGATTATAATGCCGCCGAGCTTGGCGGTGGCGCTGCTGGTCATGTCAATATCACTGGTTTTTGTAATGACCTTCGGCTCGGGTAAGGGTTTGATAAGAGTTATGATAGTCATAACAACAATCAAAACCCCAAAAGTAATTGCCATACGGTTCAAAAAGGCCATCTCAGATACTCTGGGCGCAAATTGAAGTATCCCGTACAGAGGAGCGCAAAGGACCAGCCCAGCGATTCCTGCAAGCGGCGGTGCTTTGCGTATAATCATTCCGAAGGCAAAGGCAGCCAGAATTCCCGGCGAGATGTAACCCTGAAATTCCTGGATATAGTTGAAAATGCCGCCGAATTTAGGATTTCCCAGAAAACAAGCTACGATACAACCGACCACAACGAATACTGCGGTAGCAATACGGCCGACTAAAACAATATTTTTGGGGGAAGCGTCCTTCTTCAAATGGCGTTTGTAAAGGTCCATTGTGAAGATTGTAGAGGCGGAGTTTAGCATAGAATCGAGCGAGCTCATAATGGCACCGAATATGGCGGCAAACATAAGTCCGAGCAGGCCGGTCGGCAGAAGGTTCCTAAGCAGCAGCGGATATGCCTGGTCGGCTTTCTCAAGGGGGAGCTGGTCGCCGTAGAGCTGCACGGCCATTATACCCGGGAACACGACAATAAAGGGAATAAGTAATTTCAGCGCAGCAGCAAATATAACTCCCCGCTGGCCCTGCCTGAGACTCTTGGCACCCAATGTCCTCTGCGTGATGAACTGATTCAGACCCCAATAGTAGAAATTGGGTATCCACAGTCCGATGACAAGAGCCGTCCAGGGTAATATTTCGTGGTCTGCAGGGAGGAACATGTGAAGGCGGTCGGTGTTGGTTTCTAAAAAGTTTGTCACTCCGCCAACCTCTCTGAACCCTAATATCATAACGATTGCCCCACCTATAAGCAGGGCGGCACCGTGCATAAGATCAGCCCATACTACTGCTTTCAAACCACCATAAATGGTGTAAGCACTCGCAATCAAGCCAATCGAAAATATCATAAGGTACAAATTCATACCGAATATAGTCTTGATAGCCAGGCCGCCCGTATAAAGCACAGCAGCGATGGATACAAAGACATATACTACCATTATAAATAAGGACATAATGCCTCTTGCTGCGGCGTTGTAGCGGTACTCAAGATACTCGGGGATTGTGTAGATGCCGGCTTTGAGAAATCGCGGCAAAAAGAATATGCCCACTACGACGAGTGTAATAGCGGCCATCCACTCATAGCTGGCGACAGCTAAACCGACATTGCCGGCGCCCTGTCCAGCCATTCCGACAAAGTGTTCGGTGGAGATATTTGAGGCAATCAGTGAGAATCCGATAAGCGGCCAGGTCAGGTTTCGTCCGGCCAAAAAGTAGTCTTCGCCAGTTTCTTCTTTGCGGCTTTTATACAGACTGATACCAACGACAAAGGTGACAAAGCCTAAGAACACAACAACGTCAGGCCAGTTTAACTCCATAGCACAAACCTTCCTTTCTTTTTTGGTTTATTCATCCTTCGAGTGTCTCAGGTGTATCCATGACAAATGAGATGTGTGTATAGACGGGGCCTCCGGCCATCAAGACTTCTAAGGAAGCGGCCTCGTGAATCTGTTCTTTTGTTGCTCCCGTTTGGAGGCATTTTTTTTGTGTGTGCTCTGATACAAGGCACACAGCGTTGAGCTACGCCAATGCCGAGAGCAATACATTCCTTTTCTCGCAGCGTTAAGGCGCCGTCTTTCATAATTTTGCTAAACACCCCTGCGAAGCCATTGATGGTGTCGGGAGCCTGCTCCTTTATTTTTGTCATGTCGTTTTAAACTTTTCGAAAAATTTTTTGTTTCATTTTCCACGGTTTACCTTCGCGCAGTTAAGTTAATGGTTTAGTGAACACTACAGTTATGAATCTTCAAAAACACAGTGGTATCTAGGGAGTTGAGTTCCGTAATAAATCCTTTACTTCTGCTTCAACTTCTCTTTCTACTTTATTTTATTATATTTAGCCGTAAATCCTCTTGGCATTATAGCTGCTTTCGGCCATGTGACAACAAAATATAAATCCCTGACATCTTTTGTAGATGACTAAACGGGCTCGGCGATTTATGGGGATTGCAAGGGTCCGTCCTTGGAGTGCTTCTCTATTTGGAATATGAAGGAATTCCCCTTGTCCTTAGGCTCAACCCATATATTCCCCCCGTGCTTTAAGATAATTTCCTTAGTAATAAACAGGCCCAGACCGGTACCTTTGATTTTCTTTTGTTCGGCGGCCTCCAGCCTGGAAAACTTCTTGAAAAGCTTGGTCTTTTCCTCCTTTAGAATGGGCCTGGAGTCATTATAGACTTCGACCTGCACTTTGTCCATGAGGTCCTCAGAGTTCAGCACCACCTTTCCTTTTTCCAAACCGTACTTGATGGCGTTGCCGAGGAGGTTATTTGCCGCGATATGCAATAAATCAAGGTCGCCCTGCACCTTGATTCCAGCCGCAATGTTGTTAATAATTTCCATATTCCTCTCAGCTATCTGTCCGCCAAAAGTTTCCAAACATGGGTCGAACACATCTTCTCTGAGGCACAGCTCTGTTCTGTTCACTACCAGCTCACCTTTTTCTATTCTGCTCAAATCAAGGAACTTCCTCACAGTCTCTTGTAAGTAATGTAAGTTCTTTGTTACCGCCTCAAGTGATAGCTTCTGTTTGGCATTTATCTCACCGAAGAGCCCGTCCCTGACGGCGGCAGCGTTCATAATGGTTGTAGCCACTATCCCCTTAAGCTCGTGCGATACAAAGCCCACCAGGTCAAGGTAATTTTTGTTCAGAGCCTTCAGTTCCTCGTTTATTTTCTTTAGGGTCTCCTCCCTCTGGCGAAGTTGTGCCGACATCTCATTGAAGGAGGCCGCCAGAGCATCTAATTCCATCGTTCCGGTTTCTGTGCTCACTTCATATCCGAGACTTCCTTCTGAAAGTTCTTTGGTCGCATTTAGCATACGCTCGAGTGGTCGAGATATTGTTTTTGTCAGCACTATCTCAAGGGACGCAGCAAGGGCGGCTGCAATTGAGACTATGGCGAGAAAAACAATGGATATGTTTCTCGCCATATTGGTAAAAGGCTGCTCAAGGGTGCCGACATAAAGCATTCCAACGATCTCGCCGTTTATATCTCTAATTGGTTCATAAGCAGTTTTGTACCAGTGGGTAACTACAAAGGCCCGACCCACCCACGACATGCCTTTGACAAGCACTCGTTCGTACACCTCCTCAGAGACGCGGGTTCCAACCGCGCGGATGTTGTCTTGCGTTTTGACATTGGTAGAGATTCTCAGGTCACCCTGGAAGATCGTGGCTGTTCCGACATCTTTACCTTTATAGGTTTCTCCTTTATAGACAATCTCTTTGACCTTATCTACAATTTCATAATTTCTGTTGAGTAACTTGCCGCCGTAGAGTATTCCAAGTAGCCTCCCATTGTACCCTAATACAGGGGCGGCAGCTTTTATCATCATCCCAGAAGCTTCTTGAGTTTCTGATCTTCGCTTTGCTTTTGGGGTAGAGATAAAACTTATATGTGCTTGCTCGGCCAGGTCCTGGCCTTCCTTTAAGAGTTCTTCTCTTGGTACTATAACTGTTCCGGTGATAACTTCTCTGTTTGAGAGTACTTTATCGACCATCGGGTCATCTGCTTGATTATCCCCCGTTACTGATGGATTTCGGCTCCGGATGACGACTTTTCCAGATGCATCCGTAAGAGTCAAGATGTCCAGGGATTCCGACTTCCTTATCTTATCCAACTCCACAGTCAAGGTCTGCTTGTCGTTATCGGAGATAGCATCTTTTATAAAAAACCTCACAGCGGTGAACCGTACCTTATCTTTTACGTTTTCAAGTTCCTGGATATAGATTTCTCGAGCGGAGTTCAAATCATTTTTTACCTTTGTCTGGGCCTTATTTATAACCTCCTTTTCTATGACGTAGTAGCCTAATAGTGCTACCAAGAGCGAAAAGGCCACAATGACAATGTCGAACGAAACCAATATCTTTGTTCTGAGCTTTTTGGTTTTCATTTACGTGCCTTCGGTCTTTTGTTTATTGGTGGTTGACGTTTGGGATACCCGGAACATGGTCGCTGATTTTCAAGATGCCGGCTGTATAATAAGCCCCTCTCTTCATATCTTCGGAGCCGCTGGCAGGGGCACGGGTCTTAGCTTTGCAGCCGGTCTTATTGTGCAACCTTTCAAACTAAGCTCTGACTCCTATTAAAAGCCTCAGGTAGTGTATCTATTATATCGGTGGTCATCAGGCTGACCTGGCCGATTTTTTCTGCTGCGATGTCGCCGGCCAAGCCGTGGATGTAAACGCCCAGAACCGCGGCGTCAAAGTCGCTCAATCCCTGGCCTGCGAGTGCAGTTATAACACCTGTTAAAACATCACCTGAACCGGCTGTGGCCATGCCGGGATTGCCGGTCTTATTTATGTAAACTCTTTGGCCATCGGTAACGACGGTTCCTGCTCCTTTGAGGGTGATGACGGTTTTGGTCTTCTGTGCCAATTGGGCTGCTTGTCGTTGGCGGTCGGATGGTATTATTTCTCTGAACAGGCCTGACCATAAGCGTTTCATTTCGCCGGGATGAGGCGTTAGAATCAGCTTTGCTTTTAGTTTAATCGGCCAGTCTTTTATGCTGGCCAGATTATTTAGGCCATCGGCATCTATTATCAGCCGGAGTTGGTCTTGTTCAAGAAGTGCTTCAAGGACCGACCGAAGTGCGCCGCTGGTGCCGATACCCGGGCCGAACGCCACAGCATCGTTTTCTCTGACGGCTTTGAGGATAGGATTGATTGCCTTTGCAGATATTCGGCCGAGGTTGTCTTCGGGCAGGGCGATAGTGGTAAAGGACGGCTCTATTGAAGCGACTATCGGCAAAACGCTTTTCGGTGTTGCCACCCGCACAAGGCCGGCACCGGCCCGCAGGGCGCTTCGGCCAGCAAGGGCGGCGGCTCCGCTCATGCCAATACTGCCGGCAATGATACAGACTTTGCCGAAATCGCCCTTGTGAGCATCAGTTGCCCTTGGTTTTAGCTTTGGAATTGTCTCTATTATCTGCATACAAACTCGTTTCGTGCAGTATATTACAAATAATGCAGGATATGGTCAATAAAAGATTTGACAAGCAGACAGGAAGATTTATAATGATTTTTATACCGCAAGCGTCTTATATAGAATCAGATAATACATAGTTGGGCTTCATAGATTTAATGACGAGGCTTACATGGGAAGAATGCGTCAAATGATCAAGGTCAATGGAAGAGAATGCTGGACATTATTTGATACAGGTGCACGGAATACGTATGTTGTTCACTCGGTGTCCTCATTATTGGTAACTTCAAGAATCAAAAAACCGTTTCGTTCTGCGATAGGTGGCCAGGTTAAAGAGACAACTGAGACAGCACTTTTAGAGGCTGAAGTAGAAGGACGACGAATATCCACCCATGCGATGGTTATCGATGAAATTGGAAATGATGAAAATGGAACTCCCATTGAAATTCTTTTTGGTGCATTGGCGATGCAGCAGTGGGGTATAAGGCTGATTCCTGAACAAGAGAAATTGGATATGTCACATTATCCAGAAGAATTTGTCGAATTCTAAATGGAGGTAATAAATAAAAATGACATATAAAGATAAAGTAGCAGCAATCACAAAGCGATTCAGACAAGCCGTCGAAAATAAATATAACATACTTGAGATGAAATTGTTTGGCTCTTTTGCACGTGGAGATTATTCAAAAACATCCGATATTGATTTAATGGTAAGACTAGCCAAAGTAGATAGAAACATTGAAGAAGACTTGTTTAATATTGCATACGATTTAGAGTTAGAATACGATTGTGTTATCGATGTTATAGTTCTTCCGCAAAATTTTAATAATAATATCATGATATACCAGAACATTCAGAAAGAGGGCATCGCGATTTGACTAAGGAAGAAAAACAAACTTTAGTAAAATATCGATTAGAACGTGCATATGAGTCCCTAAAAGCGGCTCAATTATTGTTTGAGAATAAACTATTCACACCTGCAATGAATAGGATTTATTATTCCATGTTTTATTCGGTTCAGGCATTACTTGTTCTTGATGAAAAAGCTTTTTCTAAACATGGGCAAGTAAAGGGATATTTCAATAAGGAGTTTATAAAAGCTGGCATTTTTCCCAAAGAGTTTGGTAAACTTTTTAACATTGTCTTTGAATACCGACAAAAATTTGATTAAGCTGACCTGTTTGTACCTGAAAAAGAATTGATTTCAGATTACATCGTCGAAGCAAAGAAATTTATTGCTCAGATTTCATCTTTTCTTAAAGATGAGATTACAGATGTATAAGCATTTTTCCAAATTGCGCTGTGCTAACTCGGAAGGTATATAATCATCAAATAAGGTGAACGTATGAAGTATTACAGTTCGTGCTTCGTAGCAAAGGATTCCAGCCTTCGCAGCCGCTTCGGCGGAGTAGGCAATTCGCAGAGTGGCATTGGGGTATTATCTGCAAGTAAAGACTCGATAGGTGGTTTATCTGAAAACTATATAGACATAAGTTCGGAGTCAAAGCAGGAGGTGTACCATGAGCATATGGCAGAGATTGTTCCGCTCAGGAGGGAGTAGTCGAAGAAAAGTGAAGCCCGGCGCTAAGGATAAGTGTCCGCATTGTGGTGCTGAGATCCAGATTCCTAAGAAGAAGACACCGGAATATGTGCCAGCAAACGTGGAATACATTGAGGCCTTCGAATTCAGATATCTGCGTTCCGTAAAATAGATATATGGCCTCTTTACTTCCGAGCCCAGACAATGAGGAACCGTTGATTGTTCTTTGCATCTTCAACGTAAATTTATTTAACATTTATTGAGAGGTTAACATGCTTTATTGGGCAACGTCGGTAACTGCGATTGGGTGGTTCCTACTAGCGAACCAAATTTCAAAGTACGCCAAAACCAATAAGGACGGTATCTTTCTTCTTGCCACACGTTACCGGTCAAGGATTGGTATGGGTGCTGAGATAAGTTGGAAGATGGAAGAAATGAAACCACTGCCAAAGATAACAATAATTCTGATGGCCGTTTTTTTCTCTGGACCTCTTATGGTAATACTGGTGCCTTGGCTTTGGTTAAGAATAATACCTCTAATTATATTCACGTTTATGTTTTTGTTGTTATGGTCTCTACTATTCCACAACGGCCAAGTCTCTATCCTGAAAAGTAGTTTTTGTCATAAAAAAGAGATCTCGCGAGAAAGGGTTGATGACGAAAAATTCAACATTGCATATGGTCATGATGGCCCAACTATCGCCGATGATGCAAAAAACTGCGTATTTTCATTATTACCTGTATCATATGGTTTGATTTTCATATACTTTTTAACACGTTTTGCTTCACTTAATGGATGGGCAATGCTGGGAGTGATTTATCTGGGACTTGTATTAATGGTAGTAGCTGTATTTTTGATTGAAAAGCGTAGGTATGAGTATAAGCGGCGGTATCCGTACTTCTTCTGCCGCTATTGTGGAGCGCGTTTAAAGATAAAAGACCGTCCCTCTTTATCCAGAGAACATATAGCACAGAATATTTATGCAGAAAGGACTAATTACGAGCTGGTTAGGGCATGTTCGCGATGTGGCTTTGAATCCGATGGAGCATGACTTTATTCATGTACGTCTTGCGATTAAGTAGGTTATAATGTATTTATGTTCCAAAGGGATAGCCTAACAATAGGACGAATTCGGAATTTAGCGGCTTTGCCAAAACTCGTCAAGGCAGCCCGACGTGAGATAGGGATAATATCGCAGCTATCACCGGCGGGTCGTTAGTCTTTGGTCTTGGGTCTGAAGTCTTGCGTCTATTATATTCTGTGTACGGTAAAAGTCCCCTGGTCACCCCGAGCGAGGCCGAGGGGTCTATTTAACAAATCCGCGAAGCGGTTCCGCATAATCCTCTTTTTAGTCGTACCAGCTTTCACTTAAATCGTTCCAGGCAGGATTCTGCGAATCAATAAGCTTCACCTTTTTTTCGCGACTCCATGCTTTAATTTGTTTCTCACGTTTAATGGCTGAAAAAGGGTCATTTATTGTTTCAACGTAAAGAAGCCGTTCAATCCTATATTTATCTGTAAAACCGGGAATCAAATGATACTTATGCTCATAAACTCTTCTTTTGATATTATTAGTCATTCCAACGTATAAGGTTCCAGTTTTACTTGCCATAATATAGAGGTAAAATGTCTTACCGGTTAACGTTTCACTCATTTCAAATTTTTGATTGGGAAAGGAAATTTAAACAGATTTCTCGACTCCGCTGCGCTTCGCTCGAAATGACAAAGAGGCTACGCTCCGCTCGAAATGACACAAAAGTGCCTTTCTTTCCCACTTACTTCATATTTTTCCAATTCGCTTCTATCTTTTTGTTTATCAGGGTGGCGGTGACGGCTGCGGAGAAGCCATTGTCGATGTTGACGACGGTAACGCCAGCAGTACAACTGTTTATCATCGTCAAAAGGGCCGAGAGCCCCTCGAAGCTGGAACCGTAGCCAACACTGGTCGGCACGGCGATTACCGGACAACTAACCAGGCCGCCTACAACACTGGCTAGCGCTCCTTCCATTCCCGCTACGACAATTACGACATTGGCACTTTGGAGTTTCGGCAGATGTTTGAACAATCGGTGCAGGCCGGCTACTCCGACATCGCAAATTAGCTCCGTCCGCTGGCCCATAATCTCGGCGGTAACTTTCGCTTCGCTGGCAACCGGTAAATCGGCGGTGCCGGCGGTAACTATGGGCAGGACGGTCTTTGAGGCCGGAAGGTCTTTCTGTTCGAGGACGATTGCCTTGGCTAATTTTTCGTATCGGGCTTTGGGGAATTTATCTGTTTTCGCTAAAGCCTCGAAAACATCCGGCTCGGCTCTGGTAGCTAAGACGTTATTGCCTTTTGCGGCGAGGTTATCGAAGATTTTAATTATTTGTTCGGTAGTTTTGCCGGGGCAGAAGATGACCTCCGGAAAGCCGCGACGGATTTGACGATGGTGGTCAATACAGGCAAAACCTAAATCCTCGAACGGCAAATGGCGAAGTTTCTCGATGGCCTCGTTTATGTTTAGCTCGCCGTTTTTGACCTGCTCTAATAGTTTTTTTAATTGTTCGGTACGAATATTTCACCTTCCTTTGAGCCGTCATTCTGAGCGCAGCGAAGCATCTTATTTGCGAAGGCCAGATGCTTCGCCTTCAGCTCAGCATGACAAGTGCTGCGTTTCAGCCGGTGGCTTTGGGCTCGAGGGTCAAGTTTGCAAAAAGCCCGGCCTTGAACTTATGATACGCCAGAGAAGCTACCATAACTGCGTTATCAGTGCAATATTGTTTTGGGGCAACGAATAGTTTTCTCGGGGGAGTGGCATTGTCGCACATTTTTTGTAAATCAGCTCGAAGTTTATTATTAGCCGCGACTCCACCACCCAACAAGACAGTCTTGGCGTTAATTTTTTTAGCGGCCCGCTGTGTTTTTTTCACGAGGACATCAATCACAGCGGCCTGGAACGACGCCGCGATGTCAGCGATTTGCTGGGCGCTCATTGAATCGACTTTGTTTTCGCCTTTCATATCCTGGCCTCGACAGTAATACAGCACTGCTGTTTTGATACCGCTGAAAGAAAAGTCCAGCGAATCGGGCCCAAGCATCGAACGGGGGAATTTTATTGCATCCTGATTTCCCTTTTCGGCGGCTTTTTCGATATTAGGGCCTCCGGGATAGGGCAGCTTGAGGATTGTCGCAACCTTGTCGAAGGCCTCGCCGGCGGCATCGTCAATGGTGGAGCCCAAAAGTTTAGGTGTCAGCGGCGAATGGTAATCGTAAAGGCAGGTATGTCCGCCTGATACGATTAGAGCAACTGCCGGTAATTGCGGATTGTCCTCAGACAGCATCGCCGACTGTAGATGGGCGTGCAGGTGGTTTATTGCTATTAAAGGCTTTTCCCAGGCGAAGCTGAGGGTCTTGGCGGCGGTAACGCCGATAACAAGAGCGATGGTTAGGCCGGGCTGATTTGCAACGGCGATTGCGTCGATATCATCTTTAGCGACATCGGCCTGCGCCATTGCCTCTTTTATAGCCGGATATATTTTTTCGATATGTGCGCGGGAGGCGATTTCCGGTACGACGCCGCCATATTTTTCGTGCAGCCTGGTTTGCGAGGCTATCACCGAGGATTTGACAATTTTGCCATCGGCAACAACGGCTGCGGCAGTTTCATCGCAACTGGTCTCAATACTGAGGATATTTATGGGTTTATCCTGCATAGAGCTGGATATTAGCCAAATAAGAAGCGACTGTCAACGTTCCAGGAATAAGCCTTTGCAGTATAAAAGTGTGCTGCAATTTCTTGTTGCGGGAAGTATAATATGATATGCTATTGCGGCCGATTCGTAACTCTGTACTAAACAAAGGTTGTGTATGAGTGAAGAACTTGAAGTTTTAAAGATAGTTACTCAGCGTTTAAAAGAAGCTGATATCAATTATATGGTTTCCGGCTCTATCGCCGCAAATTATTACACTATACCACGGATGACCAGAGATATAGACGTGGTAATAGAATTAAAGCAGGATGGTATCGATAAATTTACCGGCCTTTTTGAAGATGATTTTTACGTAAATAGAGAAATGATTACGAATGAGGTTTCTCGCCGGGGAATGTTTAACTTAATCCACGATCGGTATGTTATCAAAATAGACTTCATTATTAAAAAGGCCTCCGCATATCAGAACGCTGCGTTTTCGCGCAGAAAGCAGGTTCTAATAGAACAAAGTCCTATGTGGTTCGTTTCTGCCGAAGACCTGGTTATATCCAAGCTGCTCTGGGCAAAAGACAGTCACTCTGAGATGCAGTTGAGAGATGTAGGAAATCTGATAGAAACGGTGGACAATTTAGACTTGAAATATATCGGTAATTGGGTTCGAGAACTGGGTTTGGAACAGATTTACAAAGAGGCAACACAATGAATGACACGCATCCTGAGATTTCTGTTCGATATCGAGATTTAATGATGAGCAAAACCGGCCAGGAGCGTTTGCTGATGGGCTTCTCTATGTACGATACCGCCAAGCAAATAGTACGCAGTGCCATTTATCATAGCCGTCCTGGAATAACGAATACGGAAATGAGAAGAGAAATCTTTTTAAGATTTTATGGGCTGGAGTTCAGCCAGGCCGACAGGGAAAAGTATCTTTCAGTCCTGGCGTCAGATATTGGATAGCTTAGCTTTCGTTGGAATGGAGTTTTTTGAAAGCGGCTTTCGTGAGGAGGAGGATTTGTTTGCAGATGCTTTTGCAGACGTGCGGGAGTGAGAAACGAATTGGAACCATTTTGGGTAGTTGGAAATCTGTGCATATATTTTGGGGGAAGTCATCGCCGGCGATTTCAATCTTAGCGATGTCTGAGCAGCCGAAACCTATTTGTCTTGCTGTTTTGATAATCGGCACGTTCTCCGGTTCGATACCGACCAATTTGGCGCAGATGGTTTCACAGGCGATTGGGTCGGTTCCGCTAATGAGCCAGCCGAGGGGTCTGGTTCTGCCGCGAATCGGGCCCTGGCTGTCCATTGCTATAATGCCGTCGATGATGGTCAGGGCGGGATTCAGAAATTTGAATATCTCGATAAGTAATTCACAAAAATCGTCGGCATTTTTGCCCTTCGCAAAGTGCCACAGAGCTTTTCGCTTGCCGCTGACACAGCCGAACATATTTTTAACGGCAAAAGTCGCTGTTAATTGCTGATGCGATTTGAATTTCGGCAGATTTATGATGACGTCGGCGTCGAGAGCAACAGAACTTATGCCGACTTTAATGTTTTTTGTTTCTATCCAGCACCATTTTGGTTTGTCGAGCTGTTTTACCGGCACTGATAATTTCTTCAGTGGTTCCTCTAAACGTAATGCTTTTACGCAGGTAAAGACATTGCCCCACGCGGGTGAATCGCCAACAAAAGGCCTTGCGCCGAAATCTTTTAAGAGCCGGGCGGTCTCGATGATTACTGTGGGGTGGGTCTGAGTTGCGTGGCGGCGGGACCTTGGGGCGATGAAATTCGGCTTAAGCAAAACGGTGTCGCTTGGTCTTACGAATTTTTCCAGTCCGCCGAGGAGCTCGAACTGTTTTTGTAATGCTTCGGCAATCCCGTGCGGGCTGTAATCACTGCATCGAGACAATATCACTGTTGGATTGGGCATAGGGCGGTCAATAATTTGTCCGGGTACAAACGAGTAAGAATATTCTGACGGCAGGCTTAAGCTCGGGCGGCTTACGCTCGGTTTCGCTGATGAACAGGCTGCCTTTGGGATTGCTGAAGAAAAGACTGCCTAAAGCTGTTTGGTCGCTGATGTATTCTTTCGGTCCGAGCAGGACAAAATCGCCCGGGCCCATTTTGAGTGCGAAGGCGGCGGCGCTGAAGGGAAACTCGCGCATTTTTGTTCGAGCGTCCAAAAGTGGGATTGCAGCTCTTCTTATCGGTGGCGAAAATACGGGATAGGCGGTAACGTTGCATACGCCTCTTGAGCCGGGTATTGTTTGGGCTGTGAGCCGCAGGGCAAGGATACCGGGCCCAATGTTTGCTCCTTCCCTTGAGCCGTAAGTTGAGATGAAGAAGATGGTTCGTGGGCCGTCTAATCCGGTGATGGCAATGGACTCGGGCAGGCCGTCGGCCAACATCAGCGAAACTTTCGTTAATATTTTGCCGCTGGCGGCAAGCAGCAAATTGTAGATTTCGTCCAACATTCGGATTTGGCCGAAGTGGACCGAAAACGAGTTGGCGCCGAAGGCATAAAGACTGTTAAATCGCAGAGGCTTTGTGTACAAATTCTTGCGAGTATCATCCAGTTTGTCGATGTTCTCGGCTGGTATTTCCAAAATATGGAGGTCGAAATTTATCGTCTCAATCAACGGCGATGGGGGCGGCTTGCCGTCCTGACGGGGGGCCAGGTCACCGATTTTGATGTTTTCCCATATCGGCTCTTCTTCAGGAGCAGTACAACCTATCAGGCAAAAACTTAACAAGACCAAAGACACAAGACACCAGACACCAGACCTAAGACGGAAGACAGAAAACAGAGGACAGAAGAGAGAGGGCAGAAGGCAGAAGAGAAAGGACAGATGTTTTGCCTCTGGCCTCAGTAGTCCGGAGTCTGATACGGCCGCAATTTTAAGAGCACGAACCATAAAAATAGATTAGCAATTGTGTAAGTAGCTGTCAATAAATTCGATGCCCCATCTTGTAGAATATGGTATCTTCTTGACCGGCTTTGCTGTTTTGTTTTTAATAGTGCAGTTGGTTAAGAGTATCTAACAAAAATTCAGAATACTGAAAAGAATAAAGAGGAAGAAATTGTTTAACAGATTTCTCGACTCCGCCTTCGGCTACGCTCGAAATGACGGGTGTGTTGCCGGGGGCTACGCTCGAAATGATTGTTGAAATTAGTTGCTCATTTTGTAAGACATTTAAGTAAAAGAAGATTCAGATTTGAAAGGTTCAAATAAGATGAAAGTCAGTAAGCGGGCCCAGGATGTACTGCCATCGGCAACTTTCGCTGTTACTGGACGGGCGCAGGAATTAAAGGCGCAGGGTGTGGACGTAGTTGGTTTTGGTGCAGGGGAGCCGGATTTCGATACGCCGGATTATATCAAGGATGCCGCTATCGAGGCTCTGAAGGCGGGTAAGACCAAATACACAGCCACAGCGGGAATAATTGAGCTGCGAACCGCTATAGCCGATAAGCTTAAAAAGGAAAATGGTATCGAATACAGCCCCGACCAAATCATTGTCAATATCGGCGGTAAACACTCGGTCTATGAGGCGATGCAGGCGGTGCTTGACCCTGGTGATGAGGTTATCCTGCAGACACCATACTGGGTAACTTATCCGGAGACAATAAAGCTGGCCGGTGCTGTTGCTAAAATTGTTCAAACCGATAAGAGTAACGACTACAAGATTACGCCGTCGCAGTTGGAGGAAGCCATTACGGAAAAAACGGCAATGCTGTTGATTAACTCTCCGAATAATCCGGGCGGCTTTACTTATAAGCCGGAAGAGCTAAAAGCCATTGCAAAGGTTCTCGAAGGAACAAATGTGATGGTGCTCTCGGATGAAATCTATGAAAAGCTAATCTACGGCGATACCAGATTTGTGAGCTTTGCTTCGCTGAGTGAGGATGCCTATAACAGGACTCTGACTCTTAACGGCTTTAGCAAGACTTTCTCTATGACCGGGTGGCGTATGGGGTATACAGCCGGGCCGCTGGAGGTTATAAAGGCAATGGGTCGTCTTCAATCTCATATGACCTCGAACCCTGTAACTTTCTGTCAGTATGCGGCGATTGCGGCTTTAGGTGAGCAGGGCGAGCAGGCCATAGAAAAAATGAGAGTAGAATTCGAGCGTCGGGGCAAGTATATGGTAGAGCGGCTAAACAGCATCGAAGGCGTGGAATGCCCCGAATCCACCGGGGCTTTTTACTGTTTCCCTGTTGTTTCCAGCCATTATGGCCGAAATATTAATGGTACGAAAATTAACGGCAGTATGGATTTTGCAAAAGCACTTCTGGAACAGACCAATGTGGCGCTGGTTCCGGGCCAGCCGTTTGGCTGTGATAATAATGTTCGTTTGAGTTTTGCCTGTTCGCTCGAGCAGATTACCAAAGGATTAGACAGACTGGAAGAATGGCTAAAGCAATAGAAGACAGAAGTCAGAAGTCGGAAGACAGAAGTCAGAAGTCGGAAGACAAAGGTCAGAGGTCGGAAGACAGAGGCCAGAAGTCGGAGGTCAGAAGTCAGATGTCTTCAGTTCTCTGTCGTCTGTCGGTTGTCCTCTGTTGGCTGGCAATGCTTATTTTTACCTTCCATGCCTGCACACACATGGTAGCAGCGGGCGATACCTGGGTTGCGATGGCGTGCGGACGACACTTTGTCAATCATGGGGTGGACACTATCGAGCCTTTCAGCGCAAACTCACATAAAGCAGGACCGACGGAGGAAGAGATTAAGACCTGGCCGAACTGGGCCCAATGGATTACGGACAAAGTAGGCATTAAGACGGTCAAGTACTGGCATCCGACCGGCTGGATAAACCAGAACTGGCTGACGCACGTTATCTTCTATTCGCTGGTTCCCAAATCATCATACGCGGACGGCGTGAGTTTTCCCTCCAATGCGCTGGTCTATTGGAAATTCGCTATTTACATATTGACCGTGATTTGTGTTTATTACACAGGTCGGTTATTGGGAGTTAATCCGGCTCTATGTGCTGTTTTTTCCTGCTTTACGATGTTTACAGGCCGTTCGTTTCTCGATATTCGCCCCGCGGGTTTCTCGAATATGTTAGTGGCTGTCTTTTTGCTCATACTTGTCCTTGCTACGTATCGAAACGTGTTGTATATATGGCTTATTGTGCCGGTAACTGTTTTCTGGTGCAATGTCCACGGCGGATACATCTACGTGTTTATAATGCTCATTCCGTTTATAGGTTTGCACCTGCTGACCAACTGCAATAGAAAATGGACCGCGATTCTATACAATGTTACTGCCTGGCCATTCTTATATTTAGTCCTTTCCAAAGCAGGCCTTACATTACCCACATTTCTATTTTTCATCCTGGTGATAGTTTTGGATATTGTCCTGATTTTTTTCAAGAAAAATCTTGTCTCTATTGGATGGAAGGGTGTTTATCATACAATCGCCGCTTTTATTGTTGCTTTCTTTGCTATGGTTTTGTTGAATCCTTTTCATTTAACGAACCTGACTCACACTTTCGTCATCAGTGTAAGCGAACACGCTGCGAGATGGCGTAACATCCACGAATGGTGGCCTGCTTTCGACTGGGACAATCTGGTCGGTGATGAAAGACCTTTTTTAATAATGTATATTATTGCCTGGGTAACTCTTGCGGTTTGGGCTGTTGTCCTGATAAAGACTTCCAAATCTGTCAGCCGGCAATCCAAGCGAAAAGTAAATATTACGGAGGAGTATCAACGGCCCAAAATCGATATATCGATAATTCTTATTGCCGCTCTTACGATTTATATGGCCATCCGTTCCCGCAGGTTTATTCCGATAGCAGCCATTGCAGCCTGCCCGGTTATAGCGATGTTTATCGACCAGTTCGTTCGTGCAATTTCAGCAGTGCGAAACTTGCGGAAAAACAATCGTCTGATTGTCTCGGCGATGCCTTATAATCTGCAATTATTTTTTATCCTTGCCGGTGCCGGTGCGGTCTCGTTTTTTGGGACATGGTGGGGGCTTAAATTTAAGCGAATTTATCTGGATTCCTGGCCTCGCGACCCAAAATTAACTTCGATGTTCATGCGGATGACCGATTCGGGCCAAAAGCCTTTTTACGCCACTAAGTTCATAAAGGACAACAAGCTCAAAGGGAATATGCTTAATTACTGGACTGAGGGAGGTTTCATTGCCTTCGGTCAGCAACCGGACCCGAATACCGGTCGAACACCTCTGCAATTATTTATGGATGGCAGGGCACAGGCGGCGTATAACCGCGAAGCCTTTGAAGAGTGGTCTACTATTATGGCCGGAGGTCTGATTACAGGCCAGATAGCCGCACGTGCCGAGGCCAGAAGACAGAGTGTAAGCAGTGACGATTATGTAAAAATCGGCCAGTGGATGGATGAACAGTTGAAGGACCATAATGTCTGGGTGGTCTTAATGCCATACTCAGAGTATCGTACCCCTCCGCCACAGGAGTATTATCGAAAAATGTCCTATCACGCTATACAAGGTATTGAACGTAATCCCAATTGGCCTCTTGTTTTCTTTAATAACAAGCAAAAATTGTTTGTCGATGTAAGAACTCCACGTGGTAAGGAACTTTTCGATGGCATATTTAACGGAAAAACCCTTTATCCTGATGATTTCCACCGGAACCTTATTTGTGCCCGTAGTTGGCTTTTCTATCGTCGTGGAATAGATGAAAAAAGGAAGGGCTTTGATTTTGCTGTTAAAGCTTTCAATTTGAATCCATCGCCTGCCCCTATGGAGGAAATAATGTTTGTTGCTTCGAGGTTCGCCGAGATACAACCTGATGTTAATAAGTTTTGTGAAAATTATGTTCGCGAATTCATAGAAAATGAGGCTGCTTGGGCCAAGCTGGACGGCTATCGTGACAGAGTTGAAGCTGCGCGGTTAGCATGCTTCTATTTGGGGGATGTTGCCCGTACACAGAGAAACACGAAACTCGTGAACTTTTACGCCGCTCAGGAGAAAGAATGTTTAGGCGAATTACTCAGGGTGGCTCAAAGCAAGAGGTGGTAAGCACAGGTTTAATAACATAATTTATTTCTAATTATGACTGAGCTTGTAAACAATGTTTCTATCAGTGTTTTTTTCCCCTGTTATAACGAACAGGACAATATTACCCGCGTAGTAGAACAGGCACTTACGGTCCTGGAAAAGCTCAACGTTGACTTTGAAGTAATAATCGTTAACGACGGCAGTACCGACGGTACAGGCCAAATTACTGAGGAGATTGCCGCCCAAAAGGACAGGGTGAAAGTGGTGCATCATCGGACCAATCTCGGATACGGAGCGGCCTTGCAGTCCGGCTTCAAAGCGGCAACAAAAGAGCTTGTCTTTTATACCGACGGCGACGGCCAATTCGATATTAACGAAATGCCGCCGCTGCTGAGGTTGATGGAGCAATACGATATTGTTAGCTGCTATCGACTGAACCGTCAGGATAATCTCATACGCAAAATCAATGGCTGGTGCTGGACGAAACTGGTTTGCCTGCTGCTCGGTATGAAAATCCGCGATATCGACTGTGCTTTCAAGTTATACAAAAGGGAAATTTTTGATAATATTAAAATGGTAAGTACCGGCGCCCTTATCGATGCTGAAATCTTAGCTCGTGCTGTTCGTAGAGGTTACCGTGTAACTCAACAAGGGGTTCATCATTATCCACGGACAGCCGGTTCGCAAACCGGTGCGAATTTGCGCGTAATTCTTCGTGCATTTAAAGAGCTGTTGAAGTTGCGTAGCCAAATCCGGTAACACGGACTACAGGGATTGAAATAGATTAACACGGATTACGAAATACGATATGAACGAAGAAAAGGTCAATCTGTTCATCTACGGCTCGCTGCGGGACCGCAGAATCTTCCAATCAGTCAGCGGCTTAAGTTTTACCAAAAAGACCTCTAAAATAAACGACAAGACCCTCTGGGCCGAACCAGCATTGCTTCCGCATTACCGAAAAGTCAGCCCCGACAATGTCTATTTCTATGCCGTTGCAACACCGTCTTCAAACATTGAAGGCCTGGTGGTCTATGATGTTCCTACCTGGGCAATGGCTGAAATCGACAGGTATGAAGGCAAGCGTTATGAAAGAGAAAAGGTACAAATCAATACGGCCAATGGTCCGGTCTTTGCACAGGCTTATCTTGTATCTCATAGTTCAATGAAAAAGCATTTTGGTGACAGGTTCCACGTTAATCTGATACACGAGCTTTGGCTGCGAAAACGTATTGAGAAATTCATCAAAAAGCACACTCGGCCCGGTGAGCGCACGGCAGATGCGGACTCGGAACGCCGAGCCGACCGTGAGTTGCTCGCAACCACAGAACGTGACCTGGTCATGAGCCATTATCACAGCGATGCGGTTAGTGATTATTATCTTGAGCATGAACTCGACAGACCTCGGCCGAGCATAAAACACTTATACGACGACCCCCAGGCCAGGCCGTTTATGAAAAACTATTTAGCTTTAGTTCTAAAACAGGTCCTGCTCAGTCAGCTCGAAGAACAAATCCAGTCCAGATACCGCTTTGAGCTTGAGCATATGCGTATTTCAGAAAGATATTTTAAGCGGTCGGTTAGTGTGCTTGTGGCTTTGCAAATGGTAAATGCAAACAGCGAGGCTGTTGATTTGATTATTGAGAGAAGCCTTCAGACGATGCCCTGTGACAAACACGACCTTGTTGACTATATAAAATTCGCCGTACGAGCATCGAACAGTATATTTGATGCTCGGATTGCCCGGGCAAAGCTGGAGCAAATTCGTTCGAATCTTCAGCCCGGGCTGGTTCCACTTGGAATTGAGGTAGAATTAAGTAATCTTGGTCCAGCGGCCGTCGAACCCCAAAGAAGCATTCAGAAAAAGATTGACCCTGTTTATGACGGATTTAAGTATTTCTATGACTTTCGCCTGGATGTTTTATCCTGGAAGCTCGGTGGCTATATCGATGACCATACCGGTTCAACCGACCAGGCACGGCGGTCCGGTTTTTTGGAGCTTGCTCCGGGAAGGCTGAATATCCGCGGCGAACTGTCTCGACCGGCAACTGCAGACCCGTGGCTTCTTAATCAGTTGATACACGAGATTGTTAATTTCTATGACGTTCGCCCACATAGTTTGCATCTTTCTTTCCAGCTTCGAAAAAAACAGCTCGGCAATCAAAAAATTCTACCTTTGGGTTTTGTCAAGTGCCTGCTTGTTCTTGGCGGTGGTCCGGAACTAAAGGGCACCGGCAGACTGTGGGTTTCCAGAATGGGCCATGATGAAATAACCCAGTACCCCGATGCTGCATTTGGCGGCACCGAACGTCGGGATGAAGAACTCGTATTTGCCAGGACCAGCAAGCGCAGATGGTACCTGGGTGCAGACGCCATAGCAGATAAACCCCCGGCACAGGCAACTACGTATGTCCAGCAGTATAAATTTATTCGTTTGGAACAAAGGGCCAACTATGAGCCGTTAATCTTGTGTCTTAAGGGCCTCCAATTGGCCTATAATCCGGCGGATTATTTGACTGCCGAACAGTTAAGGGGCAGCCGAAAATTGCAGCGTCAGTATGAGCAGTTAAAGCAGTGGGCTGTCGTACCTACAGAAATCAGCCCACAAACAATAAGCAGATTCTTAAAAACCGTCCAAAGCGGCTTGATGAACGAAGGACACCACCGGCCCACTCACAAATTACATTACATAGATTGGGTACTAAGCGCTATCGACGTGCAACTGCGCATGTTTAACAAGCAAGTAAGACTCAAGAACTAAGATGCCAGACTCAAGACCTAAGACTCAAGACTCAAGATCTAAGATTCCAGACTCAAGACTCAAGATTCCAGACTTTAGACTTTGGTCTGTGGTTTTGAGTTTAATATTCTGAAGGCCGTGGGTCTTTGGGGGACCCACGGCCAGCAAATGCTGCATATACGCACGCCCCCCCCTCTCAAAGATTTCGGCAACGTATATACGTTTATTAGTTAGCAATCAAAAACAGTTGAGCTATTTCCGATTTTAATACATTCTTTGCCCCCGCTGCTTGGTTTTGCGAAGCAAACAGCGGGGCTACGAAGAAAAAATAGTCAATCAACAATTCTCTTATCTGTCAGTTCGAAGCTGCCTTTGGTCAATCTTTTGTTTTATGAACTTGGCTGTTTGCCAAGCAGCATCCTTGCCGAAGTCAATGCACTTGTGTATCCCAGAATGAAAAGATTTTGCGAACTCCTGACTCGTAATCCGTGACTCGTGGCCTGTTACCTGAGCGACGAGCGACGGGCGACGAGCGGCATTATTCTCCGGAACGGGCGCCAGAGTGTAAATCGCAGTTGCAAAGCCGCCGAAATAGACTATCAACAGAAAAATGAATTTGATTCTCCAACCTCTCATAAAGATTCTCCCTTCCTAAGACACGTTTTATCGGCCTTCCCCACCACCGGCCTTTTGGGTTTGCCTTAATTAAAATTTAACAAAAAAAGCCGTTGATGACAAGCGCAAAGTGTGAAAACTGTGCTATTTATTTATTTATCTTCAGAATTATCTGACCAATTATACCAATTGTAATGAAAAGTTGCGCTTTACATCAAAGAGGGTGTGGCCAGATTTTCCGACAAGCGATTTTAAGTTCATTTTGGCCTTTCGTAAATTGGGTTTGAATTGGGTTTGTTTTGGGTTTGTTTTTTTGGGCCGGAAGGCGGTTTCATTTTCATAATCCTCTATAACATATAAGTTTACGTTCATTTTTTGGCCTTTAACGAGATTGGGTTTGTTTATTCGGACTGAAAAATCATCGTTTTTTCTGTAATCCTTTGTTATAAGTAAGGTTACGTTCATTTTAGCTCTTTTTAAATTGGGTTTGATTGGGTTTGAATTGGGTTTGTTTTCACTAAGTGTCCAATCGTGTTTATTTTCATAAGCCATTTGTGAAAAGATACTTACGTTCATTTGAGTTTTTCGGAAATTGGGTTTGTTTTGCATAAAAAGGGTTGATTTGTAGAGGATTCTCGACAGATGTAGAGGGGAATTTCGCCAAACGGATGCGCAGCTCGTATCGGTTGCGTTAAGCGTGTTTCGTACCGGTTATCGGGGTAACGGGTTATCAGGCAGTGATTATCAGGGTATCCGGTTATCAGGGCGATCCCTTCTTTCTTTTTGAATATTGACTATTTACGATTGACTATTGAATTATTTAACGGGGCCTTCTGGCTCTAATTCCTTGTGGCTTAGCCACTTACGACATGCAAACTGAAATGTCATCATCGCCTACTGGCGGTTTATGTTTGCCTGCTGGCAAATATACGGGTATTTTAACGTATTTACAAACAATGTCAACAAAAAAACGAACAAAAATGCACTTTTTTTGGCTGCAGAGGGCAGAAGATAGAAGGCAGAGGGCGGGGTAATACCCGAAGAGATATTAAAGGATGATCTCATAGGGTGAATTTGTAGTGGACGGGTGGGGAGTGGATTGGTAAATTGTGGGTGTTGCAGGACGCAGATACCAGGGAGACGTACCAGATGATAGAGAACCGGCAGGCCCATTTTCAACTGACGGGGCGTTGGGTTATTATAATGAAACAATATAATCAAGAGTTAGTCTGACGAATTAAGGATAAGACAATGAGACAGCGAGGCAGAACTATTATGTATTTCGACAATTCAAACATATTCCATTCTCAACGACATGCCGGATGGAGAATCGATGCTAACAAGCTATTCGGGAAATTACAAGAGACCGGGGAGATTTGGCAGACATACTTTTTTGCTGCTGTGACGGACCCACCAAGATTTTCTCAAACCAATTTCTACAGAATGTTAAAGAACGATCTTCATTGGGAAACATTCATTTTCCCTCTAGGAAAGAAGACTCAGAAGTGTAAGAATTGTAAATCATCTTGGGCATCATGGACTTGATCTGACCCCGAATTATGTACCAACCTCGATTAGAGAGTTATCCACGTTCTTTATCCTGCAATCCGGCAGGCGGAGCGCAGCGGAGCCTGGCGGATTGCAACTCGCCGCAAAGGCCGCAGGGGT
>Ga0315552_1000158_pt1 | contig 44194 bp, 36 predicted proteins | sample SalMarSW160170MG_2_FD_203102 | JGI IMG/M metagenome (GOLD analysis project Ga0315552, IMG submission 203102) | Salt marsh sediment microbial communities from the Plum Island Ecosystem LTER, Massachusetts, United States - Salt Marsh Sediment SW1601-70 ...
CCACCGGTAGAGAATTCAATAAAGTTGCTGAGGCCTGAGGAGAGTTTTTTCCTGTAACAGCTTGGCGCATCCCTTCCCTGACAACTTGTAAATTCTCAGGACTAATAAAGTTTTCTCTAATAATTTCAGGCTGCATTTCTTCAATCACAGTCGGCGAACCGGTGGAAGTGTCAATTATTTCTTTTACTACCTGGGGCTGGAGAAGTTTTCCTCCGTTAGCTATAGCCAAAAAGGAATTTACTACTTCCAAAGGAGTAATTTGAAGATATTGCTGGCCAATAGAAAGATAATAAGTATTACCGTCCCACCAGCCGGGATCTTCAGGAAAAGTTTTCCTTTTCCACTCTTTGTCGGGAACAAACCCTTTTACTTCTCCCGGCAAATCAATACCGGTTAAATCTTGCCAACCAAAAAGCTCTAAATATTCTTTAATCTTGGTTGGACCAAGACCTTCCTGTTCTCCCAATCCCCCACCGACTGTATAAAAATAAACGTTGCAGGACTCAGCAATAGCTTTTCTCATATCGGTCCAACCGTGGGCCCACCAATCATGAAACTCGGTGGTTTCCTCTTCATAAGTGTGTTCTATCTCAATTAATCCCTGGCAATTTATTTTTTTATCGGGGTTGATAATTTTCTCTTCCAAAACAGCTGAAGCAATTAAAGGCTTAATGGTAGAACCAGTAAGATATTGGCCAGAAATAGCTCGGTTAAAAAGAGGATCCCGGGGGTCTTGGTCAAGCTCCTCCCATTCCTCCTTGGTCATTCCCTGGCTAAAAAGATTATTATCAAAACTCGGCAAACTAACCAAAGAAAGAACACCGCCAGTTTTGGGGTCCAAAGCGATTACTGCTCCTCCCTTTCCTTTTGTTTTAAGAATATTTTCTAAGGCCTGGACAGCTTTTTTTTGTAGCCCGGAATCCAGCCACAAAACTAAACTTTTCCCCGATTTGGGCAAAGAAATTATTTCTTGAGAAATTATATTCCCCTGAGCATCTCTTTCAGTACGGATTTCTCCGGGTATCTCTCTTAATTCTGAATTGTACGAATCTTCTAATCCGGTTTTTTCACCAGTTTTTCTTTTGTAACCAATGAGGTGAGCGAAGGCATAACCATTGGGATATTCCCTAACGGCGTTGTTTTTAATCTGGAATCCTGATAATTCTCCTATTTTTGTTTCCAAAATTATTAAACTCTGGCGGTCTAAATTTTCTCTGATTAAAATTTCCGGGGCTTCATTTTCCTTTATTTTCTTTTCTATTTCTTCTTTTTCGATTTCTAAAATTTTGGCGAGTTCATCAAAAATTCTTTTTTGTTCTGTTTCTTCCCGGGGAAGATTGTTTTTCTGGCAAACTAAATCAAAACTTATCTGATTAAAAGCTAGCTGTTCTAAATTCCTGTCATAAATTACCCCTCTTTCAGCCTGAATTTGGTACCAGATATATTTATTTTCTTCAGCTAAAGCTATCAGGTTTTCTTTTTCAAAGACCTGAAGCTGAAAGGTTTTAGCCAAAAGTAAAAAAAACAATGCCAAAGAAAAGAAAAACAACCCTTCAAGAATTTTTTTTAAAAGAGGAACTTCAAATTTTTTTTCAGAATAACCTGCCTCTTCTTCTTTTTTCTGAGCCAACCTGTCCAAAAGGACTTCTTGCGGCTCTATATCTTCCTTAAAGCTTAATCTTATATTACGGTTTTTGTATTTACCTGGCCAAGGAGAAACGAACATATTTCCTTAAAACGAGTTTAATAGAAAAAGAAAGGGCGGTTAAAATTAAAACCCAAATTCCTAAAAAATTAACCCCTAAAAAACCACTGGAGAAGACATCCAGAAGGAATCCGGTAAAAGCGGCTAAAAAGATACCGTAATTCTCCTCTGGTTTTTCAAAAAAACAAAGAAAGATAATTAAGACGGCTGTGGTAATAAGGGGGATAGAAAAATTATTCCAAAAAAAATAAGAAAAATGGACTAAAAAACTGGTTTGGAATAAAATCAGGAAGTAAAAAAATAAAACGGAGATTAAAAACTTTTTCATTTGAACATTAAAATTCAGTGATAATAAAGAAACTTTCTAATTCTTTGAAGTCGGTGGCTGGTCTAATTTCAGCTATCTGAAAGGGATTAACATCTGTTTTTTTTACGTTTTTGACTTCTCCCACTAAAATGCCTTCAGGAAAAACTCCTCCCAAGTTTGTAGTGACAACCTGCTCTCCTTCTTTGATTTCTTCTTCCCAAGGAAGAAGGTCTAAAATAAGACTAAGGTTTCCCTTCCCTTTAATTACTCCGGAAATTTCTCTATCGGCCAATTTAACATCAAAAGAACTGCTAGGATTAGAAATTAAAATAACCTTTGAAAAATCTTCGTAAACCTCGCCTATTTTACCGATTAAGGTCCTCTGTTCGGTAATAACTGGGGAATTTAAAGAAATGCCGTCTTTTTCTCCCTTGTCAACCAAAATTGAATCTTGAAAAACGTCCTTAGCCACTACTTTGGCAAAAGAAAGGCGGAATTCCTTTTCCAAACCGACCTCCAAGGCATTTCTTAAAACCTGGTTTTCTTCCTTTAATTCTCGGAGTGAGATATTTTCAGATGTCAGCTGTTGAATTCTGGCTTTAAGCTCCTGATTTTCTTCTTTAATCTTTTTGTTTTGGATAATTGACTCTCCAAAATCAGAAAAGCTATCCCCTGCCTCCCAAAAGGTTCTCTGGACAGAAAAAGAGACTGAATAAAAAAAGTTTTTAGTCCTTTCTTTAAGAGAGGTGAAGTTAAAGACAATAAAAAGAGTGGCTACTACTGCAATTATAATAATTTTAAACAAGGAAGTTCGCCTCATTCGGTTATTTTATCATAATTTTTGAACGGAGCCCAGCTAAAAGCTGGAAGGATGCGGCGGGCGGGTTGTGGTCTTGACAGGGGTTTTTGACTGGCTATAATGATGCTTGATAAGTAAAAAAGGTCGAGGTCGATGAAGCTTTAACTTCATCTCTATCTTCGCACCGCTTTGCGGGGCTTGATAAATAAAGAGAAATTTAAAACTTTTGTCCTTCATGATTTACGATAAATTTCCTACCTTAATTGCCAGTGAAACGGAAGAAGGTCTTGGAGAGGAAACAGAAGAAGAAACATCAGAAGAAGGAGAAGAAACGGAAGAAGAACTTGGATAAGATTAACTTTAACAACAAAAAACCCGCTTTGGCGGGTTTTTTGTTGTTATAAAAAGACGCTTGGGTGGCGGCTTCCTACTTTCGCAGGAAAAACCTACTATCATCGGCCTCAGAGTATTTCACTTCTGTGTTCGGTATGGAAACAGGTGGGACAACTCCAGTATAGCCGCCACCCAAGCATCTTTCGCTCGGGTTTACAATTATTAATTACTAGCCAAGAGATTGCTTCGATTTATTAGTACTGCTTGGCTTAATCCCTCACGGGACTTACACCTACAGCCTATCAATCCCGTCATCTACGGGAAATCTCAATGAGTCCTAATCTTGGGGCCTGCTTCGCGCTTAGATGCTTTCAGCGCTTATCAGTTCCCGACTTAGCTACCCAGCAATGCTCCGGGCGGAACAACTGGTACACCAGAGGTCGGTTCACTCGGGTCCTCTCGTACTACGAGCAACTCCCCTCAAGACTCAACGCCTGCGGTAGATAGGGACCAACCTGTCTCACGACGGTCTGAACCCAGCTCACGTACCTTTTTAATGGGCGAACAGCCCAACCCTTGGGACCTTCTCCAGCCCCAGGATAAGATGAGCCGACATCGAGGTGCCGAACAGGGCCGTTGATGTGGACTCGCGGGCCCTACTAGCCTGTTATCCCCGGGGTAACTTTTGGTTGATGATCTTCCGCGGTTCTACCAACCACGGTCGGTTCACTAAGTTCTGGTTTCCCAACTGCGCGAGTTATCTCTCTTGCAGTAAAGCCGGCTTGTGCCTTTACACGACCAGTAGGATTTCCATCCCTACTTAGCCGACCTTATAAACGCCTCCATTACCTTTTAGGAGGCAAGTGCCCCACTTAAACTGCCCGCCAGACAATGTCTCCCGCTAAAAGCGGGATTAGAACTAAGATCTTGAAAGAAAGGTGTTTCATCGACGACTCCATCCCGACCGAAATCGGAACTTCAAAGTCTCCCTTCTACGCTACGCATCCAAAACCAAAACTCAATATCTGGTTACAGTAAAGCTCCCGGGGTCTTTCCGTCTAGCCGCAGGTAACCGGCATCTTTACCGGTATTGCATTTTCACCGGGCTGCTCCTGGAGACAGTCCCCAAGTCGTTAGGCCTTTCATGCGGGCCAGAACTTACCTGGCAAGGGATTACGCTACTTTAACACGATTATAGTTATCGCGGACGTTCACTGGAAGCTTAAGGCAGTCAGCCTTGCCTTGCGACAAAACCGCTACCATTAACGTTCCAGCACTGGTCAGGCCTCAGCCCCTATACATCTTGTTGCCAATTAAGCAGGGACCTGTGTTTTTGGTAAACAGTCGCCAGGGGTACTTTTGCTGCGTCCCGCCCCCCATGCCCGTTGAACTTTGTAATTTTTCTGATTTCAATACAATGAAAATTTAGAAATTGAAATACTTTGTTCCACGAGCTTAGGGGGCGGGAAGGTCTTATTCCGAAGTTACGACCACTTTTTTGCCGAGTTCCTTCAGGAGCTTTCACCCGTTCACCTTAGTGCAATTACACTAACCCACCTGTGTTGGTTTGCGGTACGGACCGCGCACATAATTAACTTCTGAAAAGCTTTTCTAGGCAGTAGATTCGTCCAGAACTCTCGCCGAAGCGAGATAAGAAATCCAGTAATCTTTCTGGATTACTCTACTGCGTCCCTTCTCAGAATTATGTACGCAGGGGCCGGAATGTTGACCGGCTGTCCATCAGCTACGCCTTTCGGCTTTGCCTAAGGCCCGCCTAACCCTTGGTTGATTAACATTGCCAAGGAAACCTTGGGTTTTCGGTGTGCCGCGCTTTCAGCGGCATTGCGGTTACTCATACCAACATTCTCACTTCTTCATCCTCCACCAAACGTTACCATTTGACTTCATCGGATGAAGAATGCTCCCCTACCCCAAGCACATAAAAATTTATGTGCTCAGTCTTATCTTCGGTACTGAGCTTAGTCCCGGAAATCTTAGGTACAGGATTCCTTAGTTAGTAAGCTGTTACGCACTTTTTAAAGGATAGCTGCTTCTGAGCTAACCTCCTAACTATCACAGGAACCCCACTTCCTTTCTCACTTAGTTCAGTTTAGGGACCTTAGATGAAGATTTGGGCTGTTTCCCTTTTGACCCTGGGGCTTAGCCTCCAAGGTCTGACTCCCGTGAAACTTTTCTGGCATTCGGAGTTTGGTAGGAATACCTAGCTTGCGCCACAGTATTCCTTCTAGTGCTCTACCTCCAGAAAAAACAAGCACGGGGCTAGCCCTAAAGCTATTTCGGGGAGAACCAGCTATTACCAAGCTCGTTTAGCTTTTCACTTCTTGCCACAGCTCATCCCAGAGTATTGCACGGCTCACGGGTTCGGGCCTCCTCCCGACTTTCGTCGGGATTCACCCTGGCCATGGCAAGCTCGCCTGGCTTCGGGTCTCGAGTATATAGCAAAAACGCACTGTTAGCACTTGCTTTCGCTGCGCCTCCGGGGCAAAACCCCTTAGACAAGCTATATACTCGAACTCGTTGGTTCGTTCTGCAAAAAGCACGCCGTCATCCCGCTAAAGCGGGACTCCGACTCTTTGTAGGCAAAATGGTTTCAGGTTCTATTTCACCGGGATCACCTCCCTACTTTTCACCTTTCCCTCACGGTACTGGTTCACTATCGGTGAGATTGAGTATTTAGCCTTGGCCGGTTAGTCCGGCCTGCTTCCCACAAGGTTATCTTGGCCTCGTGGTACTTAAGAAAAATACCAAGGAGCATAAAGGAGTTTTCAAGTACGGGACTGTTACCCTCTTAGGTCTCCCTTTCCAGGGTAGTTCCTTTAACCAACCTTTATCTAAGTGCTCTCCCTCAGAGTGTACCAAGCACATAACAAATATTATGTGCTTGGTGCCCCCGACGATATTTCCTTACAACCTCCCGCTAAAAGCGGGATTTGGGCTCTTTCCTTTTCGCTCGCCGCTACTAAGGAAATAAACTTCGTTCTCTGTTCCTCCGCTTACTGAGATGTTTCACTTCAGCGGGTTCGCCCCAAGCACATAAATTATGCGCTCGGTGTTCCGATTCATCATCGAAACGGGTTTCCCCATTGGGAAATCCCCGGATCAAAGGTTGCTAAGCACCTCCCCGAGGCTTATCGCAGCCACGCCACGTCCTTCATCGCCTCAATCTCCCAAGGCATCCACCATTTGCCGTAAAACCGCAATCTTTGGCTAGTAATTAATAATTGCAATCCATTATTAAGTTTAAAAAGTTCTTTCCTAATCGTTCCGCTCAGGCAATCAAAAATCCCGCTCGAAGCGGGATTTCTGCGACAATAAAAATTGCCCAGAAATTATCCGCTTCCTCTATTCAAAATAATTCTATATATTCGCATGGTCGCCTTTAATTTTACCAAAACAAAAAACTCTGTCAAGGCTCAACATAATCGCAAAGCCACGGGTTATAATATTATTTATTTATTCTTTAAGTTTGCTTCTTAAGTCTCGGAGAATTTCAGCTGCTACTTCTTTTCCACCCAAGCCAAAAGCGATACCTAAAGCAATGACTAACATTGCTACAAAACCGGTAAACAGGGTTTCCATAAAGGTCTTGGCAATTCCTAACTGATGCAAAATTGCTAAGATAGCAAAAATCCAGATTGACCACTTGATAATGGCACTGACTAAATGACCGTATCCTACCTTCACTCCTTCCACTCCTGCTCTAACTATTTTTTCTACAATGTCTACTACAATTACAGTAACTACAAAAATAAGAGCAGCCACAATAACGTTAGGCAGATAGGCCAAAACGCTCTTGAGAAAAGCGGCAAACTGAACAAAACCCAAAATCTCTATGGCAGCCAATAAAAAGACGATAACCAAAACCCATTTGATAATCGCCCCAACAAATTCGGCAGCATTTACCTTCAATTCAGCTTTTTCTAAGGCCTGCTTCCAGCCGGCTCTTTCAAAAAGTTGATTGAATTTTATTCGAGTCAAAATTTCAGATATTAACTTTCCAATGCCAACCGAAATAAACCAACCAATAATAAAAACAATCAAAGCTCCAATCAAGGTGGGAATAAAGGTTAGAAATCCTTGCCAAAGACCTTGAAGAGCTAAGGTAGTAGTCTCAGCCCAAGTTTGAACCATCATACGTTTCTACGAATTATGTATTTATTACGAATGCTTGATGAGAACTTACTTCTCATCTCGCGCCTCGCCTTCGCGTGAAGACTCGGCATACGAATTTTTCGACCTTTACTGTTTTATTAGAGATTTAAATATTATATCAACTAACGAAAGAGTTGTCCTGTGGAAAACTTTGTCAAGGTGGACCGTACCAGATTTGAACTGGTAACCCCCACATTGCAAATGTGGTGCTCTGCCATTGAGCTAACGGCCCATGGTGGGCGCAGAAGGAGTCGAACCTTCCACCTCTTCTTTATCAGAGAAGCGTTCTACCGATGAACTATGCGCCCAGAGCGATGAAGTAAACTTCATCTTCTACCTTTGCTACGCTTGGCAGAGCGATGAAGTAAACTTCATCTTCTACCTTTGCTACGCTTGGCAGAGCGATGAAGTAAACTTCATCTTCTACCTTTGCTACGCTTGGCAGACAAATATTTGTTTTTTTACCGGGAAATTATTTATTCTTTTTTTAAAAATAGCATTTAATCCTATCTCCCTAAAGATGTCCTCCCATTCTTTTTCTGACTTAAAAGAGATCTTATTGTAGTCTCCAATGAATTTGGCGAAATAAATTCCGTGAATCTTACAAAATAAACTTGAAAAAAAACCGTCCAACAAGTCCTCGTAAATGATGATTTTATCTCTAGTCACTCTTTTGGACTCTTTTAGAAGAGTGATGGAATCTTCGGCATGATGTAAAACGTAATTTATTAAAACTGTATCAAAGGAATCATCTGGAAAGGGAAGGTGAAAACCATCATAAATTTGAAAAGGAAGCGAAGAAACCCGGTAATCTTTAATATCTACTCCCAAAACTTCTACTTTAAAAAAATCTTGAAAGGTTTTACCGACTATACCGCAACCACAACCCAAGTCAAGAACTTTTGAGCTCTTTTTAATAAAATCCTGACAATCTAAACACATCTTTTTAGCTGCTTTTTCAAAAATTTTAGAAAAAATTCTATAAAATTTCATCGGCTAGCAATATTTTAATTTATTAAAATTGAAGCTGTCGATGAAGCTTTAGCTTCATCGACTCTTGCTCTTACTAAAATTTCCAATTACTAAATCTGGAATTATTTTCTTAAGCAGACTGGGGTTAAGTTTTATTGACCAGTTGTAGTCACCGCTATTAACAATGATTTTGGGGTTTTGAAAAAGAGCCCTGTCTGTGAAAGTGGGAAGTTTCCATAAATTGCCGAAAGGCGGGATAGCCCCAATCTTTATCCCTTTTAAATTTCTCTTCATCCAGGCCTCTTTCAAAAAATCAATCTTTTTTGCCTTAGCTGTCTTTTTTAATTTTCCCTTATCTAAATTTTTGTTGGCCGAAATTAAAACTAAGGCAGGTCCGCCAGTTGGCGGATCCAATTTTACGGCTAAGGTCTTTCCTACCGTCTTTAAAGGTACTTTCAAGGTAGCTGCTTTATCAAAGGCAGTATAGACTGTCCGATGCTCTATTAATTCATATTTTAATCTGGAACTTCCCAGAAAGTCGATGAACATTCGTTCATCTCTACTCTTCGCTACGCTCGGGTGTTTTATTATCTTTTTGGGCATACTTTAAAAATTATATCAAAAAAAACAAAAAAAACAAGGTTTGGCCTTGTTGTTTTTGTTCAGGTTCTAAGAGTTGCTCCGAGACCGACCTTTAAGGTACATCGGCCAACACCTTTGAAGTTGAAAATAGAATTCTCAATTTTCAACTTCAGTCGACAATAAAAATTAAATGTAGTGATCCACGGACAGCTTCCGCTACCCGTGCCTTGTTACGACTTCATTCTTGTTACCGACCTTAGCTTAGGTCCGATTGCTCGGAATTTCGGCTACTGCCGGCTCCCCTAATGTGACGGGCGGTGAGTACAAGTCTCAGGAACGTATTCATCGCACCGTTGCTGATGCGCGATTACTAGCGATTCCAGCTTCATGAGGTCGGGTTGCAGACCTCAATCCGAACTGAGAGACCGTTTGGAGGATTAGCTCCGGCTTACGCCATTGCTACCTATTGTCGGTCCCATTGTACCACGTGTGCAGCCCAGGGCATCAAAGGGCCACGCTGACTTGGCGTTATCCTCACCTTCCTCCCGGTCATCCCGGGCAGTTTCCCACGACACTTGTAACGCGGGATAAGGGTTGCGCATGTTACCGCATTTAAGCGTGCGTCTCAAGATACATGCTGACGACAGCCGTGCAGCACCTGGACTAATGTCCTTGTGGGTAATTCCGGCTTTCACCGGAGTTTCATTAGCCTGTCAAGCCCTGGTAAGGTTCTTCGCTTGTTGTCGAATTGAGCCACATGGTCCACCGCTTGTGTGAGACCCCGTCTATTCCTTTGAGTTTTAGCGTTGCCGCCGTACTTCCCAGGCGGGACACTTAACGCGTAAGCTTCGCCACCCGAAGGGTCGACACTTCAGATAGCTAGTGTCCATCGTTTACAGCGTGGACTACAAGGGTATCTAATCCTTTTTGCTCCCCACGCTTTCGTCCCTCAACGTCAGGGTCGCCCCAGCTGAATGCCTTCGCATTTGGTGTTCCGGTCGATATCAACGGATTTCACTCCTACACCGACCGTTCCATCAGCCTCTAACGCCCTCAAGTCAGATAGTTTCTGGCGCATCCCTCAGGTTGAGCCCGAGGTATTTAACACCAGACTTTTCTGACCGCCTACGGACCCTTTACGCCCAATAAATCCGGATAACGCTCGGGGGTTCTGTATTACCGCGGCTGCTGGCACAGAATTTGCACCCCCTTATTCCTAGAGTACTGTCATCCCGCTAAAGCGGGATTCCTCCTCTAGAAAAGCTCTTTACACCCCGAAGGGCTTCTTCAAGCACGCGGCGTCGCTGGTTCAAGCTTTCGCTCATTGACCAATATTCTCGACTGCTGCCTCCCGTAGGAGTCTGGCCCGTATCGCAGTGCCAGTGTTGGCGATCGTGCTCTCACACCGCCTACCCGTCATCGCCTTGGTGGGCCGTTACCTCACCAACTAGCTGATAGGCCGCGGGCCAATCATCAAGCCCTACCCAAAGGCAGGTTTTACCCTTGCGGGACTATCAGGGATTATCCCCGCTTTCGCGGGGCTGTCCCTGTCTTGATGGTATGTAACCCACGTGTTACTAACCCATTTGCCTCTATCCCGATAAGCTTGCGCCAATCGGGACCGATCGACTTGCATGCCTTATCCACGCCGCCAGCGTTCATCCTGAGCCAGGATCGAACTCTCAAAAAAAAGAAGTTTCGGAGCAACTCTTAGAATCTAAAATATTCGGTTTTCAAAGTACTTTCCCAGATAGAAAGAAAAACCAGGAAGAGACTTCCTGATCCTTAACCTACTTTCAGCCTTTGCTCTTATATTAACTACAAGAGCAGCTCTTTTTTTTCTTTTTTGCTTTCTTTTTGGCCATATAGTCAATGAGCTTTTCAGCTCATCTTCACCCTTCGCTCGGCTTCGCCTCGCTTGGGCATTAAAAGGTTAAGTCTCTTCGGCAATTTCTATTTTACTTCTTTAAAAAATTCTGTCAAGAGCCGCCTGCAGGAATCGGACCCGCGTCCGTGGTTTACAAAACCACTGCTTTACCACTAAGCTAAGGCGGCTTATTTATGTTTAGTTGTTTTTTTTAATTCTTGCCAATAGTTATCGTTTTCTTCTATTTTTTCTTTTTGCGATCTTTCTTTTAACTTTTGCAGCCAACTGGAGGTTTTATTGTCAGTTTTAAGAGAAAGAAGTCTAATTTTAGAAAGGGTTTTTCGTAAAAACGCCTCGGAAGAAAACGACCTTAAGCCGGGAATATTTTTAATCTCCTTATATAAACCTTTCAATTGGGGCTTGAAACTATCAGAAGGACTATCCTCGGGCAGGTTGGTCAAAATCGGCATTTTCCTAAAAACAATCACTCCCATGCCGGCTATACTTCCTATTAAAATTAAGCTAAAAATTAACTCTGTCATTAAAGAGTATATTTGGTAAATTTTTTTATAATAATATTTTCTCCCAGTTTGGCAATATATTCTGCCACCAAATCTTGAACCTTTTTACTTTCATCCTTTATCCAGGGCTGTTCTAAAAGTGGAATTTCATCTGACATAGCGGCAATCTGTAAGCATAATTCATGAGCTAAAGCTTGAAAATCTGGAGATTTAGCTACAAAATCTGTTTCGCAATTCAATTCCAAAATTACACCAATTCTTTTATTAGGGTGAATGTAGCTATCAATAATTCCTTGATGAGCTTCTCTTTCAGCTTTTTTCTTGGCTACTTCCCTACCCCATTTTTTCAAAACTTCTTTCGCCTTCTCTGTATCACCTTTGGCTTCGGCAAGAGCTTTCTGACATTCGGCGATTGAAACGCCGGTAACTTCACGAAGTTTTTTAATTTGATCAATAGATACCATTTAATTTTTTGACTTTGATCCGCCAATTGGCGGATTAGTTTTTGATTTTGCTTTTAGGACGACTTCTTTGACTTTATCTAAAATATATTTTATCGCCGGCCTAGCGTCATCATTAGCTGGAATAGGATAATCTGCCAAGGTGGGATCAACATTAGTATCAGCTATCCCAATTATAGTTATGCCCTTTGCCTTTGCCTCCTTGACAGCCAGAAGGTCTTTTTTCATGTCAATTACGAAAATAGCAGCGGGGAACTGGCCCAATTCTCTTATTCCTCCAAATTTTATTTCCAAGTTTTGCAGTTCTTTATTAATTTTAATTTGTTCTTTTTTGGTATATTTCTCTAATTCTCCGGCAGCTTTTTTCTTCTCCAGCTCTTTTAAATACTCAACTCTTTTCTTGATATTTTCAAAGTTGGTAAAAGTCCCTCCCAACCAGCGTTCAGTAACATAAGGAAGACCGCAATCTCTGGCCACCTCTTTTACTAAATCTTTGGCCTGAATTTTAGTCCCGATAAAAAGAAGAGTTTTCCCTTCGGCAATAAGCTTTTGGATAAATTTTAAGGCCTCTTCTAACTTCTCAATAGTTTTAGTTAAATCAATTATATGAACAGTATTTCTCACTCCATAAAGATAAGGTCCCATTTTGGGATGAATCCTGGAAGTGCGGTGACCAAAATGTAAACCAACTTGAGCCATTTCTTCGGGATCAAGCTTAAAATCTTTTTCCTGGGATTTTGTTTTCGCCATATTTTTTTATATACCACAGAAAACAAAGGAAAACAATAGGCCCTTGCTTTATAATAAAATATTTGTTATATTATAATGGTTGGTACTCAAGGTCGATGAAATTAAAATTTCATCTTCATCTTCAATAAATTTTTAATTTATTTCGATGAAAAAAGATATTCATCCAAAGTATTATCCTTCAGCCAGAGTCCAATGTGCTTGCGGTAACACTTTTACAGTTGGTTCAATCAAAGAGTCCCTTGAGGTAGAAATATGTTCTCAATGCCATCCTTTTTACACTGGAAAAGAAAAAATGGTTGATACTATGGGACAGGTTCAAAAGTTTAGGAAGAGGTTAGAAAAAAAACATAAATAAAATCTTGTCTGATGGTTAAGATTGAATTAATCAAAAAAGACTACGAGCAAATTTTGGAACAACTCAGCGATCCTGAGTTGATTTCAAATTGGGAAAAAGGCGATGAACTAACCAAAAGAAAAAATTATCTTGAAAAAATTATTGAAAAAGATAAAGAACTTAAAGATATCAGAAATAAAATTGAAGAAAATAAAGCAATTATTTCAGCTAAAGAAGACCGAGAATTAATGGTTTTAGCAGAATCAGAAAATGCTCAGTTAACCGAAAAAGAAAAGGCCTTAGAAAAAGAATTAGCCGGTTTAATCAAAAGCGAAAGTAATAAAGAAGAGTCAAAATCAGTAATTGTGGAAATTAGAGCCGGAGCAGGCGGAGCAGAAGCCGCTTTATTCGCCGGGGACCTTTTTCGTATGTATTCAAAATATGCTGCTTTGCAAAGTTGGCAACAAAAAATTTTAGATTCTCACCCTACCGAATTAGCAGGCTTTAAAGAGGTAATCTTTGAACTAAAATCCGCCGGCACTGGCGGAGGTAATATCTTTTCAAAAATGAAATATGAAGGCGGAGTCCATCGGGTTCAAAGAATTCCCCAAACCGAAAAATCAGGCCGTATTCATACTTCTACCGCTTCCGTTGCTGTCCTTCCTAAACCAAAACGGTCAATGATTAGAATAAAACCGGATGAACTAAAAATTGATTTTTACCGGGCTTCCGGACCCGGCGGGCAATACGTTAATCGTCGGGAAACAGCTGTCAGAATTACCCATTTGCCTTCGGGAATTGCGGTTACTTCTCAAACTGAAAGAAATCAACTTCAAAACAAAGAAAATGCTCTGGCTATTCTGGAAGCCAAACTTTTAGAAAAAAAAGAGGGCGAAGAAATAGAAAAAATTGGAGCAAAAAGAAAAGCCCAAATAAAAAAGGCTGAAAGAGCCGATAAAATTAGAACTTATAATTTCCCTCAAGACAGAGTTACCGACCACCGGATAAAAAAATCCTGGCATAATATTGAAGGAATTATAGCCGGCAAATTAGACCCAATTATTAAATCCTTACAAAAATCTCTGGGTTAACCTGCTTTTTCTAAAGTTTCTATGTCTTTAGCGAGATTCTTGGCAATAGCCATTACTGAATCGCCGTAGAAACGATATCTTGTGCTGGTGGTGCCAGAGAAATAAATCATGGCTGCTTTCCATTCAGCGTTGTAAGTTTGTTGGGCGGCTCCGTAATCAGTTAAATATAAAGCAGCAGCTAAAAAAGAATCTTTAATAGACCAGGGATCGGCAGCTTCGCCGGTTATTTTTTCTATTTTATCTTTATATATCATCCAAGTAGAAGGAATAAATTGGGCTGGCCCCATGGCTCCTCCATACCCGCCAACGCTGGGAATAGGGCAAGAAACCGGAGTATTGTAGGGGTCTCTTCCTAAAGCTTTGGTAATTGCCAAAAATGGCTGGACATCTCGGCTGGGCTTCATCACTTTGGATATTTTCTGCCCATTGTAAGCGACTACTCCGTCTCCGGTCTTAGGATCTTTAAGATAACACTGGCCCACGTTTTTCCCAATATTTGACTCTTGGGTTAAAACCGCTAACAAAAGAGCTGGCCTGACTCCAGTAATTTTTTCAATGGATTTGGCAATCTCATAGGCCTCACCGAAAGTAGGAGCTTCGGGTACCCCGATTAATTCAAATATTCTGGTTCTAATTCCAGATGCCTTTTCTTCCACCGCCTCCTTTTCACTCAGATATTTTTGATATTGATCCTCGGTTAGTTGTAAATAGTAGTCTTTATCTTCTTTAGCTGCTTCGTTTTCTTGTTTTTGAAGGGTTTGGATTTCAACTAATCTTTCAAAATCTTCTTTTTCGGAATCTAAGGCCTGTTTTTCTCCTTCAAGATAAGATTTTAAGTTTTTGATATTCTCTAAAAGCTCTTGATTCTTTCCATTAAGAGTTTCTAAAGCTACTAAATTATCAAAAAAAGCCGAGAGGTCGGGTTCGGCTAGCAGAATTTCCACCAGAGAACGCTGGTCTTCTTCGTAAATTGATCTCAAGATGGAGCTTAATTTTTCTCGGGAATCGGCGATTTTTAATGAAGTTTCTTCAATAGAGGTCTGGGTATCATTAATTTGAAGCCCTAATTCCTCTATCATTACGTTGCTTTGATAAATTTGTAAGTTTAATTTTCCAATCTGCTGTTTTAAAATATAGATTTGATTTTGGAGAGTGCTTTTTTCCTGTTGAGTCTTGCTGATGTCTTTTTCATATCGGGCAATTTGTTCTTCCAACGCTTCTAACTCCTTTTCCAGGACTTCTCGCTCCTCTTGAGGACTCATAGCTAAACCCTGAAAATTAGGCAAAACCAAAGCTAAGAGCAGAGTTGACAACAAAACTATTTTAAAAATACGGGTTAGCATTGTTTTATTTAGGTTTCTCGGGAGTTTCTTCTTTCGCTTCTTCTTTTTCTTCTTCTGTTTTTTCTTTCTCTTTTCCTTCTTCTACTTTTTCAACTTCTTCTACTTTTTCTTCAACTGGTTTCTCTAATTCTTCCTCTACTTTTTCTGGCTCAGCAACAAAAGCAACTGTTTCTTCAGGATCCTTAAGAATTTTTACTTCCTTGGGAATTATTAAATCTTTAACTAAAATACTATCTTCAAAAGTTTTTAATTTATCCGCATTTATTCTTATTTCATGAGGAAGATTTTGGGGTAAAGCTCTTACTTCTATTTCATGGATATTTCTAACAAAAGTGCCACCCAGTTCTTTTACCGCCGGAGCTTCACCTTCAAAAACTAAAGGCACATTAGCTGTAATTTCTTCATCAAGTTTTGGTTGATAAAAATCAACATGAATCACTTTCTGAGAAAGGGGGTCTAACTTTATAGCATGAATCAGAACTAAAAATTTCTTTTTTTCAACTTCTAAAGAAATCAAAGAGCTTTCCCCTGCTTCACGATAAACTTTTTCAAAATCTTTGAAATCAATTTCTAAAGGTGTATTTTCGATTTTCGGTCCATATAAAACTGCGGGAATTAATCCTTTTTCTCTTAAATTTCTTACTTTTTCCCCCAAGGTTTTTCTAATTTTAGCGTTTAAGGAAATCATAATTATGTTTTGTTTGCCGAACCAAATAATTTAATTTTTTCTTCAACCACTTTTTGAACTGCCTCTATTACCTCAGGCATATATTTGTAAGGAGTTGTTTCTTTTGGGTTTTTTTTAAGATTTTTTTTCAAGGCATTTGTATAAGTTATCCTCAATTCGGTATTAATGTTAATTTTATCAATGCCTAATTTTATTGCTTTTTCCATATCCTTTTTAGGAGTACCTGACCCTCCGTGTAAAACCAAAAAGGTATCCCCTGTCATCTTTTTTATTTCTTTCAATCTTTCAAGCCGAAGCCGGGGATTTAAACCTCTAACTTCAATTCCGTGGAATGTTCCAATGCTTATTGCCAGACTGTCTGTTTTGGTTTCTTTTATAAATTTCTCAGCATCAGCAGGGTCAGTTAAATTTTTTTCTCTTATTTCAAATTTTTTCTTGTAAATCCTTGAGGCATCGGTGCCGATAGCTCCCACCTCTCCCTCAACCAAAACCCCGAGCTTCTTTGCGTATTTGATAACTTTTTTAGTTTGTCTGATGTTTTCTTCGAGGGATAACTTTGAGCCGTCAAAGTGAACAGCCTTGTATCCGGCATCTATGGCTTTTTTAATATAATGAAAAGATCGACCGTGGTCAAGATTCAAAAAAACGGGAAGCCCTTTTTCTTTTTTATAACTGTCTACTAAAGCTACTGCTTGTTTTAAACCGATAAATTTACTTTCTCCTTCCGACGTCCCTAAAATTAGAGGGGACTTTAATTTTTCGGCGGCCTGAATAATCGCTCTCAGCGTTTCTAAATTTGAGAAATTAAAATGACCGATCGCCCATTTTTCTTTTTGAGCCTTCTTTAAATAATATTTAAGTACTTTCATTTTCTTAAACATTTTTTTGTAACCTTAACTTTTTTAAAACTCTGATTTTTCTTCAAAATACCCTCTTTAGCTCCCCATTTTCTAATGCAGGAGGCGGAATTAGCCACAGCTAACTGAATTGCCATTTTTATATTCCCCCTGCTTTTAATATACGCTGATAAAAACCCGGCTCCGAAAGCATCCCCGGCTCCGGTTTTATCCACCACTTTGGTCTTCAAGGGAAAAGCTGAATAAAGAAACTTTCCATCGGCCACCAAAAGCTTATTTTCTCCGTCAGTTATAATTAAAATTCCGGGGAAAATTTTCTTAATTTCCTTAACTAATTTTTCTCCCTGTAGAGAGGGGTCTCTGGCTAAAATTTGAGCCTCTTCCTGGTTTAAAATTAAAATGTCAATCTTTTGAAGAACCGATTCTAAAATTTTAACAGGCGTTTTTAACTGAGAGCTGCCGGGATTTACCATTGTTTTAATTTGATTATCCCTAGCAAAACCTACTATTTCTCCAAAAAGTCTGAATAATTTTCTACTCAGGGGGGCCAGATAAAACCAGCCAGTATTTTTAATTTTTGACCAAGGTATCTGTTTCGCGCTTAAAGTCTCGGAGGCCCCTTTATAAACCAGGATTGTTCTCTCTTTCGGGGTGGAAAAGATTATGGAAGAGTTGGTTGGTTTTTTGTCGGTTTTAAAAACGAATTCTGCTTTAATTCCTTTTTCTTTTATTTCTTTCAAAACTGCCTGACCTTCAATGTCGTTCCCAATCACCCCGCAATAAGCCGTTCTGAACCCCTGCCTAGTAAAAGTGGCGGCAGTATTACTCCCCCCACCTCCTGAATGAAAATAAATATTTTTAATGTTAATCTTCAACCCGTAGGGCAATAAAATCTTTTTTTTGATATAGTCAAATCTAAAACCGCTAATCAAAAATTGCCGGGCTCTTAGAAAAATATCCCTGGCGGTTGCACCAAAAGTGACAATATCGTACTTCATTTTTTTTCTTTTTTAGCTACGATTAATGTTGTTTTAATTACTGTGTCGGGGTTTAATGATATTGATTCTATCCCTTCTTTGACCAAAAATTGAGCAAATTCAGGAAAATCACTGGGTGCCTGACCGCAGATTCCTATTTTTTTCTTCTTTTTTCTGCAGATTTTTATCACTTCGGCAATCAATCTCTTGACTGCTTCATTTCTTTCGTCAGAAATATAAGCGATTCGAGCATTGTCCCGGTCTACTCCTAAAGTCAATTGAGTCAAATCATTTGAGCCGATGCTCATTTCGTCAAAAATCTCTAAAAACTTTTCAGCCAAAATAACATTGGAAGGAATCTCACACATCATGCAGACTTTTAAGCCGTCTTTTCCTCGTTCAAGTCCCTCCTCTTTCATTAATTTTAACACCTTTTCCCCTTCCTCCACTGTACGACAGAAAGGAACCTCAGGAATTATATTTTTTAATCCAAACTCCTCTCTGGCTTTTTTTATTGCTCGACACTCCATGCTAAAAGCCGGCCGGAAGGATTTATCTAAGTAGCGAGAGGCCCCTCGGAAACCTATCATGGGATTAGCTTCAGTTGGTTCAAAACTCTCCCCACCAACTAAAGCTGCGTATTCATTAGTTTTAAAATCGGAAAGTCTAACAATTACAGGATTTGGATAAAAGGCAGCAGCAATTTGGCTAATTCCTTCAGCTAACTTTTCAACAAAATATTTCTTTTTATCCTTGTAGCCTGCTGTAATTTTGTCAATTTCTGATTTTACTTTTTTGTCTTTTATTTCCTGATAATGATAAAGGGCCAAAGGATGAATTCTAATTTTTTCAGCTAAAATAAATTCAATTCTGGCCAACCCTACTCCGTCATTTGGCAAAAATGAAGTTTTAAAAGCAATGTCTGGCGCTCCTATGTTTATCATAATCTTTGTCTTCAATTTGGGAATCTTTTTCAAATTATATTTCTTAATCCGAAAAGGAATATCTCCTAAAAAGACCCTGCCTTGACCACCACTGCAGTCCACGGTCACTGTATTACCGGTCTTTAACGCATGGCTTGCTGTTTTTGTGCCGACGATAGCCGGAATCCCCAATTCTCTGGAAACGATAGCAGCATGGCAGGTCCTTCCTCCCTCATTGGTAACAATCGCCGAACTCAGGCGCATAATAGGAACCCAATCTGGATCGGTCATTCTGGTCACTAAAACTTCACCCCTTTGAAATTCTCCTATTTTGGAAATATTCTCAATTATTCTTACTTTTCCTTTACCAATTTTGTCTCCAACGGCAACCCCGTAAAGAATCGGCTGTTTTTTCGTTTTAAGCTCATATTCTTCATAAAACTGAGCTGTTTTGGCCGCATAGACCGTTTCCGGTCTCGACTGAACAATAAATAATTGACCAGTCTTTCCATCTTTAGCCCATTCAATGTCTTGAGGCAGCCTGTAATGTTCTTCTATTGTCATTGCCCATTGAGCTAATTGTAAGACTTCTTTGTCAGTTAAAGAAAATTTTGATTGTTTTTTAGGTACAACTTTAACTTCTTTTAAGCCGCCCTTTTTAGCAAAAATGTATTTTTTTGTTTTCCTACCTAAATTTTTAATAATTATTGACCTATATCCTTTTTTGAGGGTCGGTTTAAAAACGCAGAATTGGTCGGGCGTAATTTTCCCCTTAACGATCATTTCCCCTACTCCCCAGATTGAATTAATCAAAACGATATTTTTAAAACCTGTTTCAGTATCCAAAGTAAATATTATACCGGAAGAAGCTAAATCTGACCTTACCATTTTCTGAATTCCAATAGAAAGACCCAGCTTTAAATGAGAAAATCCTTTTTCTTCCCGGTAAGCAATTGCTCTATCGGTAAAAGTTGAAGCAATGGATTTTTTTACTGCCTCAATCAATCTCTCTTCACCCGAAACATTTAAATAAGTTTCGAATTGTCCGGCAAAAGAGGCGCTGGCCGTATCTTCTGCCACGCCCGAAGTCCTCACCGCAACGGTCGGATTCTGCCCGTATTTTTTTCCTAAGATCTTATAGGCTTTAATAATTTCTTCTTTTAAGTCCTCAGGGACATCCCCTTTGAGAATAAGATTTCTGGATAATTCTCCTGTTTTTTGTAGACTTTTAATGCTCTTTGGGTTAAATTTCTGAAAAATTTCCTTTAACTTTTTATCAATTCCATTTTCTTTCAAGTAATGCCAGTAAGCTGCTGTTGTCAAAGCAAAACCATCAGGGACGTTAATTCCTTTTTTGTTTAATTTAGAAATCATTTCTCCCAAAGAAGCGTTCTTCCCCCCGACCAAACGCAGGTCTTTTTTGGAAATTTTCTTAAACTTTAAAATATATTTTTTCATCATCTAATTATTTTTTTTATTTTTTCTATAATATTGGGGTTAGCTAAAGTAGATAAGTCACCTAAGTTTTCGCCGGTAAATAGTTTTCTTAAAATTCTTCTCATTATTTTACCCGAACGGGTTTTGGGTAAGTCCTCGACTAAATAAACATCTTGGGGAGTAGCGATAGGGCTAATCTCGTTCCTCACTTGATTTACTACCTTTTTCTTGAAATCTTCAAAAAGTTCTCTGGGTTTAGAAACGACAAAGACAACTGGTACTTCACCTTTTATTTTATCAGGAATTCCTACTACAGCACATTCGGTAATTTCCGGTAATGCGGTAATAGCACTTTCCAGCTCACCAGTGGTTACTCTGTGACCGGCTATCTTAATTACATCGTCTACTCGGCCGATAATCCTGATTAAGCCGTTTTTGTCTCTAAGAGCAGCGTCAGAAGTAAAATAAATCTTCTTCCCATATTGACTCCAATAAGTATCTAAATATTTCTTGGGATTTTTATAGACCCCTCTTAACAAACTTGGGGCAAAGGGCGGCAATATCACTAAATTCCCTTCTTCCCCTTGAGGACAAGATTTGCCCTTTTCATCAAGGATATCCACTTGAACGCCCGGAAAAGGAAGACCGGTAAAGGCCGGCCGAAAAGGCCCGATCCCGGGAAGGGAGGTAATTAAAATACCGCCGGTTTCTGTCTGCCACCAGGTATCAACTATAGGACACTTTTCTTTTCCTACATTTTTGAAGTACCAAAACCAAGCTGCCTCATCAATCGGTTCTCCGACCGAACCTAAAAGTCGTAAACTTTTAAACTTATGTTTTTTTACCCATTTCAAGCCGCTCTTCTCAAACATCCTAATAGCCGTAGGAGCTGTATAAAAAATAGTCGCTTTATGTTTTTCAATGATTTTCGCCCATCTGTCTGGACTGGGCCAGTCAGGTACTCCTTCATACATCAGAGTAGTCACCCCATTAAGCAGGGGCGAATAGATGGTATAGGTGTGTCCGGTAATCCAACCTGGGTCAGAAGTGCACCAAAAAATATCTTTATCATGTAAATCAAAAATCCATTTACCGGTATAATCAGCCTGGACAGTATAACCGCCGCAAGTATGAACGCAGCCCTTGGGCCTGCCCGTTGAACCTGAAGTATAAAGAATAAATAAAATATCTTCACTGTCCATTGCTCGGGGCTGACACTGAGTATTTTCATTTTTCACTAAATCCTGCCACCAGAGATCCCTACTCCTCTTCCAAGAAAGCTTATTTTTAGCTCGCTTAACCACAATCACTCTTTCAATTTTAGTTTCCTTCACTCCTTCATCGGCATTCTCTTTTAAATTAATGACTTTACCCCGACGGTAATAGCCGTCAGCCGTGATTAAAATTTTAGCTTGAGTGTCTTGCAATCTAATTCTCAGAGCGGCTGAGCTAAAGGCGGAAAAAACCACGCTATGAACAGCTCCAATCCTGGCGCAGGCCAACATAGCAATTACTATTTCTGGAATCATCGGCAAATAAATACCCACCCTCTCTCCCTTTTTTACCCCTAATTTCAAAAGGGCATTAGCAAATTTATTAACTTCTCTTAATAATTCGCCGTAGGTGTAAACTTTGCTCCTCTCTGCTGTTAGTTCTGGTTCCCAAATCAAGGCTATTTTGTCTTTTTTCCCCGGCAAGTGCCTATCTAAACAATTTTCAGTAATATTAATTTTCCCTTTTAAAAACCATTTTAAATAAGGAGGTTTGTGCTCAAAGCCTTTCTGCCAGGTTTTAACCCAAGTTAGTTCTTTGGCTAAATTTTCCCAAAATTTAACTGGGTCTTGATCGGCCTCCCGATATATTTTTTTATCAGAAACCCAAGCTCCTTTTTTAAATTTTTTGTCAGGAAAATATAATTCTCCTTTTTTACTCATAAATTATTTCATTATACACTGAACTTTCACATTGTGAAAGTGAAGGTAAAGATGAAAAAGAAGTTTTCATTGCCCACTGAACTTTCACATTGTGAAAGTGAAGGTAAAGATGAGGACGAAGTCCTCATCGCCTCTAAATAAAAAAGCTGGGTAAATCTCAGCTATTTCTGATTTTATTATTAGATTTAAAGTTTCTTCCCTACAAACTCAGTAAGTTCGGCTAAACGACAGGCGTACCCCCATTCATTGTCATACCAGGCCACTACTTTAACTAAATTATCAATAACCATAGTTAATTCAGAATCTACTACGGCTGAGAAAGAGTTTCCTTTGTAATCGGAAGAAACTAAAGGAGCATCTTCCACCCCCAGGATACCTTTTAATTCTTTTTTCTGCGAGGCCTTTTTAAAAGTATAATTTACTTCCTGAGATGTAGTCGGATTCTCTACTTCACAAATTAAATCTAAAATTGAAACCGTAGGAGTGGGGATTCTAAAAGCGATCCCGTCTAATTTCCCTTTTAACTCCGGAATAACGTTGCCAATGGCTTTAGCTGCTCCAGTACTGGTAGGAACTATGTTTAGGGCAGCTGCTCTGGCTCTTCTTAAATCTTTATGGGGAAGGTCTAAAATTCGTTGGTCATTAGTATAGCTGTGGCAAGTTGTCATAAACCCCTTGACAATTTTGAAATTATCTTGCAAAACTTTAGCTATTGGAGCTAAACAATTGGTAGTGCAAGAGGCCATATCTATAATTTGGTCTTTTTGAGGGTTAAATTTTTCTTCATTAACTCCCAGAATGTAAGAAGGGATTTTCCCCGGGTTTTTGGAAGGGGTAGAGATTATTACTTTTTTTGCTCCGGCTTTTAGATGTTTTGAAGCGCCATCAAAATCAAGAAAAGCTCCGGTGCATTCCAAAACAACATCTATTCCTAATTCTTTCCAAGGGAGATTGGCCGGGTCTTTTTCAGCTATTACCTTAATTTTTTTACCAGCCGTAGTCCCGTCTACTAACAAGGCGTTTTCAGTGGATTTTACAGTTTTTTTGTAAATTCCGTAAAGAGAATCGTATCTTAATAAATGAGCTAAAGTTTTGGGGTCAGTTAAATCGTTAATTGCCACCACTTCCAAGCCAGGATGACTATCTAAAATTTTCCGGAAAACCGGTCTCCCTATTCTACCAAAACCATTGATAGCAACTTTTATCATTTTACGTTTTGATTTTTAATAATTTAGTTATTTTTTCTTTATCAAAGCCAACCACTACTTCTCCGTTGATCTCCACCACCGGCACTTCCATTTTACCGGTTTTCCTAACCAGCTCTCTTTTAGTTTTTTCATCCCGGGAAACATCTACCTCTTTAAAGCTTATATTATGTTCTTTAAAAAACTCTTTCAAAGTAAAACAATAAGGGCAACCAAGAGTAGTATAAAGTTTAACCATATTTAAGATTATTGACATTGGCCTCCGCTGGAAGAGCCGGTCTCCAGACCAAAACCTGGCGAAAAGGCAGCGTCAGAAAGAGTTTGATCGCACTCAGAAGGTGGAGTATTAAATGCTTGGCAAACGGCTTCTTTAAATTTCTCTGGCGATCTTGAGCTTAAATTTACTATTTCGTCATTGATGACAACTGTCGGGGAACCCTGGACTCCATATCTTTCATTAAGGTCGCCCTGCACATCAAACTTTGGGAAACAATAAGGTGGTTCTGGACAAGTTGAACCAACCCAAGTACTTTTATCGTTATATTGGCCGGTGATATTATATTCTTGGTCGGTATTAGATATACAAACTGCCAGCTCTGTTCTGTCTATGTCGGCTTGAGAAAGGCATTCCTCAAAATTACCATCGGTCACAAAACAACTTAAATAATCATAGTATTTTTCCTTTTGTTCTTTCTGAATACAATACTGCCTTAAATTCTCATCGATTTCTTGTTTTTCGTGCATTATATAGTCAACGAAATATATTCCCATCTCGGCTTTGTCTTTTAACAAACCGTAAACCGGCAAAAACATTTTCTGGGCCTGCAGACCGTAAGGACAGTAACTCATCACAAAAACTTTGACGTCAGGAGCATCTCTCTTTTGAGTTTCAGGAGGGGTTGTTTCTCCTTCTGCGGAAGCTCCCTCTTGAGTTTCCTCTAAATTATAACCTCCAGGGAATAAGAACTTTCCGTCTTTAGTTACATAAGAATCGTATTCTTGCTCAGCAACCTTAAGACGAATTTTTAAAATATCCCCCTCTTCTTCTACACTCACCAAAGAAGCATCATATCCTCCAGTTAAAGCATCCTTATTCTCGTTGATATAATTTATTGCTTTTTCTGCTATCTCTTGAAAAGCAGCGGCTTCCTCTCCAGGGGTCAGCTGCTCTATTTTCCCCTGATTTATATAGACGAGAGCGCCGCCAACAAGGAGCCCGGCAATCATTATTGAGATTGGAATTAAAATTTTGTTCATTTTAATGAATTAAAAAATTACTAAAAGGTTAAGGGTATATTCTTTAGTCTACTGTAAAGCCTATTTTTTGTAAATGCTATTTATCTCTTTAAGTAGCTTATCAATATCTATACCGTACATCTGGCAAATATCACCAATTTTCAAATTTTCCATTTCCGACTCAGCAAAAGGACAACTCAAGCAGGGCAAATTATATTTTGCCAAAAATTTTTCAGCTTCCGGATTCTTTAAAATCTCAGCTAAAGTTGTATCTTTTGTAATTTGGGACATTAAGTTGCCATCCAACCACCGTCAATTACTGTTACAGAACCAGTAATGTGTGATGAATTTAAATTTATCTGAGGGTACTTACCGAGGGTGACACTTCGGAGCCCCGCTTCCGATAATATATGAATAACTCACTAAACCTGTAAGGCGGGGCGAGAAATAGCAGCAGCTGGGGAATAACCTTTGTTTTTGCTTCTAAAGCTGACTGCGTGTCACCTGAGGGAAGGTGCCCGAAGAATATTTTATAAAACTATCCAGCCATCCAACCACCGTCAATTACTGTTACAGAGCCAGTAATGTAAGAGGAAGCGTCGGAAGCCAGAAATAAGACTAAATTTGAAACCTCCTCCGCTTTTCCCATTCTGTGCATAGGAATCATAGCTAAGGTCTGCTCTAAAATCTTTGGATCGTCTTTAGTTGAAGCTACCATTGGCGTATCAATAGCTCCAGGAGAAATAGCATTAACTCTGATATTGAAAGGAGCTAATTCTACTGCCAAGGCTTCTGTCATTGCTACTATACCCCCTTTTGAAGCACAATAGTGAACAATAAGGGGCATTCCTATACCTACTTGGCCCATAGCTACCGAAGCAATATTGACTATTGCGCCGGATTTCTGCTTGATCATCTCCTTAGCTACTGCCTGAGCACAAAGAAACTGACCCTTAAGATTGATATCTAAAGTTCTGTCCCATTCTTCTTCTGTCAAATCAACAAAAGGTTTAAACTGACAGATTCCGGCGTTGTTCACTAAAATATCTATCTTTCCCCATTTATCTACAGCTGCCTTCACCATATTATCTACATCCTCTTTCTTAGTAACATCGCACCTTATCGCCGTTGCCTCTCCTCCGTTTTTCTTGATTTCTTCAACCACCTTCTCGCATTCTTCTTCCGAAATATCAGAAACCACTACCTTAGCTCCGGCTCCCGCCAATTTCAAAGCATGGGATTTCCCCATTCCCCTTCTGGCACCGGTAATAACAGCTATTTTATCTTTTAAATTCATAATTTGAGTTATTATTTCAATAATTGTTACTAAAACGACCTTTTTTATTGACTAATTTAGATTATATCTAATTCAGACAAACATTAAAAGCTCTGGTTTAAAAATCAGAAGAAGTCCTAAAATTAATATCAGCAATCCCCCGATTAAAGTGGCCCAGTAATTATATTTTTCGGTAAAGCCCACCCTGTTCAAAGTAATTATTGCTAAAGAAAAAATAATTAAATCATCCAGCATAAAAACAAAAGTATAAAGCAGGAGATAAAGATAGTGGTTCAAGATAGAAATCTGATTTAAGGTAAGTATTCTGGTATAAATAGCGGGCAAGCCAGCTGAACAGAAAAACTCAACTAAGTTCACCCCCAAGGCCAAAAAAAGAAGACCCCCTATCGTTACCCAAGTCAGGGGTGAAGTAGCTATCTTTTCGGCTCTTTCTTTCAATTGCATCCTCTCTTCAATTTTTGAACTGATTCCCAAAACTTTACAAACTCCGGGGTGATAAGTAATAAAGTTTTTAATTTGCCAAATTCCTACTCCTATGGCAAAAATCCCGATAATCATTCTGGTTAAATTTACGTAGGATATAGCTAAAAATAACTTTAACCAGGCAGTTAAGATCAGGTAATAAATTATACCTGAAGCAAAAATAAATACTCCTCCCACTAACCACATTCTTTTTCTGGAACGAGTATTAACCAAAAGAGCAATTAAAAATAACAAAACCCACATGGCGCAGGGATTTAATCCGTCCAGCGCTCCCAAGGTTATGGTTAGTACCGGCAGAGACATTTTTGAAATATCGATCGTTTTATCCAAGAAAGGAATTTTCACCTCTTGAACAACTGGTTTTTCTTCTCCCAAGCATTCTTCTAAGCAATTTTCTATCTCATTAGCAATCTGTTGGCTAAAACCAATAAAATATTTACTAGGAGTAAAGGTTACCGGTACCAAACCCCACTCTCTTTCTGGAACTTGATATTTTTTATAAAAATCTTTTAGAATTTCCTGATTTTCCTGGCTGTATATTACTTCGTACTGCTTAATTTCTATCTGAGGATATTTTTCTTCCAATTCTTCTAAAAATTCTTTTTCTGTGGCGCAATGCGGACAGATTGCGCTATAAAAAAAATTAACCTCAACTTTATTTTGGGCAAAAATAGGGTTAAAACTGTTTAATAATAGACTAATAAATAGACTAATAAATAGAAGGGAGAAAAATAATTTTTTCATATATTCAACTGATTATTCCACTACCCAAGAGCTCCTTCCCTTTATAAAAGACGGCTGACTGACCGGGGGTAATTGCTCTTTGGGGCTTATCAAAAATCACCGTATATTTTTTTTGTTCTTTGTTCCGTATTCTATGTTCTATGAGTATGGCTGGCGCAGCTTTGTGGCGATAGCGAATTTTTGCTTCTACCTTTAAAGGAAATTTGGGCTTATTTCCCGAAATCCAATTTACCATTTTAACAGTTAATTCTTTCCCTAACAAGTCTTTTTCATTTTTCGTAACAACCAGAATATTATCTTTTAAATCCTTCTTTAAAACAAAATAGGGACCTCCAGGAAGTTTAATGCCTTTTCTCTGACCAATAGTATAAAAAAATAACCCTTGATGCTTACCCAATGTTTCACCTTGGGTATTAACAATGCGACCTGGTTTTAATTTAAGGTGCTTTTTCAAAAAAACATTAATGGTGGCGGGAATGAAACAAATCTCCTGGGATTCCGGCGCTTCAAAAGCTGGTAATTTAAACTTTTTAGCCAAATTCCTAACTTCTTTTTTAGTATAATTGCCGACCGGAAACAAAATATGCTTTAACTGTTTTTGATTTAGCTGCCAAAGAAAATAGGACTGATCCTTTTCTTTGTCTCTCCCTTTTAATAATTTTCCTTTTTGGAAGCGGGCATAATGTCCGGTAGCTATATAAGGAGCACCTAATTTTTTGGCCAGTTTCAGTAAAAACTCAAATTTTATTTCTCGGTTACAAACTATGCAGGGATTCGGCGTCTGGCCTGCTTTATATTCTTTAAGAAATCCATTAATAATCTTTTTTTGAAATTCTTTCTTCAAATTTAAAACTAAAAGGGGAATTTTTAGATTTTTAGCTACCTTTCTGGCATTTTTTTCTCCTTTCTGAAAACGAGGAACATCAGCCAATTTCAAGAAAGCTCCAACCACGTTGAAACCAGCCCCTTTCAAAAGGGCTGCTGCTAATGAACTATCTACCCCGCCTGACATGGCACAGATTACCTTTTCCGGTTTGTTTTTTTTCATGACTTCAGAAAACCGCTCACAATTAAATTTATCGCTTCTTCTTCGGTAAGACCCCGCATCCTTAAATAATTCAGTTCTTCTTCTGAAATTCTTCCAATAGAGGCCTCGTGGGTAATCTGGGCCAGTTTATTCTGGCAAATCAGTTCAGGTGTTAAAGAAATTTTGGAATCTTTATCAACCAATAATCCCTGACAATCCAAGTGCCCTTTGCTTGGAGATTTAGCTATAATGGTGCTTTTAGCTTCAATTTGACCTTTCTTTTTACCTACTAATCTTAGCTTTAAAATTCCTTGCGAATTTTTTCCTTCAAGAAAAATTGATTCTTTTAACTCTGTTTTTGAATTGAGACCGTTAATGACAAGGTTTGCCTGGACAGAAGAGCTTTCTTTATTATGGAAAGCAGTAATTAAACGGAGATTCTTGGGGGGCAATAAATTCTGATAATTATAAATTAGCTTAGAATCCTTCTCTAAGATAAACTCATAATTTGGTTCAACAGAATCTTTTTCTCCCCATTTATGAAAATGATTATATTCTAAGAAAGCACCCTCTTTAAGAATAAGCTTACCTTGAGCTCTGTGGCTACCGCATAAATTCCCCCTCACCGCATTACACAAAACGTTAGCTTCAGTTTTAATATTTTTTTCAATAACCAGCAAGTTAGTTAAGTTTTGGGAAATTTTTGGAGAAGCTATAGTTACGCAAGTTGTTAAGGGGAAACTTGTTTGTTTTTTTACCCAAACAAAATAACCTTCTTTTGGTTTTTCCTTAAACCATTTTCTTGTCCAGTTAAACTTTTCCCAGGCCCGAGGGCTGGGTAAAATAGTAACGCCTTTTACCTCAAGGATTTTTTTTACCTTGTGGTCAAGCTGCCAGTAATTGGCATTTTTTACACTTTTCATAGCCGTACTTTTTAATTACCCTTAAAACTTTTCTATAATCCTTTTCCTTGCAAATAATTTTTCCTTTCACTATAACATTGGTGATTTTTGGTTTAAAAAAATTAAGGATACCCCCCGAATGAGTAATAAATAGTATCGCGACCTTCATTTTTTTTCCTAAAAATTCTTTTTTTATGATTTTGGCAACTTTTTCTATTTTCTTAATATCTAAACCGGAGTCAATTTCATCAAAAATTACTAATTTAGGATTTGAAGATAAAACCTGCAGTAATTCTGAAATTTTCTTTTCGCCACCGGAAAAATCTACGTTTATTTCTCTTTCTAAAAGCTCCTTCCCTTCTTCAGGTTGATAATCTTTTTTAAAAGAAATTCTTTCTAAAAGTTGAAAGAGCTTCACTCCTTTTATGGCCGGAGGCGATTGCCAAGTCAGGGCAATTCCTAACTTTACTCTCTTTTCTGAAGGTAATCTGGTAATATCTTTTCCCTGGAAAATGATTTTTCCCTTTTTGATTTTATATTTGGGGTTTCCTAAAATAACTTGAGCCAAAGTGCTCTTTCCCGAAGCATTAGGGCCTAAAAGAGCTTGGATTTCTCCAGGCCCTATTTTCAAATTCACCCCTTTCAGTATCTCGTTTCCATTAGCTGTCACCAACAAATTTTCTATTTTTAGCAAAGCGTTCATCTTAAAGCATTTTTTTCTTTTTTAATTTTAATGACTTATCAAAGTCATACTCTATTAAGCCGCTGTATGGCACTTCAACTTCAATAATATCCTTGTCAGATATTTTTTCAATATACTTGATTGTTGACCTCGCGGCATTATGGCTTGCCACGACTAAAACACTTTTCCCTTTCTTTAAGTCTTTTTCAATATATTTTTTATAAAATGGTATTGTTCTGTCGTATGTATCTTTTAAACTTTCACCACCTGGCGGTTTTATGAGAAAACTTCTTCGCCATAAGTGCATTTTTTTTGCGCCGTATTTTTTAATTAATTTTGCTCTACTTCTTCCTTGTAACTTGCCGTAATATCTCTCATTTAATTTTTCAGTAACGTAAACAGGGATGTCATATTGGCTTATATCTTTAAAATTTCCCCAGTCTTTCATTCTGCCCGGGTCAAGATGAACAAAAAGAGGGTACTTTTTATCGTATTCTAAAATTCTGGCTACTGTATCCATATTTCTAAAAAGGATTGAGCAGTAAATTTTATCAATTTTGAATTGAAATATCTTTTTAGCAAGTTCTTTTGCTTTTCTAAATTGACTTTCTGCCAAAGGGGTATCAACCCATCCGTTGAATCTGTCATCTTTGTTCCATTGCGATAAAAGATGTCTCAATAAGAATAATTTTGCCATAAGTTTTTGAAAATTATTTTTTAATTTCTTTTTCTATTTTCAATAATCTGTTATACTTTGCCATTCTTTCCGGTTTACTGGGGCCGCCGGCCATTATAAAACCCGTTCCTAACCCCACCGCTAAATCAGCGATGAAATCGTCTTTCGTTTCTCCTCCCCGGTGCTTAACAAAAACCTTCCATTTTTTTTTCATGGCATATTTGGCAGCTTCAATTGTTTCGCTGACCGTCCCTACCTGATTTGGTTTTAAAATCAAACCGTTACAGGCCTTCTTCTTCGCAGCTTCCTTTATTCTCTGAAGGTTGGTCACTAAAAGGTCGTCCCCAATAATAGTGACTTTCTTGCCAATTTTCTTTGTAATTTTCTGAAAGCCCTGCCAATCTTCTTGAGAAAAAGGATCTTCCAGGGCTACTATCGGGTAATTTTTACAAAGTTCCAGATAGAAATTTAAAAGCTCTCCCCTGCTTAACTTCTTTTTTTCAAGATTATATCTCCCTTTCTTTAAAAAAGTGGAGGCAGCAGCATCAATAATCATATTTATTTTATTTCCTCCGGCTTCCGTCAGTAAATCTAAAACTTCCTTAGTTTTTTTGATTGGCGGAGTAAAAGCTCCCTCCATGCCCAATCTAGTTGCTCCTTTCCCGTATCTTTTTTTAAAAACTTGGCCTAATTTTTTATAAATATTACTCGCTGTTTTAAATTTTTCTTTAAAAGATTCAGCCGGGAAATAAGCCATAAATTCCTGGAAGGTTAAATCTCTTTTACCGTGGAGCCCGCCTTCAATAAACAAAACGCAAGGTACGGGAAGCGCTGGCTTGGTTCTGGCAATTTTTGAAATCCATTTCCATAGAGGTAAATTATTTGTTTTAGCCCCGGCCCGGCAAACTGCCAGAGAAACTCCAACTATAGCGTTAGCTCCCAGCTTGGACTTATTTTTAGTTCCGTCCAGCTTCTGCATTAAATTATCTATTTCTTTCTGCCGACTTACATTTTTACCTTTTAATTTTGGGGCAATAATTTTATTAATATTATTTATAGCTTTCTTTGGGCTTAAAGCTACAGCTTCATATTTTCCTTTAGAAGCACCTGAAGGAACCCCGGCTAAAAATTTACCAAGCTCAGTAGTTAACTCTACTTCAATTGTTGGATTACCCCATGAATCTAAAATCTCTCTGGCTTTTATTGAGTAAATTTTAGAGTTTTTATTCATAACTGAGGCAACTTCCGAGTCAAAAGGTAGATAATAAATAAGTAAATTCAACAAGAGAGTAACTCATAATTTATTTGAGGTTTTAGTATAATAATAAGACGATTCGGATAAGGGACGGGGTAAGGCTAAAAGAAGTGTAATAAAAAGAGTAATGCCAATAACAATAAAGCCTGTGTCTCGCCATATTGGGTCTAACTTTAAAAAGTTAACAAGTAAAAAATCAAGGAGAGTAACTAATATTGTAAATACAAGAGAAAGAGCTATGCCCAGGGATTTCCTTTTAACATAGGGGTCTTTTGAGGTTTTAAACTGCTGAAAAAAGATAATAACTCCTGGAAGGAAAGTAATAAAAAATAAGAAAAACCTTAAAAAAAGCAGGGAGCCTAATGGTGAAAAGCCCCAATTTATTGCTCCGCTTTCTTCAAGAAAGGGATAAGATGGAGCAGCAATGTTTAAAACTGCTGCCACTAACCCTAAAATAAGGACAGGAATAAAACCCCACCAGGGAGAAATTTTAGGAAATTTAACATAAATAATAAAATAGGCTATTGCGGCAAAAGCCAGAGCCTGAATAAATGCGCCGGCATTTATTGTTCCTATTAGAAAAGTTTGATTATTGGCAAAAAATAATCCTCCGATTGTTTTCATAAAAGAAAATAAGGCAAAAAGGCCGGTAAAGAAGAGGAAAAGTTTAGAGAGAAGGTCTCTTTCTCTCCTCCAGTATTGAAAAAAACGATAAGTTAAGAACCCTAAGGCGAGAAAAAGGGTCAAATAAGCAAATCCAGTGAAAGAATAATTCATATATTATTTATTTTGTAAGTAATTAGAAACAGCCATAGCTGCTTTGGCTCCTTCGCCAGCTGCAATTACTATTTGTTTAAAAGGAAGGTTAGCTACATCGCCGGCAACAAAAAGTCCTGGTGTTTTAGTTTCTCCGGTATGATGATTAACTATAATTTCATCTTTTTTATTAAAATCAACCAGACTTTCAACAAAGGAAGTGGCAGGTTGAGAACCAATTTCAACAAAAATTCCATCTACCAGCAGGGTTGTCTCTTTTTTTCTTTTTTTATCCTGATAAACCACTGAATTAACAAAATCCTTACCTTTAACTTCTTTCAAAACAACGTCAGTAAGCACTTCAACTTTGCCCGTTTTCTTAGCTATTTCTTGGTTTATTTCATCTGCTCTTGGTTTTGGCCCCCGTTCTAAAATGTAAATTTTCTTTGACCATTTACTCAAGGCAATAGCTGCTTCAAATCCGGAGTTGCCACCGCCAGCTACAGCTACAATTTTTTGGGCAAATAAGGGAGCGTCGCAGGCTGTACAGTAACTCACGCCTTTACCGATAAACTTTTTTTCTCCCGGCACCTCTAAGGGTCTGGGGTCAGCACCAGAAGCAACAATGACTGCTTTAGCTTGAAATGTTTTTTTGTTTTCAATAGAGATTAAAAAAATCTGACCGGTTTTCTTAACCTTAACTACTGCGTCTTGGACAATATCAACTGGAAGCTTCTTTAAGTGGTCAGTAAATTTCTTAATCAGCTCCAAGCCAGAAATCTTCCCAAGGCCGGGATAATTTTCAATAGCTACTGCCTTTCTGGCAATCTGCCCTCCGAAGCTTTTCGTAATCAGTAAAGTATTTAATCTCTGGCGAGCAGCATAAATTCCGGCAGCAATTCCAGCCGGTCCGCCACCAATAATTATCAAGTCGTAATTTTGCATATCTCATTAGAAAACTTCTAAGACCGTGTCTTTAGTTTATTTTAACAGAAATTTTTTAAAAATAAAAAGGGCCACAGATTAACTGCTCCCTTATTTTCTTTAACTTCAGCGATGTTTTGAATTGTAATTTAAGGAAATTATTGATTAAAAATTTTTTTTCGGCGGAGAAAAGCTGGACTTTCCCAAAACTTTTCTTTTTCTAACATCTCTTTTTCTTCATCTTCGGCCTCCTTTTTGATTTGCAGGCCATTTTTTCTAATTCTTGTCTCAATTACTTTTTCTTCTTTTGGGCTTTCTGTAGCTTCGACTGGAGCTTTTTTCTTTTTTGCTATTTTTTTAGGTTTTCGAACAGTAATTTTCTTCTTTTTTCTCCGCCGGCTGGCGGATTTCTTTTCAGGTTTAGGTCGGGGTTTTTCCGGTAAAACCGGCGTAGCCGGAGCTTTTTTCTTTTTTCTCCGCCGGCTGGCGGATTTCTTTTTGGCTGCTTTGGGAAAGAATTTCATTCCGCAACCAGTAGCTAATAAAGTTGTTTTGATTTTATCTTGATATCTCTTATCCTGAGAAATCCCAAAAATAATCTTTGCTTCTTTGTTTAATAACCCAGAAATGGTTTTAGAAATCTGACTGACTTCATTAAGATTAATTTCTCCGGCGCCAGCAATGTTGAGTAAAACTCCTTTAGCTCCCCGAATGGTATAAGGATAGAGAGGAGAGTTTAAAACTTTTTCAGTTGCCTCGTAAGGTGATTTTTCACTTCTGGGCACTACTACCGTATTTAGATAAGCCAATCTTCCCCGGCCCTGCAGGATAGTCCTTAAATCGGCAAAATCAATATTAATCAGGCCTGGTTCGTAAATAGTCTCAATTAAACCTGCTAAGCTCTCAGCTAAACTTTTATTTATAGTTGATAAAGCTTGTTTTAAGGGTGTGGCTCTGTCAATGATTTGAAAAATTCTCTCATTGGGGATAACCGAAAGAGCATTGAGGTGGGGCCTTATTTTTTCTAAAGCTGCTTTGGCAATTTCTACTTTCTTTTCTCCTTCAAATTTAAAAGGCAGAGTAACAATTCCATAGGTAATATTGCCCAAAGATTTGGAAACTTGAGCAAAAACCGGTGCAGCTCCTGACCCCGCTCCTCCTCCCAGAGAAACTACCAAAATACATAAATCCTGTCCCTCTAAAAGTTTTTTTATTTTATCCCTTTCGTTTTGAGCAGCCGCTTGACCCAATTCAGCTGACATGCCGGTTCCCAATCCTTGAGTCAAGCTCAAGCCAAACGGAAAACGGGTAGTTTTTCGGCTAGCTGTTTTGAGGGCTTGTAAATCGGTATTAGCCACCACAAAACTGGCTTGAGTCATCTTGGAAGCAATTTCCGAAACAATTGAACTGCCTCCTCCGCCAATGCCAATTACCTTGATTTTGGTCTTTTTCACCTGTTCTGACTCAGTTTTTTGAGGTTTTTTAAGTATTTTAGCCATTATTCTAATATAAGCTGTTTTTTATTTATTTTCAACCTGGAAGCCCAAAGAACTTTCCGGAGCCATAGCTTCCTCAATCTTGCCAAATTTCTCCTCGTACTTGGTAATATTCTCCTCAATTGCCTTTTTCATTCTTTTGAGGTGGCCCGGACTAACAATAATTCGGGAAGAAAGCACTCCCTCCGGCGGCGAAACAAAATAAAAGTCCAAAATAAACTCTTCTTTGGTAGTATGCATCACCTGCATCATATTAGAATATGCTCCTTTGAGGTCTTCGTCTTTGGCTCTGATTTTTATTTGTTGTTCTGGCATAGTTAATAAAAATTTTTAATAATTTTAAAAAGACCTTTTAAAAAACTGGCTGGCACCCCCGGTTCAAAACCGAGATTTTAACAGTTTTTATTGTTAATTATTTTCCTTTATCACCAAAAGTTTCTTCCATCTTTTCTCCAAATTTTTGCATGCCTTCTCCGATTTTTTCCATTTATTTTTTTTCTGCAAGTGAATTTTTGATTTCCTTCTCGGCAAATTCCTTAGATAAAAATCTTTTCACTTTTACCCATTTTCCCGGCTCTAATTCTTTATATCTCTCAAAAAAGTGTTTGATGCGGTCTTTGAGATAATTATCTATTTCGGCTATATTTTTTGTTTTCGCAAATAGCGGATCGATTTTTTCTGCCGGGAGAGCGATAATTTTATTATCCAAGCCTGCTTCATCTTCCATCTCAAGGATTCCGATTGGCCGAGAAGGAACAACTGCTCCAGGTACAACCGGTAAAGAAGAAATAAGAAGTACATCAACCGGATCGCCGTCATCGCTAAGAGTATGAGGAATAAAACCGTAATTAAACGGAAAAACCAAGGATGTATATAAAAAACGGTCAACCATTAAGGCTCCTGAATTTTTATCAATTTCGCACTTTACTGAAGATCCCTGTGTAATTTCAACAACCACATTAATTTCAGAGGGCGGATTTTTGCCCGATGTAATTTTATCAAGATCCATAATATTATATATTTTTTATCTCCAGCTTATCATACTATACCATAAAAACAAAAGGCCAAGGAAGTATCTCGGCTGGTTAAATTAGTATATAAGCGCTGTGTACCTCAGTTCTGAACCCACGTTTTAGGAAGAAATTCGGCTGTTTTTGGGATGTCCTTGCGGCATTGCGCAATTACGTCTCAGATTTTTCCTGTCTTTTAGCACGGACGCGATTAGTTTCTGTAAGAAATCGCTTTCTTAAGCGAATGCTTCCAGGGGTTATTTCAAGGTACTCGTCGTCATCCATTATCTCTAACCCACTCTCAAGAGTAAGTTTTGTTGGCGGAGTTAATGTTATCGCCTCATCAGATCCTTTCGCTCGCATATTAGTAAGCTCTTTTCCTTTTGTCGGATTTACCGACATGTCTTTCCCTTTGGAAACGTTTCCAATCACCATACCTTCATAAATTTCCGTTCCCTGATCTATATAAATCTCTCCCCGCTTCTGTAAGTTCCAAAGAGAAAACCCAAGAGATTTTCCATCAGCCATAGAAATCATCGAACCAACTGTCCGGTGTTCTATTTCTCCCACATAAGGCCTGAAGCCGATAACCTGGCTGCAGATTATTCCCTCGCCACGCGTGTTTGTCATAAATTCTCCGCGATATCCCAAGAATCCCCTTGTTGGTATTTCAAAAATAATTATCGTGTGGTTTTGTTCCGGACGCATATCTGTTATAATCCCCTTTCGTTTGGAAACTTTTTCTATAACAACGCCTGTCATCTCATTTGGTACGTCTATTGTGATTTCTTCAAACGGTTCAAGTTTTGTTCCATTCTCCTCTTTAAAAATAACTTGAGGTTTTGAAACCTGCACTTCGTAGCCCTCCCTTCTCATATTTTCAAGCAAAATAGCAATATGAAGCTCACCGCGGCCATAAACCTTGAAATAATCACTTGAAGAAAAATCTATTTTCAGCCCGACATTAACCTCTAACTCTTTTGCCAATCTTTCGCGAAGCTGCCGAGTGGTAACAAATTTTCCTTCTCTTCCACCAAACGGCGAATTATTAACCAAAAAATTAAGAGATATCGTAGGCTCGTCAATGTTAATGGCCGGTAGCGCTTCCTGTGACGGATCGGCACAAATAGTTTCGCCGATATAAATATCCGGCAAGCCCGCAACCATCACAATATCTCCGGCAGACGCCTCATCCACTTCCCGCCTTTCCAGCCCATTAAAAGTGAACAATTTAGTTATCTTTCCTGCTTTTGTTTCACCCGACGACTTTTTTACGAAAACATTGCTGCTGGATTTTATTATCCCTTCATATATTCTGCCTGTAGCTAACCTACCCATAAAATCGTCGTAGCCGAGATTAAACGGCTGGATCCTTAGCGGTTTTTGGCTTAACTCATCAGAGGAAGCTATTGGGACTTCTTTGATTATGACATCTAAAAGCGGAGATAAATCTTTTGAATCGTCTTTTAAATCAAGCTTGGCAATTCCATCTTTAGCAATTGAATAAACAGTGGTGAAATTCAATTGCTCGTCGTTTGCACCGAGCTCCATAAAAAGGGAAAATATTTCGTCTTTCGTCCATTCGGGCCGGGCGGCCAGCTTGTCTATTTTATTCATAACCACAATTGGTTTTAAACCGAGTTCCAAAGATTTTCTTAATACGAATTTTGTCTGCGGCATCGGGCCTTCCTGCGCATCAACCACTAAAAGCACGGAATCGATTGACCTTAAAACTCGCTCCACCTCCGAACCGAAATCAGCGTGGCCCGGAGTATCCACGATATTTATTTTTGTCCCGCGGTAAAACACGGAGGTGTTTTTTGAATAAATGGTAATTCCGCGCTCTTGTTCCAGAGCGTTTGAATCCATACTCACGTCTCCTTCTGCCACGCCAGTCTGACGCATCAAAGCATCTGTCAAGTTTGTTTTGCCATGATCAATATGGGCAATAATAGCAATATTTCTTATTTCCATAGAATTGCATATCTTTATTGAATAAATGTTAACGCCATCCCCCGTTTATTCCAACGGCCGGTGCGGCCGATACGATGAATATAGTCATCGTAAGTTGCTGGTATGTCATAATTAATGACATGACTAACGTCAGCAATATCAAGTCCTCTAGCCGCAACATCGGTTGCAACTAAAATCTGAATGCGGTTATTCTTAAACATGCCGAGCGCTCGCTGACGTTGAGAATTATTTTTGTTTCCATGTATTGATTCTACGTTAAAACCCTTGCGAAGAAGCGTTTTTGATATTTTTTCAACTCCGTGCTTAGTTCGTCCGAAGATGAGTACTTTATCGAATTCTTTTTGATTCAAAAGATTATTAAGAACATCTAATTTTGTTTTACCTTGCTCAATTTTAATAATATCCTGCTCAACGTTTTTTGAGGTGTCTCTAGTTTTAACCGAAATCCTAACTGGATTTTTGGTAAATTCTCTGATAGTCTTTTCTATCTCATTTGAAATGGTTGCTGAGAAAAAGAGTGTCTGGCGTCCCCTTGGCATTCCGTTCATTATGAAACGAGTATCGTTGATGAAGCCCATATCAAACATTCTGTCTGTCTCGTCTAAAACGACTGTGTTAAACTCAGACAGATTAATTATTCTTTTTCCCATCAAGTCCCTTAACCTCCCGGGCGTGCCGACAATTAAATTGTAATTATAGCGAAGTTCTGAAATCTGCCTGCCAATACTCGTACCTCCCACGCAACAAACAGAAAAGATTCTCATCCCCCTGGCAAAAAATTTAGACTCCTGGTCAATTTGAATGGCAAGTTCCCGGGTCGGAACGACAATCAAAATTTTCTCTCTTGAATTCTGCAAAATTTTATTGATAAGAGGCAAAAGAAAAGCGGCTGTCTTTCCTGTACCGGTATCGGCAATGCCCACAACATCAAAACCATTAGTGATGTGCGGAATAATTTGATCTTGAATTGGCGTGGGTATTTTGTAGCCCTTATTTGCAACAGCTCTTATCAACCGCTGATCAATTTTAAAATCCTGAAATTTGTGTTCAGGTATGAAATTTTCAATTTCTTTAGCGCTTCCGTCTATAGTCGCTTTGTTGATAAACCTTGCGGGATCTATTCTTTTTTCGGGCCGGCCCATCGGATTCCTGCGGCCCAAACCAAAAGAACCCGCAGCTTTGTAGTGAGATTGGAAAAAGTATTTTTTCGGTTGTCTATTATTAAAACTTCTTATATTCATTTTTTTTCTTAAGGGGTCTCTCCTCCCGTAACTCCGGTCTTTTCAAATAAAAAAAGACCTGTTGGTCTCGTAGATTTTAAAATAATACTATGAGATTCAATTACTTTATTAGTATATTACAAAACTAATATTTTGTCAATTAAGAAAGATGCTGCTGGCAACCCCGGTCGGGGCTATTCTATACAAAACTCGCAATTTTTTGGGTTAATTCGTCTTTTCCTTCGTTTGTTTTAGCCGAATATCCCAAAACCGGTATATCTCGCGCTTCTTTTTGGATTGAGGAAAGCTGTTTTCCCACGGTGCCTTTAGCTAATTTATCAATTTTGTTTGCGACAATGACAATTTGATGTTTATTTGCCTCGAGAATCTTTATCACATCCTGGTCGAGGGCAGTCAATCCAACATTAGCGTCAATAATTAAGAAAACTGCTTTGGGCCTCGCATTGGAAAACTCCACATACCAAAAAATCCTTTTGATCATTTTGTTGCGCTCCTTTATTGAACGCTTAGCATATCCGTATCCTGGAAAATCTGCAAAATAAAAAGAGTTATTAATGCGAAAAAAATTCGCTTCACGTGTTTTCCCTGGTATTTTGCTTGTTTTTACAAGATCTTTTTTGCCGACTAATGAGTTAATCACGCTTGATTTCCCTGCATTGGAACGGCCAAAAAAAGCGATGTGCGGTAAATTGTCTTTCAAACCGTAATCGTCCCCGATAACACCTTTAGCAAATTCCGCTTTTGATATTTTCATAATTCTATTTAATTCTACCAAAAAACCGCCTTCTTAGCGATTTTTTTTTGCTGGCATCCTCGGTCCAGAATTGAGATTTTAAGGGGTAATTCGGGGCTTTTTGGGGTGTCTCACCGGACCCGTCTCGGTCGGGGCTATTTTAGATAATCTGAAGTTATGGAATTTTCATCCAATGTATTTTTAAAAATCGTGATTGTTACCGGCCCCACATAGCCCGGCGCTACTTGATATTGCTGGAAATAGATTGTCAGAGAATTGTAATTGAAATTAAAATTACGGTAATTATCCTCCACAGGTTGGGTCCCCTGTTGAATCATTTGCGTTAAAATATCATCTATCTGTACGCCGCTGGATTGAAGTTGCGAAGTCACCTGCTGAACTGCAATTTGCGACAATTTTTGCAAAGCTTGCGGCGGATTACCTAAAAAATCATTAATGGTTATTTCTTTCTTTTGCACAATATCGTAGTTAAAGGCGTAAACTTCATTAAGTCCGTGCGCTCCGCCACTGAAATAATATATATTTATGACAAAACTCAAGTATTTGTTGTTAAGCTGGACCGGCTTCCAATTGGCTATGAAATCAAACGGCGCTGCGGGATTTTCAGGTATGGTCTGACCGGGAGGAGTCGTGGCTATTCTCGCATCCCAGTTGTCTTTAGCATTTTTCTTGAATGTATCAATTTCTCCTGTAATTAATATTGAAATCTTATCGTTAAAAGCTGAGGCAACATCATCAAATTGCGGATATTCAACTTGGATATTATAAAAATTATCAGTCTGCGATATTGAGTTTATTGACACTTGTAAACCTTTTTCGACAGAAATTTCTGTAGAAACTTTTTCGTTTTTTACAAACCAAACTGCCGCCGCAACTAAAATTATCATTATTATTACTATAAATAAATAATTTCTTTTCATAGTTTTAGAGATTGAATTTTATTTTCATAATTTATTATATTTTGCTGTGTGCCTCGGTTTAGTACCAAGATTTTAAGGGAAAATTCGGGACTTTTGGGCGTGTCTCACCGACACGTCTCGGTCGGGGCTTTTGTCTCATTTTTTTGGATTTTGAACGGAAAATAAGACAAATGTAAATAAATTATCAACTATTCTAATTTCTCTATTTCTTTTTTGAGATATCCTTCTATTTTTTTGATATTTTCCCGCAGTCTTTTTGCCATAAATTCGTCGTCCGCCTCGGTTGGAGTTCCAATGGCTTGTTGTAATTTTTCTATATCGTTCTGAATAAGTTTAAAGACCTTGGCCATGTCGGTTTTAACAACCAAAAGTCGCAGCGCTAGTTTCTCCTGTCGTTTTTTGTAAAACCAAACTCCTCCCCCAAATCCCCCGGCTATTACTATAAGGAGAAATATCAATGCACCTCCCATTCCAAGTTGAAATTTCCCGATCTGAATAATTGGTTTTGATTTGACCCGTACCTCTGGAGATTCTACCACCAGACTCAATGCTCCTCGTTCATCTTGACTCTGGGCGGTTAAAATATATCGTCCATTTCTAAAAGGCTGGTCAAAAGTAAATTCCCAGTTGCCTTTCTCATCGGTACGTGCTACACCATCAGCAACGAGCGCTTCTTCTCGATAGACTCGAAGCAGAATATTTATATTTGACAGAGAAGCACCTATTACTGTTAATCCTCTTTCTTCATCGGAGAATAATTCCTTAGTGACAAAAGTAATAGTTGGAGACGCAATAGGAATGGTTTCCAATGTCAGGCTATTTTCAATGCCATTATCGGCTTGATCAACCGCTTTGACGGCTATTCGTCGCTTACCCGGCGATTGTAATGATAACTTAAAAACGCCCTCAAAATCATCTGCAGGAATTTTTATCAAATCTCCATCACCAATTCTTATCTGATACTCTCGAAGGCCAGAGATGGCGTCGCTGGTCTTAAATTGAAGCGTAGGGGTTGGATTATCAGTTGCTTCGCCCTCAACAACATTGATTTCAAATCCAAGGGGTGGTTGGGTATCAACGGCTAAACGATAATGAACTGTAGGCCCCCAGCCAACATCGTTTTGAAAACGAACATGGAGATACCACGCTCCATCTAAAAGTGCGGCAAAATTTTTATTATCAAAAAGACCCTCTGATTTTTGGGGTAGAAAGCCGGGCTGTTTATTGACTGCGGTGCTTACCCCAGTAACATCAAGCGGTAAATCCCAACCCACATTAAACTGACTGACGAGATTAGACCATTTTGCCTCGTCAGGATAGAGAGGAACTTTAAGTTCCGGCTTTATAGGTAATTTACCGGTGGGCACTGGCTCGCGAGTAATCGGTGTCGGCACAGGAACAGGAACCGACGGGGTTTCTTTTTCTGCCAAGATGGCAAAAGCCGCATCAACTGTTTTAGATAAAATATTTGTTCCGCTCCCATCCGAAGCAGTAATCGCGGCATCAGAAAGAGCAATGACATCGCTACCGCTACCTTTAGCATTAAATACGATTTTTAAAACCTGAATCGAGCCCCCCGAAACTCCATAAGGAGTCCCTCCAATGAAGGACATAACGCCGTCAGTATTGGAAAAATTTGGCTCTTCCAGCCAGAAGCTAAACGCGGACTCAGTTTTATCTAAAGAGACGACCTCGAGCGTATCTTTGGGAAAACGGAGTACTGCCTGGGCCGCATTGAGACTTATTCCTTCACTATCGATTTTGAGGTCAATGGTTAATTTTTCTCCAATAGCGATTTCGGAGCTTGGTGGCGCCAAAAAAAGCATTGCCGCTTCTGCGACCGAAGCAAATGCCAGAACGCCTAATCCCATAAAAATGGTAACAAATAAAAGTTTAATTTTCATATTTTTCTTATATTCCTAATAAAAATACTGAAATCGGAAATATCGACTTTGCCATCTTCATTAAAATCAATTATTTTCTTTTGGATCATATCTTTAGAGGCCCACTGGAAAAGAAACATACTCCAATCTTTAATATTAACTTTTCCATCCCCGCTTAAATCGGTTTTGGGCAAAACCAGGCGCGATACCACCAGCGTGTTTGTTGGTGAAAAATCGCTTTCTCTATTTTCTTCGGAAACTATCTGTTTAGTCCGTACCTGATGGTTGCCAAAATCAAACTCACCGGTCGCTATCTCTGCCCTATAAGAACCGTCTTTTTCTGCTTTCACTTCTTTTTTTATTATACCATCTATTTCCAGCGCGACGCTGCTTTCGGGCGAGGCATATCCAATAATAGTTGCGTTATCGCCCCTTGTGACCAAGCGGTTGGCGAAATCTACTGTTGGAGAAATGACAACATCCTTTACTATCAAATCATTAGCAAAGATATCAATGGTAAAAAATTTAGTTTGGCTTATTCGTCCTTCTTTATCTTTGATGATAAGACCGAAACTATGTCGGCTTTGCATAATGTCAACGAAGCTTGTCTGAAAAGAACCATCATCCTGACTAATTATCTCTTGGCTTACAGTTCTCGCGGCATCAACAACAGGTTTATCGACCACGAGTATCTTCGCTTCGGGAAATGCTCTGCCTGAAAAAATTACTGTTGTCGGCCTTGCCCAACCACCGCCTCCTCCAGATGGTGGTGGAGTTGGTGGCGGAGGCGATTGAGTAGTTAGCGAAGGACATTGACCGTAATTGTCTAAAATTGCTCCGCTATTTGTGATTCTAAAACTATAAGTAGTTGCAAGGGGAGTATTTGGAGAAACTTTTAAAGACCACTCGTATTCTGTGGATTCATTTTCGAGCAAACTTAAGAGCCCGGCGGGGTTTGTAGATTCAAGAATTTGCCCGGCAATGAAGTTTGGTCCGCCAACGAGCCGTTGAGTAGTTGCGGCAGCATCAATAAAATTCGGCGATAATTGGAGATTAAAGACAGAGCTTACTGGAGTAATCATTGTCCAACTACCTGTAGTACAGTCAGTTCCCTCTTTAAATTCCAATTGTGGAGAAATATCGCCATCAGCCTGAGTAAGCTTTATCGCAAATCGTAGTCGGAAATTCGTTCCCGGAACAACATTTATAATATTGGCGTTTTGACCCACATCCTCGGCGCCAAAACCCGTGGCGGCAATCTCGTCTCCATCGTCGTCTCTAAACCAAAACTTTTGTTGATTCCAATTCGCATCACCTTCTGAAGCAGAGGCAGTTGTCTCACTTGCCACATTTGAAAGGTCTGATTCATTAGGAACTTCGTCACTTGTTTTTATGGCAAAAAAGTATTCTGTTTCTGCAGAAAGCCCGGAAACAGTCATAGATTCGCTTGAACCGGCCACTGATGGCGTTGGCTCACCTGTTGCTTGAGTAGCAGAGTTCCACTTGTTTTCGTTGTTGATATCGCTTGTGCTATAACGAACATCGTATGCAGTAGCAGTGCCGCTATTTTCATCATCACCAGGCGCTGTCCAGGTGAGATCAATTGATGAGGTAGTTGGGTTAGAAGCAGCGAGATCACTTACTGCAGATGGAGCAGTTGTGTCAGCAGCAGAGG
>Ga0315552_1000160_pt1 | contig 44046 bp, 46 predicted proteins | sample SalMarSW160170MG_2_FD_203102 | JGI IMG/M metagenome (GOLD analysis project Ga0315552, IMG submission 203102) | Salt marsh sediment microbial communities from the Plum Island Ecosystem LTER, Massachusetts, United States - Salt Marsh Sediment SW1601-70 ...
CAGGTTCTAAAATGTAAGTAATCGAAAATTAGTTGGAATTTAGAACTAAAAAAATGGGATACTTAAATTTGTCTAAAAAATAGATTTAGCTTTAACTTGTTTTTCATAAACATATAAAACCATTTCCCAGTCACAATTAATTTTTATAAGTGATTTCAAGTCAAAAGTATCCATCTCTTTAAACTTCTTAATATTTGCTTGTAGATACCCATCTACACTCCATTCCTGAATAGCTTTAAACGCAATGTTTGTATGTTCACTTTCAAAGACATCAATTAATTTTACGAGTTTATCTGCTTGATTATTTATAACATATACTACCATCTCATAATCATCACCCCATTGATTTATTGCAAATTGTCGAATACCCTTTTCATAATCTTCAGGAAAATTTTCTTTAATATAAGTAGCACTTGTACTTAAACTTTGTGCAATAATAAAGGTAGGAAAACACATTAAAAGAATCATTATAACGATTGGACGTTTCATTGTAAGAGGTTTTTTTGTTTTGAATTATAAAATTACAAAAAAGATAATTTTAATTCTTCTATCTTTTCATAAAACGCAACTACTTTAAGAAAACATAAAAGACATGTACGTCTTTTAATAGTAATCTTTTAATCCTTTTTTGTTTTTTTATTCTGTTTTTTATCCACGCAACGAAGCGATCTCCCCGAGCAATTCAGGGTTTTTCTCAATGGCATTTCCGACCACAAGGATGTCAGCGCCTGCCGCGTAAATATCAGCGGCATCCTCTTTATTCCGGATTCCACCTCCTACAATTACGGGAACAGTTACATGCTGCTTTACACCCTTGATAATGGCTTCAGGTACCGGGGTCCTGGCCCCACTCCCGGCCTCCAGATAGATGAGTTTATATCCCAGCATCTCTGAGGCAAGAGCAGTAGCAATGGCAATATCCGGCTTGTCAGAAGGGATGGGTTTTGTGTAGCTCATGTATTCAACCGATGTTGTAACACCACTCTCAATCAGGATGTAAGCAGTGGATATGATCTCAAGATTGCTTTTCTTTAACAGAGGAGCTGCTATGATATGATTCCCGATTAAAAAGTCAGGATTCCTTCCGGAAACCAGAGATAACAGCAGAATACCATCGGCATGATCGGAGATCTGGAGAAGGCTGCCTGGAAATAAAAGCACCGGAATGGAGCTGTTCCCTTTGATCAGATCAATAACCGGATCAACCGGATTGGAAATCAGACTCCCTCCAATGAGAATGAAATCGATACTGTTCCGGCTGGCAACCCGGAGCGTTTCGATCAGGGAATCCTCCTCAATCTTATCCGGATCAACCAGCAGGGCAATCTGTTGACACTTCCCGGTTTTATGCAGTATCGAATCGTATATCATGGTTCTAATCAAGGAAATGTGAAATCAACAACCAGGCATCATTCTTCACAACACCAGACAATGATGTAGTTATCGTGCTTGAAATAGTGTAAATCAAAATACTCTTTTCTGCGGACCCTATCCAGATGCCCCTTGATTACTCCCTTTTCATTGATCTGGAACGGACTGATTAACAGGTTCTCCCTGAAATTAAGGTTCGGCTTGTCACACAACTTGTACAGTGCTTCTTTTGCACACCAGTGAATGTAAAGATGATATCGTTGCAATGCTTTATCCTCTGTAATGTATTCATCCTTGCTAATAAACTTATGTGCAACTTTGTTTATCCTGTCCGTCATGTACTCCATATCGATACCAACCCTTTTGTTCCGGCTCAACAGGATGGAGGTTAAAAGATACGAGTGAGTTATGCTGATATTGAATGATTTATCCCTGAGAAAAGGCTTGCGGGTTCCGTTATAAATAATCTTTGCTGAAGGATCAGTCAATCTGGTGAGAAGGGAACGTACACTGAGAAATTCTAATTTACGTTCCTGATTTCTGAAGCTCTCCAGTGCATGGACATCAGAATCTTCAAGGTTCAGGAATGATCGTAAGGTATCATAATCCTCACATATCTCCCATACCCCCAGCATACATCCTGTGCTTAACTGTTTCCTAATAATCAACCCCATAATTAGCCTCTTTACGCAGGGTTAAATATAAAACCAGTAAGTTACATAATTTATCATAACTATTTACGATGTTCAGTGAAAGGATTTCCAGCGAATGGTTTCAATCAGATGAATAATGTCTTCCCGAAAAAAATCAATGACCGGAGCAAGTGAATCGGAATTTGGCTGAAGATTAAAGTACAGCGATCCCCTGACAAAATGTGTAACACTATCGGTAACAAAGAATTGAACGGATGATGCAGCATCTCCCGATATGTCATACATTACCCCGTATACCCGGTTTTCCTCATCGATAAAAAGCCTCTCGTTAATGGCTTCTGCCTTGATCGTGTGTTTATAAGCAAGTGTATGTGAATCTTCCAGCAGAGCACCGATATTATCTGAGATGGGTTTATAACTGATATGAATCTTTCCCTCGTATTGGGGAAATTCAATGTTCATCCAGCAGGGTTCTGATAAATAATCGCTATTCGGTACAATGGTCCCGTACCTGGGGTACTCGAATGTGTAGGGACAGGTGTCATTATAAAGATGATACTCTTTATCAGGGAAATCAATCCGGAAATATCCTCTCGGTTTGGGGGTATATTTTCTTCTGCACCCATCCTGTGTCATTATGAGAAGAGAGAAAAAAAACAGAAGACCCACAACAGAAAAAGAGATGTCAGGCTTGTTCCATTTGGTTGTTTTCACGGTCAGATACGATATCGTTTAAGGTGACCTCAATCTTTTTTATCCTGCGGTTATCAACCGATATTATTTTGAACGTAAAATGGAGATAGGTTAAAGTCTCATTTTTTTTCGGGATTTGACCTTTGATCTCGAGAATTAGTCCGGCAAGCGTATCGGCTTCCCCTTTTATTTCATCAAAAATATCAAATTTTGAATTGGTGATTTTATAAAAATCGTTCAGTAGTGTTTTCCCTTCAAAAATGAACGTCCTGTCATCCAGCTGTGTATATACGGCTTCATCCTCATCCGATTCATCTGAAATTTCTCCAACAATCTCCTCCAGAATATCTTCCAGTGTAATGATCCCGTGCGTCCCGCCATACTCATCAACCACAATAGCCATGTGTATCTTTTTCGACTGAAACTCTTTCAGCAGATCGTTGATCTTTTTTGTTTCCGGGACAACATAGGGAGGCCTTACAAGAGATTGCCACTTAAAGGTATCGGTCATGTGAAGGTATGGAAGCAGATCCTTGATATACAGTACTCCCTTTATGTTATCGAACGATCCTTCAATAATGGGTATCCTGGAATACCCGGATTCAATGATCTTTGGCAGCAGTTTACTGAAATTGGTGTGAATATCGATGGCAAATACATCGATCCGTGATCTCATGATCTCTTTCACATCGATGTTCCCGAACTGGGCAATTCCTTTCAGTATCTTTTCGTCTTCATCGATTTCAGTTGTGGGTAGATCCAGTGCCTCTGAAAGATCATCCATGGAAAGGTTTTGCTTCTTCTTCGAAACCCGCTTCTTCACAATGGAGGTAGAATAGATTAAAATGGCACTGACCGGCCGGAAAACCTTTTCCAGGATATTCAGGGGATAGGACATGATCATGGCAAACCGGGGGCCGTTTTGAGTAGCATATAACTTGGGCAAAATCTCTCCAAATAGTAGCAGAAAGAAAGTTACGATCACCACCTGGAAGGTGAATCCAAGTACCGGATACTTTGAAAAATTGACCAGCGCAAATGAGCTGGGTTCGGATGACGGATCATAAACGAAGAATAGTGTGGAAAGAATAACAATGCCGACATTTACAAAATTGTTGGTTACCAGAATGGTTCCAAGAAGCTTTTCCGGGATGTTGATCAGTTTGATGACCAGATCGGCACGACCCGATCTCCTTTCTTTCAACTGGTTTAAATCAGAGGGCCGTAATGAAAAGTAAGCCACCTCAGAACCGGAAATAAGGGCTGATACAAACAGAAGAATAAAGAAGATGATCAACCCGATAATAGCGCTTAAGGAAATGGGGTAGAATGCAAAATCGATATTAGCAAGAGATGCTAACGATAAAGGATCATCCGTGTCCAAAACGTTGATGTTGGTTTAGAAAAAATGTGGTTAAAAAGGTAAGTCGTCCGTCTCCTCAGGAGGGCCATTGCTATCCTCAAGATCGCCCTCCGAGATCTCCTCTTCCGGTGGTGCGGTATCAGCTGGGGAATCACTGCGCTTGCCAAGCATCTGCATGTTGTCTCCGACAATCTCTGTCGTATACCGCTTGTTCCCCTCTTTGTCATCCCATGCCCGGGTCCTGATCCGTCCTTCTATATACAACTGAGAACCTTTCTTGACATATTTCTCGGCAACCTCTGCCAACCCCCTCCATAATACAATGTTATGCCATTCCGTCGTGGTTACTTTCTCACCGTTTTTATTGCGGTATGTTTCACTCGTTGCAAAAGGGAAATTGGCTACGGCTACTCCACTATCCAGGTACCTCACCTCCGGATCTTTTCCGACATTCCCAACTAAAATAACTTTATTGATTGACATCTTCAGATAATTACATTCATGACAAAATTAAAAAAAATAACAGGTTAATCAATAGATCACCGCTGAATTTGATGCCTGCGGTATGATTAACCCCGCTTTCAGCGGGATTCCCGCCTGTCGGACGGACAGGAGTTCGACTGATGATTTTTACTGCACAAGTTTGTAAAAATCAAGTCTCACTAACAATTAACGGATAACATTTAACCACTAACTGCTCAACCTATTAACTTATGCCGCAGGCAGGCCGTTGGGGCTGATACCTTTAAGACGCCATGCATGGCGTCTCTACATTGCGTGAATTTCGATACCTTACCGGTTTGTATTAGACAAGGCACTGCCTTGTCTCTACCCTGATGTTATTTTACTTCAGATTCATGATTGTTTCGAAATTGGTTTTTCAAATCATCAATCATCAATCAAAATTCATCATTCCTCTGCCTACTGCATGCTTCTTATCTCAATCTCATCCTCACACAGTCTACCTCACTCCCAGTCTTATCACGTAGTGATGCCTATGGCATAACTTATATACTTATAACGTATAACTCTTACCCAGAAACCGTTCAATCAGCTTTGGAACAGGGTATTTCCCCAGGTCACTAATCGGGATTACCAGGTATTTTTCAATGAGCAGGGGGGAAGGAGATTCGAGTGTAATAATGAAAAACCGTGCATGAATTCGCTGATGACTTAAGAGGTGTTTATAGGTGTCTGACACCGTAATAACGACCGGTTGCACTTCTGTGAACAGGGCATTCCATTCCGCTGATCCGGGAAGATTATGCTTCGGTATTTCCGTGGAAGTCTCGATCAATGGAAATTCATACAAACCCTTCCAGATGTCGTTGCCTTCCCTTTTCCTGATCACTGTATTTTTACCTGTTCGGATGAACAGGTAGTTGAAATAACGGTCCCTCAATTTGCCTTTTTTGCCGGTTACAGGATATTCCTCCACCTTTCCGTTTCGGTATGCCTTGCAGGTTGAACGGAAGATACAGACGGGACAATCGGGATGCTTAGGGATACATTGGATGGCACCAAACTCCATCATTGCCTGATTATGCAGACCAGGCCTTTCAGGATTCATAATCTCTCCGGCGATTTCATCTACTGCTTTTTTTGCAGCAACCGTCCCCTTTTGTAAACCGATCATGAACAACCGCGTGATCACCCTGAAAACATTGCCATCAACAAGAGGAACGGGTTCTTGAAATGCCATTGAGGCAATTGCCGCAGCACTGTACTCTCCAACGCCTTTGATCGTAATGAGTTCATCATATGAACCGGGTAATTTACCACGGTAATGCCGGATTAACTGGCGGGCAGCTTCGTGAAGATGCCGGGCACGTGTATAATATCCGAGCCCCTGCCACAATTTCATCACCTCATCGGTTTCTGCTTCAGCAAGTGACCGAATATCAGGAAATGCCTGAATAAAACGTAGATAATAGTCAATCCCTTGTGCAACACGGGTTTGCTGAAGAATAATTTCTGATATCCAGATTTTATACGGATCATCCGTCTCTCTCCACGGTAGATTCCGCTTATTCTGCTTGTACCAATCGATTATTTCTTCGCTGAAACTCACGTAACCACATGATTTTAAAAAAATTGTTTCTAAATAAATAAAATTTTATGGAACTATTTCGTTTATATTTCAAAATCTTTTATATTTGCACTCCTGACATTGATCACTTTGTAATATATTGATAACTAAAGATTTTAAAAATGACTAAAGCAGACATTGTAAACGAAATTTCGAAAAATACCGGTATTGAAAAGGTAACGGTTCAGAAGACTGTAGAAGCTTTCATGGAAACGGTAAAAGATTCTCTGGTAAAGGATAAAAATGTATACCTGAGAGGATTTGGAAGCTTTATCGTAAAGAAAAGGGCAAAAAAGACTGCCAGGAATATTTCAAAAAATACCACAATCATTATTCCGGAACATTTTATTCCTTCATTCAAACCTGCCAAGACATTTGTTAACAAGGTAAAGAATAATGTAAAAAGGTAATTGCATTGTTCGTACGGATTTACCGCATTTTTTGTATTTATGCCAAGCGGAAAGAAGCGAAAGAGACATAAAATGTCGACCCATAAGCGTAAGAAACGCTTAAGAAAAAACAGACACAAAAAGCGGAAATAATTTTTTCCCGCACATTACCCCCATATATGGAATCTATAACGATAAACCTAAAGAGCTGTTCGGTTCTTTAGGTTTATTCTATTTGGGAATGCAGACAGGATTTTTCTGGATAGCGTACATCAGAATGAAGTGGAGACCAAAGATTTAGTAATTGACGTAACCCCCTCTGAAATTGCCATAGCCCTTCTTGAAGACCAACGATTAGTAGAACTTAATAAGGAAAAAAGCAATCTTCAGTTTACCGTCGGAGATATTTACCTGGGCAAGGTAAAAAAGATCATGCCCGGACTGAATGCGGCATTTGTCAATGTCGGATTTGAAAAAGATGCATTCCTGCATTACCTCGATCTTGGGGCACAGTTTAAAACCCTCTCTAAATATACCCACCTCGCACGGGATAAAAAGAGCAGGCTTCCTGCATTCCATAAATTCCGACCTGAACCCGATATTGATAAAGATGGAAAAATCATCAATGTCCTTAAACCGGGACAACCGGTGCTTGTGCAAATAACAAAAGAACCCATCTCAACCAAAGGACCCCGGTTGGGATCCGAAATATCCATCGCGGGCCGAAACATCGTCCTCATACCATTTTCTGATAAGGTCTCTGTCTCTCAAAAAATTGAGTCGTCAGAGGAAAAAAACCGGTTGAAAACACTGGTCCAAAGCATTAAACCCAATAACTATGGTGTGATCATCCGCACAGTAGCAGAAGGGAAAAAGGTAGCCGTACTGGATGCTGAACTGCGTAGCCTCATGAAAAAATGGGAGAGCGTGGGACAACAACTTAAAGAGAGTAACCCCCCGAAATTGATCCTGAGCGAATTGAGCAGAACATCTGCCATACTGAGGGACATCCTGAGTGTGCAGTTCAATAGCATTCATATCAATGATAAAACCCTGCAGCAGGAAATCAAAGATTATATCAAAACCATCGCACCGGAGAAACAGAAGATCGTTCAATATTATAAGGGAGAAGCCAATATTTTCGACCATTTTGGTATCACAAAACAGATAAAATCCCTCTTCGGAAAAACCGTATCCTTTAAAAATGGTGCTTACCTGATCATTGAACATACCGAAGCCCTGCATGTGATTGATGTAAATAGTGGTACCCGTTCCAAATCGGGAAATAACCAGGAAACGAATGCCCTCGAGGTAAATCTCGCTGCTGCTGAAGAAATTGCCAGACAACTCCGGCTGCGCGATATGGGCGGAATTATTGTTGTCGATTTTATCGACATGCAGTCGGCAGAGAATAAACAACTGCTGTTCGATAAAATGAAAGAGGCAATGTCCTCGGATAGGACAAAACACAATATCCTGCCCCTGAGCCGGTTCGGATTATTGCAGATAACCAGACAGCGTGTACGCCCCGAAATGAACATTGAAACCGTCGAAAAATGCCCAACATGCAAAGGAACCGGAGAAATCACACCATCGATCCTGTTTACCGATGAGCTCGAAAACCTCCTCGTAGCTGCCATTCAAAAGTATAAATTGAAAAAACTTACCCTTAAGGTCCATCCCTTCGTAGCCGCCTATCTTACAAAAGGACTTCGCCCAACCAGGAAAAGCTGGAGTGGCAAAATGAACTGTCAGATAAAAGTGATGGAGACACCCTCCAATGATCTCCTCGAATATCAAATACTGGATAGTTTTGGAGATGAAATCATTGATGTCTGACCTCTGTCGAAGCTAATTTGTTGCATTCATGAAAAGAAAAACAGCATACTCGATAGTAACGGTTTTTTTCCTCTTCTCCATCATCTCAGGTGCACAGATCATTGACCCGGTGACCTGGGAATATTCTGTTGAAAAGATCAATGAAGAGGAAGTTGAATTGGTTTTTGCTGCAAATATTGATAAGAGCTGGCACCTCTATTCGCAAGATATCCCTGAAGGAGGACCGATACCGACCCGTTTTGTTTTTGAAGAATCATCCCAGTTTGAGCTTCTTGGACCGGTGGTGGAGATAACCGAACCGGAAGAGAAATATGATCCAAGTTTTGATATGAAGCTTAAACTCTTTAGTGGGAAAGCGCTCTTTAAACAACGGGTCAAAACCAGGGGTACAGGCGATGTGAACATTAGTGGCTATGTTGAATTCATGAGCTGTGATGATCACCGATGCCTTCCTCCAAAAGAAGATGATTTCGAGTTTGTTATTGGCTCAGAAACAACCGGGGCTCCTGCATCAGGCGAGGTCCTCCCAACGGATACCGGGGAGACATTTATGTTTGAAAGCCAGGTTGACCTGACATCTGCCGAACCGGTGGAAACTCCCGCTTCAGGAAAATCAATATGGGGGTTTTTCCTCTTTTCTCTGTTGGCCGGTTTTGCCGGAATATTAACACCCTGTGTCTTTCCCATGATCCCAATGACAGTGGCTTTCTTTTCCCGTGGATCCGAAAACCGGTTTAAATCCATTGTTACAGCATTGACGTTCGGGTTTTCAATCATCCTGATATACACATCCGTTGGATTGATCGTTTCGCTAACCAGCGCCGGTGCCGATTTTGCCAGCAGCCTCAGTACACATTGGATCCCCAACCTGATCTTCTTCCTGCTCTTCCTGGTTTTCGCCGCTTCTTTCCTGGGTATGTTTGAGATTGTGCTGCCATCCGGGCTGGTTAATAAAGCTGACAGGCAGGCTGACAAAGGGGGGTATCTCGCTGCCTTCTTTATGGGGTTAACAACGGTCCTTGTCTCCTTTTCATGCACGGGACCCATAGTCGGTGCATTACTGGTTGAGGCTGCAAGCGGAGAAGTCATCAAACCAACCATCGGAATGTTTGGCTTTGCCCTGGCATTTGCCTTGCCATTTACCCTTTTTGCCATCTTCCCCTCCTGGCTGAACAGCCTTCCAAAATCGGGCGGATGGCTCAATTCGGTTAAGGTAGTACTGGGTTTTATCGTGCTGGCTTTCGGAATGAAATTCCTCTCCAACATGGATCAGACATACCACCTCGGATTATTAAGCAGGGATGTCTATCTCGCCATTTGGATCGTGATTTTTACACTGATGGGCTTTTACCTCCTGGGTAAAATCAAATTTGCACACGATAATGACCTGCCATTTATTGGAGTGCCGAGGTTAATCCTGATTATCGCAACCTTTGCTTTTGTGCTCTACCTTATCCCGGGTCTTTTCGGAGCACCCCTGAAGGCAATATCCGGGCTGATCCCGCCACTCGATTCACAGGCATTTAATCTTCCGGCATTGATCACTGAACATTCGGGAATTGGAAAAACAGAAGAGGGCAAAGGGACATTCACCCTTTGTGAAGATCCGAAATATGCCGATTTTTTAAGCCTTCCATACGGATTGAATGGTTATTTCGATTATGAACAGGGACTTGAATGTGCCCGTACACTGAATAAACCCATATTGCTTGATTTTAAAGGACATGCCTGTAGCAACTGCAAGGAGATGGAAGCAAAGGTCTGGTCCGATCCGCAGGTATTGAAACGACTGAGGGAAGACTATTTGATCATCGCACTCTATGTTGACGACAGAACAAAGCTCCCGGAATCGGAATGGGTTATTTCAGAATTCGATGGGAAAGTAAAAAAGACCCTGGGTAAAAAATATGCCGATTTTCAGATTTCCAGGTACAATATAAATACACAACCCTATTATGTGCTCATTGATCACAATGAACAGTTATTGACCACTCCCAGATCCCATGATCTGGATATCAATGAATACATCGATTTTCTGGATGAAGGACTGAAAAATTTTCAAAACAGGTAACGTTGCCTATTCAATTTGTCCTATATAACGGCTTTTCCGGGTAAGGGAATACGCAGTGAAAAACCCGAGGGCTCCGTTGCTGATATTCCCTGTAATGCTGGCAGGAGCCGATTCAAACGGACCATCCGCATAGAGCGTCTCCTTGATAATTGCCAGACAATATTCGTAATACTCCTCTGTGATGGATGCCATCTCAAGAGTAATCCGGTTGTCTGGCCTGGCTTCAACCGACTGAACGCGTATCCCGCTCAGGTAGTTCCCGTTTATCAGATCATCATTTGCAAACTCCAGTTGTGTGATGTTTTTTGACATCAGGATATAATCTTTGTAAACCTTCCAGAAATAATGATCCCCCGGAGTTGAAGGCTCCTGGGTGAATAGTCCAATTTCATATACCTTTTCATTCGTTTCACTTCTATAAAACATGATCGAATCAATGGGCTGTACCGAAGGCATTACCGAGGTTGCACTGTACGTTTCGCCATCCACACTGATCGTCAGTGTATAGGAACTTCCAGGAATACCGGCAAAAACAACATCCGTCAGGTAAATACCGGGCGCATTTTCATAAAGGGTATAGAGCGTCGATGAATCTTCAATGGTTACCATTGCCCCGCTGACCATCTCAGGAGGCAAATCAGAGAAGTAGGGACTGCTTCTGGAAAGCAACACAGAATGCTGCTTTCCTTCGCTGGTAACATACCCTTCAACAACCAGGTTTACAGGCGATTCAAAGAGATCAACATCAATCTTCTCCGTGCAACCGCACAGAAAAAATAGGACTGTTATGATCAGAAAATACCGCATGCTCATGAAGTTTGTTAAAACCTGAAATTATAGCTAATTGAAGGGATAATGGGGAACATATATAATTTATAAGCTTCTGTCATTTCCGGGTTGTCCTCGTTTGATTTGAAAAAGATAAGCCAGGCATTTTTGCGGTTGTACACATTGTATATTGAAAAACTCCACTCCCCTCTAAACCGTCTTCCCGGCTTCTGTTTGCCTTTTAAACTGGCTGCTATATCCAGCCTGTGGTAGGCAGGCATCCTGAATTGGTTCCTGTCGGTAAAAACAGGAACAACAATGGCACCATACCTAAACCTTCCTGTGGGATAGGTAACCGGGGATCCACTGGCATATACCCAGTTGAGGGAAACGGTCCAACGATTCGTCAGCCGATACTGGCTAACCAGGGCAAAATCATGCAACCGGTCATAATTTGCCAGAAAGATCTTATTGTGATTGACACCATCTATCTTCATTTCCGACCGGGAAAGCGTATAGGAGATCCAACCCGTTAATTTTCCCTCATCTTTTTTCAGGATCGATTCAAATCCGTATGATCTTCCCCAACCAAACCGCAACTCCCCTTCCAGCTCTGGATTGAGAATGATGTCTGCATGCTCCTTGTAATCAATCTGATTGTACATCTTTTTGTAATAACCTCCCAGCGATAGTTCAAGCACACCAAACAGTGCATTCCGTGTATACCCGAGAGAATATTGATTGGCACGCTGTGGTTTGATGTTTGGACTCGACGGTATCCAGATGTCTATTGGTGTGCCTGCTGTTGAATTGGAGATGAGATGAAGATTCTGATGTGACCGGGAAAAACTGGTGGTGATTACGGATAACGGACCGGGTTTAATGTTGATGCTCAGGGTGGGATCGATATTAAAATAGGAATTAAAGATCGTTCCCGAACCGTAAACAACCGAATCTATAGGTTCGTAATGCTCATCAAAATTGTAAACCGTGGCTTTTCCCATGTTCTGGAATAACGTCATCCTGATACCGTATTCCAGGCCGATCCATTCGGTTAACTCCTGGCTGTTAGAGAGATACAGGGCATACTCAAGAGCCTGTGAAGGGGGTATCTCATAATCAATGTATATCGATGTTTTGTCAGCAGGCTGAATATATCCGGGACGGAACGAAAAATGGTTCACATGCATTCCGAACCGGATCGTATTTTTGGGATTGGCATAAAACGAAAAATCATACTTCAACCCCACATTGGTGATCGAAGAGTTCCATTCCACACCGGAAAGTGTCGTTGTCTTCCCAAGCTTGTATTGGTAACGGCTGTATATCAATGATAGATTGGAGAAAAGCCGCTCGGTAAACAGGTGATTCCACCTGAGACTCCCGGTGAAGTTACCCCATTTCAGGTAATAGGTTTTCTGGTATTTGAACACGTCGCTTCCCATGAACCCGGAAATAAAGATGCGGTTCTTCTCATTCACACGATAATTTGCCTTCAGGTTGAGATCGTAAAAATAGATCCTGTTATCCTTAACTTCCTCATTCGACGATAAGGGAAGGAAAATATCAGCATAGGACCTTCTTCCCGCAAGGAGGAAAGAGCCACGATTCTTAACAATGGGACCCTCCAGCATCAGTTTGCTGGATATTGTTCCAATACCTCCGGATCCCCCAAAATTATTCTGGTTCCCGTTTTTAAGACGGATATCGAACAAAGAAGATAACCGGCTACCATATTTTGCAGGGACCTCTCCCTTGTAAATGTGAACATCCTTGACGATATCATTGTTAAAGACCGAAAAGAAACCCATCAGGTGAGAAGCATTGTAAATGGGTGCTTCGTCAAGCAGTATCAGGTTCTGATCATAACTTCCTCCCCGTACAATAAACCCTGAAATGCCTTCACCCGGTGCCATAATCCCGGGTAACATCTGGATGGCTTTGGAGAGGTCAGCTTCCCCGAGCAGGGAGGGAATCTCTTTGATCGTTTTTGATTGAAGCCAATGCGTGCTAACGTCGGTTTTCTGAAATTTCCCTTCGTGAAGGTCCGATCTGATCACCACTTTCTCCAGATCCTGAGCCTCTTCTTCGAGCACAATGCTGTATCGTTTGTTTCCGGAAAGTTCAAGCGTATCCTCAAATAGCTGGTAACCGATGTATGAACACCTCAATCGATAGCTTCCTTCGGGCAGTGTAAGAGAAAAGAACCCATAAATGTTCGTGACCGCCCCCACAGACGGATCTTCAATGTAAACGTTTGACCCGATAAGTTCTTCACCACTTGTATCCCTGACATACCCGCTGATGGTATATCGCTGTTTTTTCGTGGAGGGAACCTCCTGCGTTTGCCCTGAAATAGAGATCAGGAAGAGAAACCATATAACCGCGAACCTGTTCATCCGAAATTGGATATCAAAAATAATGCTTTTTAATTTATTGGAGAACAGGTATCCTTGATGTTTCTGTTGAAACGAACGTAGAGACGTTGCATGTTAGTGAGACTCAAATTCTGTATTTTAGAATTTGCTAGTCGAACTAATCCCGCTGAAAGCGGGATCTGGATGGCAGCCGTAGCTTTAGCGTAGGATGGCAACGTCTCTACTCAAATGGCAGGAAAAAATAACAAATAACAAAATACAAATTACAAATAATTACAAAATTCCAATTTTAAGATATCCAATGTGCCGTTAGGAAATTGATTATTATCCTTTGGGTTTTATCTGCCCACAATACCCGGATTCCACTGCGCTGCTATTCATCTGGAAAACACTGCATGGACCGAAGATTTCCAGGCATCAAATAGAACAAAACTATGAACCGGAAACTAGAAACCAGAAACCGAATTTCCCTTTGGGAAATTCTTCATATCAAAACTTACCCAGCTTCAGGGTAATACCCATATTGAAACCCCGGATAACATTGGGAGGGGCAATACGGGAATCAATCCCGGGATAAGTTTCCGCATATTCTAATTGTACGTCGGATGTAAGGGTGTAATAGGCGCCAAGGGCAATCCTGAAATGTTTGAGGATATTAAATTCCACTTCAATTCCCGGTTCAATAACAAGGAAAAAATCACTATCTTCAATTGAGCTGTCTGTAAATTTCTCCTTTTCAATGGAATATCCAATGCCTCCAACCCCTGCAAGCACCGGAAAAGAGACATGTACGGGAAATTTTGGCAGGATGATCGGTTCGATCAGTAAACCACCGTATCCACCAATGAAATTTGCTGTTTCAACCGGTAAATAATAATCATCTTCCTTCGACTCATTAAAAAAGAGCTTTCCGCCAAGTCCCACGGCAAGGCCATGCCCGGCAATCCATCCGCCGCGGAGACCGAATTGCATACCATGCTGCTCTTCGATCTCTACATAGTTGAAGGAAAATCCGGTGTAGTGCCCTCCCGTTCTGTCCTGGAAGATCGTCTGGACATCATCCCTGTCTCTTTCTTTTTTTATTTCTGCTCCCTCTGTCTCTTCCTGTGCACTGACAACCAGGCTTCCAAACAGGAATAATAGGAGGAATGATACAATAGTCTTTTTCATCTTTTCAATTGTTAAATTTATTAAAACCAGTATTTTATGGCGAGCCCGATATCGAATGGATTGAGCTGGACCAGGCCTTTTACATTCAGTTCAAAGAACGGTTTGCAGTCCAGACTGATTGCCATTGGGAATTCGCGAAAAATGTATTCAATGCCAAAATATCCGTCCACTCCGATTAAAGGTAAGAATATTTTTTCATCATAATAGTAATCTTCGAACATGAATTTCTGATGGTCAGTATACATGAAACCAACATGCCCCCCGAAACCGAAACCGAGTATCATATTATCGGAAAACTCAAGAAATGCAGGACGAAACCGTTCACGTAACAGGGATACCTGTACCCCCCCTCTTCTGAAACTGACGATCGTTTCCAGTGAAATTTCCTGATCGAGAAACTGGCGATAGGTAATGCCGGATGAAATTCCACCACGCAAACCGACCGCCCCCGAATATTCCTGGGCAGATGCGAGCAGACAGGTGGTGGATAAAATGATCGTAAGTAAATATCGTAATTTCATTGTTGAGTATCTATTTATGAATAATGGTGATCGTTCCTTTGAGAGCCGTAACCCTTACCTTGGAAGAGGTTTCAGCGTTGCCAATTTTACCATAGGTGTTCATCTCCTTCTCATCTTTGTCAATCACCTTCTCTTCGATGACTCCTAATTTTTCCGGATAGGTAAATGTAGCATTCGTATGGTTGACATCCACCATGTAGGAGCAGCCCGAATCAAAGGTCAGATTGATATCCGTGTAGTTTGAATTGATATTCAGGAATGAAAATCCTGGCTGGATGTAATCCATGTTCAGGCTGCCATACTTCATGGTGAAGTTGAGTTCGCTGGTCAGGTCATACACATACACATCAGAGAAATAGGTCTCCCCGGACAGGGTTTTTGTACTGTTGATGAAGAGTTTATCCCTTCTTGAATTCAGGGTAAGATCATTGACCTCTCCGATGTCCACTTTGGATGACCGGCAGAAAAGGTTGAGTTTTTCAGCCCTTTTTACCTCAAATTCCGAGTAAGCAATATCCAGTTTACCGTCCTGAATGTAATTGATCACACCATCCCCAATCTCAATGTTGATCACGGTATTCCCGGTCAGTTCATTGACCTTAAGGTCTCCATTCGAAAGATTGAGGCGGAGATCCCCGGCATGGTCATCGATGTATACATCGCCGTATTTATTGTTTATTTTTAACTCTATGCTTTTGGGAACCTGAACCGTGTAGTCAATTTCCACCACGTTGTCTGAGGGAATGATCGTCTCTGCCAGGTCCTTTATGCTTTCGAAAAGACTGTTGTATCTTCTTCCGAATTCCGTCTCAGCAATGACATAGTAATCCGTGCTGGTAAAATCAAAATCAATGTTGTCCATGATATTATTCAGTTTGCTGAGATTGTCTGATTTGACCGTAAGCTCAATATCTATGCCAACGGAATCTTTTTCCCAGGAAACGATATGAATTTTTCCGTATTTATTAATGATCTCCACGGAAGTTGAGGAGCTAATGGGAAAAATTCGTTCAATTCTCTTGCTTTCAGTAAACGATTGTGCCTGTAAAAAATTGACGGAAAGCAGGAATAGAACAACAGGAAACAGGATGGTTTTATAATTCATGGTTATTGTTTTCATCGTTTTTCTCTCCTTCGGCATATTCGAAATGTTGCAGAAGATCTTCAAGAATCGTCAGTTTGATCCGGTAATTCTGTATCAGAGCTTCCACAACCTCTCTGTTAGAAATATTATCCTTTAAATCTTTTTTTAGCTCGTTTTGTATTGAATCGATGGCTTGAAAATCACGGATCAGTTCATTCTCAAGCCCGGGATATTCGGTCAGGTAATCCTTCACATCCTGGAATTTCAATTGAAGCTGGGAAGTATAGTAAATTTCAGCTTCCTGAAGTTCCGGGATCATGATCTCATTGCGGTTGGCAAACTTAAACCTGGAGAACGGACCATACGGCTGTAAAAGGTATTCGGCAATGAGCAGGGAGAGAATGAAAACGATCCCTGCTGCAGCGCCCCTCCATCCAATCACCCTCCAGTTTACCGGTTTTTCTTCTTTCACCTTCCTTGCCGGTTTGATCTTATGCCAGATCCCGGGATCCGGGTCATAAACATCAAACTGCTCGCGGTTTTCCCGCAGGAATTTTTCCAGTTTATCTTCTTTCATGCTTCTGCATTTAATAGTTCTTTCAATTTTGCTTTTGCCCGGTGAAGCTGTGTTTTTGAAGTGGATTCGGTGATCCCCATAATGTGTGCTATTTCACCGTGGTCATATCCTTCGAGCAAATAGAGGCTGAAGATTACCCGGTATCCATCCGGAAGCTTTGCAATTGCCCTCTGTATTCTGTTAACATCCAGCTCATTATCTTCAAATTGCACCTCCTCCTGATCATATGAGGTCAAATCATCTACAGTTGATATTTCAGGATTCCTTCGTTTCAGATAGTTTAAGCATCGGTTCACCACTATTCTTTTTAACCAGGCACCAAAAGTCGCTTCATACCGGAATGTATCAAGTTTTATGAACGCTTCCGTAAATGATTCCTGAAGCATATCTTCTGCATCTTCCCGGTTGTTCATCATTCGCATGCATACATTATACATGGCTTTTGAGTAAAGCTGGTAGAGCTTGTACTGGGCACGGGAATCACCCGTTTTGCTTGCCTCAATGATCTTTTTGTGTATGTCCGGCTGAACCTCTGCCAAGCTATTCTTCTTTTCGTAATTAATGACAAATCATTTTCCCCGGGGTTGCATCGTTAACCCTTTTTTTTCATCAGCATCCTGCTCACGGTGTATAGGATCAGGAACAGGGCCAGAAAATCGCTGATGCGCCCGATGTAATCACCATACCGTACATAAAAGGTTTGCTTACTATTCAAATTGAGTGTCGACTGGATAACATCCACCGTCCACCAATCCGTTGACTGAATAATTTCCCCTTTTTGATTTATGAAACAGGAGATGCCGGTATTCGCTGAACGGGCTATGCTTCTGCGGGTTTCGATGGCTCTTAATCCGGAATAGGCAAGATGCCGCCGGTAACCGGCACGGTTAACCCACCAGCCGTCGTTGGTAAGAACAAACATCAGGTTGGCTCCGTTTCTGACAAAACCACTGTAGTACTCTCCAAAATCGGATTCGTAACAGATGGCAGTACCAACCTGTATACCGGTTGAAGGATCATTCAGTGTGGTCCGTTCTGCCTGCGTTCCAAAACTGCCCGATACTCCCCCAAGATCAATGATGAACCCCTCCATGAAACCGAATACCGCGGGATAAGGTACCCTCTCAACACCACTAACCAGCATCGATTTATGGTAAAATTGAATATCCCGTGTGTGGTCAACCTGTATTGCAGTATTGAAAACCTCATAATAAGCAGTTGTGTCAATGAATTTCCTGGCTGTCGGTGGAAGCATTTCATCAGCCTCACATCGTCTGAAAGAAATGATCCCGGTGACAAACCGGACTGCCGGAAACGGCTCGATGAAATCCCTTATCCGTTTTATGCTGTGATTTTCATTCATGGAACCCAACCAGATGCTATCGTCTATTGCAGTTTCGGGACCGACAATGTAATCGGTTTCACTGTCGGTCAGGGAATCGGCAAGAGACAATAAGAGGGTGAGCTGTTCCTCATTCGAACGAGTGCCAAACTTCTCACTGTATGGGTCAATGTTTGGCTGAAGTATTACAATCGATTGAGGATCTGTTTTCTCCTGGTAGGAATAAAAACGGTAGATTGAAAAAAGAATTGGTAAAAACACAACCAGCAGAATAAACCCGGCTCGCACGTTTCTCATTGGTTTTTGAGGTTCAGTTTTCAGATCCTTCAAAAAGAGAAAAAGAAGGACGTTGATCACCAGAAGCCAAACCGTTCCTCCAAGGACCCCGGTATATTCATACCACTGAATGAAACGGATCTCATACGCCAATCCATTACCCAGGTTTAACCAGGGGAAATTGAGCTCACAATTCAGGAACATGTGCTCGAAAGCAATCCAGTAAACAATAAAACTGATGTAACCGATGCGATTTCCAAACTGACGGTGGGTAATGTGAAAAAGCCAGAATGTGAATGACATGAGAAAGCTATTGACTATAATGGTAGCCATAGCACCGATGAATGTGGCGTGATAGATCCAGTAAACCGAAATGGTATTCCAGAGAATAAATGCAATGGATGAATAACGAAAAACAATGCGTGAACTGCAGGCTGACCTGTTTTCGTACAGAAAATGTTCAACAAACAGGAGGGGTATAAAACCGAAAAAAAGAACAAGCCCGGAAAACCAGCTGAACCATCCAAGACTCAGCAGCAAACTGCTGGAAATGGAATACAATAGAAATTTATCTTGCTTCATTTGATCCGGATTGCATTCGATGGATTCAACCCTTGTCATATTTTATCGTTACCAGTTTCTGCTTATTGACCAGGTATACACCAACAAGAATGATCGCAACCCAGAGAAACTGGTCAAGGGTAATCTTTTCACCGTCAAAAATTCCCCAGAAGATAGCAAAAATGGGCGTGATGTAGGTGACTGAGGTGGCAAATAGGGTAGTGGTGTATTTGATCAGTATGTTAAAAACAGCAATGGCTATGGCAGAGCTGAACAGCGCAAGGATAGAAATAAAACCGAGATTTTGCAGGTAATCTGGCGTCGTCAGGGCATGCGAGAAATCGGTAAAAAGAAGAGAAAGACCGGCAAAAGGACCGACAAGGAAAAATGCGAGACTGGCTATGGTTACTCCGTCCATGTCCTCCAGCTTGTATTTTATCTCATTCACACTGATCCCGTAACAGAGAGTCGCTATCACGATGAAGATAGCATACCAGTTAGCCTGGGACAACAGTTCGTTGGATCCTCTGTAAACCAACCCGATAGCCCCGAATAAACCCAGAAATACCCCGATGATATTTATCAGCTTTACTTGGCTCCGGTACAGGATCAAACCGATAAGCAGGGTAAACAGGGGAGTCAGGGAATTGAGGATCCCGGCTATGGCACTGTCAATCTGTGTTTGTGCCTTGGTAAACAGGAATGCAGGCAACCCGTTTCCAATAAAACCGACAATGAGTAGCGATTTCAGGTTCTTTTTAGTGATCTGTCGCAGCCTGGTAACAGAAACCGGAATGAAGAACAGAAAGGCAAAAAAAAGCCTGAGGGCACCAACCTGATGGTTTGTATACGATTCAAGCCCCTTTTTCATTAAAATGAATGAGGCACCCCAGATGAAAGAGAGGAAGATAAGAATAACCCATTGCCATGACTTCTTCGTAAGATCCATGAAAAAAAATTTCGGTAAAGATAATTAATAATTACAGCTTCCATTTTTGCGGTTCCATTTAAATTTATAAATTGATCCCTGCAGGGTTTCTGAACCCATTGTTCAATGGAAAAATCATAATGGTGAACCGAAAATAATTTAATTCTTTTATTTACAAATAATTACAAAATTTCAAGCTTGTGAAAAACTATAAGATTTATCTGGGGGGCGATTTCATAAACACCGACCAACAGCTGCCAGTGAAAAACCCCTATACCGGTGAGGTTTTTGCTACAACCTACCTGGCATCTGCCGGAGAGCTTGAAAAAGCCATCCAGAAGGCTGAATCAATCCGGACAAGGCTCGCAGAAATGCCCTCTTATCAGATCAGCGAAGCACTCTTTGAGATTTCCGGAAAGATAAAGAAGGGTAGGGAGGAATTGGCGAAAGTGCTTGCTATGGAATCGGGAAAACCCATGCGGTACGCCCTGGGCGAGATTGACAGGGCAGCACAAACATTCCTGGTAGCTGCAGAGGAGAGTAAAAGGATCCCGGGAGAATACCTCTCCCTCGACTGGACCCCGGCAGGTGAAGGCAAAGAGGCATGGGTAAAATATTTTCCCATTGGCCTCATTGCGGGTATTGCTCCTTTTAACTTCCCGATGAATCTTGCCGTGCATAAAATTGCTCCCGCACTGGCTTCCGGAAATCCGATCATCCTCAAGCCTGCCCGGTCAACTCCATTATCGGTACTGGAACTGGCCCGCATCATCGATCAGACATCCTTTCCGAAAGGTGTACTCTCTATCCTGCCAATGGACCGCGAATCGGGAAACCAGCTGGTTACGGACAACCGGTTTAAAATGCTCACATTTACCGGCTCCCCCGAAGTGGGGTGGAAGATGAAAACGGATGCAGGCAAAAAAAAGGTCGTCCTTGAACTGGGAGGGAATGCCGGGGTGATCGTTGCTCAGTCAGCCAGTATCGAAAAAGCGGTTGAACGGTGCCTGATCGGTGGTTTTGCATACTCGGGACAGGTCTGCATCCATGTGCAGCGAATTTACGTTCATGAATCACTGTTTAACCGATTCGCTGAGAAATTCGTTCAACGTGTTGAACAACTGAAAGTGGGAGACCCCCTCGATCCTTCAACGGACATCTCTGTAATGATCGATGAGGAGAATGCAGAACGAGTCAGTGAATGGGTCGGGGAAGCCGTAAAAACGGGTGGAAAAATTCTGACCGGAGGGAAAAAAGAGGGCGCCTATTTCCAGCCTACCGTTTTAACCAACACAAAAAATGAGATGAAGGTTTGCTCACTCGAAATTTTCGGTCCGGTCGTTACACTTGAACCGTTTTCATCTTTCCAACAGGCTCTGAATGAAGTAAATAACTCCAGGTACGGACTGCAGGCAGGTGTTTTTACCAGTTCACTCACGGAAATGAACCTGGCATTCAACCACCTTCAGGTCGGTGGAGTGATTATCAATGATGTTCCGACTTTCCGCGTAGACCATATGCCCTATGGCGGAATAAAGGACTCCGGACTCGGTAGGGAAGGGGTTAAATATGCCATTCATGAGATGCTCGAACCCCGACTGCTCGTGAAAGATAAAACGTGACCCGTATATTCCGAACAACATTCAACATCCGCCGTAGGCGTGCCTATGGCAGATCACTATGTGAGCATCCCTTACGCTTGCGCTTAATCCGCTTCATAGCGGAGTAGGCGCACGGCACAATTAACAATTAACATTTAACAATTAACACTCCTACTTCTTATCAACATATAACTTATCCCGCAGGGATGCCTATGGCATAACTAATAACTCTTTCAGTTCTCACCTGCCGATCAGTCAGGGTTCTCAGTTTTCGGTTCCCGGTTTCCGGTTTTTGTTCTAATGGGCGTTTGGAGCGTTCCGGTGCATTATCTGTTCGTTAAAGACAAGGCGATGCCTTGTTTCTACGGCTCCCCGTCTCACAGTCTCATTGTCTCACCTCGTCTCCCCTTGAAACCCATTCAGGATTAACTCATTCAACGGCCTTTTTGGAACATGGTGGACCTGCTGATCATCACGCCAGTACCGAATATCTTTCTCTTTTGCTTCTTCCAGTACCACCTTTTCCTTTGGTTTACCCAGAGCAAGAACAAGCAGAATTTCGAACTGTTTGCTTAATCCCAGAATTTTTCCCAGCGCTTTTTTTTTGATTGAACCCATAATACAACCACCCAGTTCCTTTTCTGTGGCTCCAAGCAGGATACTTTGAGCCGCAATACCATGATCGCAGTAAAATTTCTCGGAAACCTGCCTGTCACCCAGAATAATGATGTATGCTGAGGGCCTTTCTCCAGGGTCCGGTCCATCCCAATTTTTCAGATAACCGGCCCATGCAAGGGTTGGAAAGATCAGTTCATTCTTCTCCCTGCTTGTTGATAAGATGTATTTGAGGGATTGTTTGTTTCCTGCAGAAGCAGAATTCCGCGCCAGATCAACCAACTCCTCCAGTATGCTCATCTCCACCGGAACATCTTCATAAAATCTCCTGTAACTGCGATTCTGTAAAATTAAATTCCTGATCATGGTTTTAACGATTAAGGGTTATGCTGCATGCAATCCATTCTCTATTTACTGTATTCACAAGATTCTAAAGTACGGATTTCCCGGTTATATTCCGAAGATTGAATCTGTAATTTTTTGTTTTATGAGTCAGTTTTTTGCCCGGCGGGTGATTGGGGATCTATGCGTCAGACAATCCTGTGTGGGCCCTCGCTTCGCAACCTTCAGCGACCTTTACTCTTTCCGAAAATGATCTGAGGGCAAAAGTCGTCCTGACGGACGATTGGGAAATGAAAAACTGAACATCTGAACAAAACCTGAACTCACCTGTTGTATTAATACTATTTGGAATTAGTCTAAATAAATATTATATTTGTATCGAAAAACTAAAATCCTAGAATTATGTCATTCACATTACCTGAATTAAATTACGATTACAGTGCTCTTGAGCCCCATATCGATGCACGTACGATGGAGATCCATTATACCAAGCATCATGGAGCTTACACCAACAATCTGAATACTGCCATTGCCGGCACAGAGATGGAAGGGCTATCGATTGAGAAATTATTGAACGATATTTTAAAATATCCGGTTGCTGTTCGCAACAACGGTGGCGGATATTTCAACCACAACCTTTTCTGGAAGGTTATGTCGCCCGATGGAGGTGGTAAGCCATCCGGGAAACTGGCAGATGCTATCAATGGAACCTTTGGATCCTTTGAAGCATTTAAAGAACAATTTTCAACGGCTGCCGCCACCCGGTTTGGTTCGGGTTGGGCCTGGCTGGTCGATAAAGATGGCACACTGGTAGTAACCTCCACCCCCAATCAGGACAATCCATTGATGGATATTGCGGATGTAAAGGGTACCCCAATTCTCGGACTGGATGTCTGGGAGCATGCCTATTATCTGAACTACCAGAACCGCAGGCCGGATTATATTGCTGCTTTCTGGAATGTGGTTAACTGGAAAGAAGTTGAAAAACTTTACAGCAAAAATGGATAAGCGAACTTTTTTAAAAACGGGAGCTTTAGCGGGTATCGGCAGTGTGATCTCCGCCCCTGCTTTTGCTCAAAAGACATTCGGACTGAACCTTCAAGAGGATTCCGAAATTGTGAATGAACAGGGAGAGTATACCCTTCCTTCCCTGGGATTTGCATACGATGCGCTCGAACCCTATATTGACAAACAGACCATGACACTTCATCATGACACGCATCATGCAGGTTACGTCAGGGGATTGAACAATGCAACCAAAAAGGTTTCGGAAGCCATTGAGAGCGGAGATTTCGGATTGATCAAGCATTGGGAGAGGGAACTTGCATTCCATGGAGCCGGTCATTTATTGCACGCCATCTTCTGGAAAAACATGGGGCCCAAACAGGGTTCAAGAAGCAAACTGCTCGACAATTACCTGCAAAAATCCTTTGGCGGGTTTGACCAATTTTCCAAGCTGTTTCTTAATGCTACCCGGTCGGTTGAAGGATCAGGATGGGGCATCCTGGGTTATCAGGTCGGTGCCGATAAACTGGTCGTTCTCCAGGCAGAAAAACATCACAACCAGAGTCAATGGCTGACACTGCCCATTCTGGTGTGTGATGTGTGGGAGCATGCTTATTATCTCAAATACCAGAATCGCAGAGGCGATTACATTACTGCCTTCATGAACGTGGTAAACTGGGATGATGTGTCGGAACGGTTAGAGAAGATGATTGGGAGTTTTAAGGGAAGTGGTGAGAGTGAGTGAGGAAAGGATTAAGGATGATTGATGAAGGATGAAGGTGCTGGGGTCCCTCCTTCTCCGCCCTTTGGCGGATACGGAGGACAAAGGAGACTGAGAGACGAAGTGACGAAGAGAGGGGGAGACTGTGAAACGGCGAGCCGTAGAAACAAGGCATGCCTTGTCTCTAACAAACCAATAAATAGGTTGAAGACACACTCAAAAGCCTAAGGTTTTGTACAAACCCAAACCCGGTCCAACTGGGTTGTTATTTTTCTGGAAAACGATTCATGGACCGGGAATCACCATACGACCATTTATCTGCGAATTAATCTTAGACCTTTAAGGGCTGACTATAAGGCTAAGGGCAGTGGTATTATGGAGAGGAGGAGTTACGTGTTATTCTGGCAAAGGTTCATGGGCTGTGTAAGAGAAGGTAGGGGCAGTGAATGTCTCGAATGCCTCTTCCATAGCCCCAAAGGGATCTGCCATAGGCATGGCTATGACACCTTCGGGAGCCAGGCTGTGCCACCTATGGGACTTCGGCGAACGTTGATCATTCTGTGATTGACTGAACATTCTTATTCGGAATGGATTCCAGTCCCTTAAATTTCAGGATAATTTGTGCGACACACAGGACATCCTGTTCACAATAGGTAACAATTTTCTGCAGGTTTTTTTCTTCCCGGTAGGCAGCCGACACCATGCTGCCATTCATTTCTTCCTTGGGTGTTTCAATGCCGAATAGTTCAGCAAGCAGGTCGAGGGAAACGGCATGCCGGTACTCTCCGAATTTCCAGAGATCCATTGTATCGATGAACCTGGAGTCCCATGGTTTCTTTCCGGCCGTATCCAGAATATCCGGCAATTCAATGCCATGAATCACCATCCTTCTCGCGATAAACGGAAAGTCGAAATTTATCCCGTTGTGCGCGCACAGGAGGATCTCTTTCCGGTTTAGATAATTCCTGAGCATTTCTGAAAAATCTGACAACAGTTTCTTTTCATCGTCACCAAAAAAGGATTTGACCCTGAAGTAATTCTCTTTTTTAACGTGATTGATGATACCGACCGAGATACAGATTATTTTTCCGAATTCTGCATAGAGTCCGGCTCTATGATACACATCGGAAGAAGATTCTTTTTCTTTTCTGAATGAGGCAGATCTCTTTTCCCAGAACTCTTTAAAATGAGAAGGCAGGGAATCAAAATCGGGTTCTGCCGGGACAGTCTCTATGTCCAGGAAAAGGATATCAAAGACACTGATCTGTTTAAGCATGGATTATCTGTTCAGGTTTTTCTCAATAATGGATGCAAGGATATTGATTGCCACTTCATTATTACCACCCTGCGGTATAATTATATCGGCATATCTTTTTGTTGGTTCAATGAATTGCAAATGCATGGGTTTCACCGTTTTTTGGTACCGGTACAGTACCATATCGACTGATCTTCCCCGTTCAATGATATCCCTGCTGATCACCCTGCTCAGTCTGTCGTCGGCATCGGCATCGACAAAAACCTTGATATCCATAAGGTTTCGTACTTCCAGGTTGGCAAGTATAAGTATTCCCTCGATAATGACGACATGTTTCGGTTCTACCCGGATGGTTTCCTCTGCCCGTGTACAGGTAAGGTAGGAGTAGATGGGTAGTTCGATCGCAACGCCCGACTTCAGTTTCCGGATATGATCTGCCAGCAGTTCAAATTCCAGGGATTCGGGGTGGTCAAAATTTATCTCCTGCCTTTTCTTCAAAGGCAAATGGCTGTTATCTTTGTAATAGGAGTCCTGCGGGATGATGGCAACCTCTCCTTCCGGGAGTTTTTCTGTGATTTTTGTTACCACTGTTGTTTTTCCGGAACCAGTTCCACCCGCAATTCCAACAATTAACATAATTTTTATTAATTTTAGTTTTTGTTGACCGGTAAATCTTTGCCAAATTACTAATTTAATCCACTTCAAAAAAATGATACATCACATTGTACTCTTCAAGATTACAGAATTTGATGATGAGTTGGACAGGCAGAAAAAGATTGAGGAATTGAAATCGATTTTCGAGAAGGTGTCCTGTAAAATTCAAACCATCAAGTCGTATGAAGTGGGAGCGAATATAAACACCTCGGATTGTGCATACGATGTTGCAATCAACGCCACTTTTAAAACAATGGATGAACTGAAAGCCTACCTTATCCATCCTGATCACCAATATGCAATTGAAAAGGCAAGCAGTATTCCAAAGACCAAGGTGATATTGGATTATGAGGTACGCAGGACCAATAAATCATCCTTCAACACCGGGAAAAAAGAGAAGGGATCATGAACCAACTCTACCCATTGAAGTTCCGACCCATTCTGAAGGAGAAGATATGGGGTGGGAATAAATTGCACGCGATTCTGGGTAAGGGGACACCAGGGGAGTTCAGGATAATTTATCGGTTGTATCAAACGGTTTTCTGAAGGGGAATAACCTGGAGGAGATCATTGAGGTCTATATGGGCGAGCTGGTTGGGGATCAGGTGTATGAAAAATTCGGGTTTGAATTTCCCCTGCTGATCAAATTTATCGATGCCAATGATGTATTATCGATTCAGGTTCACCCTGACGATACGCTGGCGAAAGAGAGACACAATGCGTATGGAAAAACCGAAATGTGGTATATCATCCAAGCTGATCAGGGTTCAAAGATCATTACGGGATTCAACCGGAAAATCAACAGACAGATTTACCAGGATAACCTCCTCAATAAAACATTGCCGGACATATTGAATTTTGAAGATGCCCTTCCTGGCGATGTGTTTTTCATCCCTGCGGGAAGGGTACATGCCATCGGCGCGGGGATCCTGCTCACCGAGATTCAGCAGACTTCTGATATAACCTACCGGATCTATGACTGGGATCGGGTGGATAAAAACGGAAAAGGCAGGGAGCTGCATACCGATCTGGCACTTGACGCCATCGATTACAACCACTATGAAAACTACAAAACTCCATATGAAGTTTTGCTGAACAGGTCATCTCAGGTCATCGATTGCGACTATTTCAGCACCAACTACCTGAAGATTGATCAGCCGGTTGGAAAGGATTATAACTACATCGATTCCTTTGTGATTTACATCTGTCTTTCCGGCTCGTTCCTAATTGAATATGAGGGGAAGAGTGAGCCGGTTCATACGGGAGAGTCCGTTCTCATACCGGCTGTGCTGAAAAACCTCTTTCTCAAACCCGAAGGGGAGAGTGAGATGTTAAAAGTTTTTATTAAAAATCGAGCCGTTTGATCACCCTGGCAAACGGGAATAATCCTAACTTTGTTCAAGCGTATCGTTTTTGGTTAAACGGAGTTTTGAATGTTATATACAAATATGAAAAAAGTTATCGGGTTGCAGATAATTCTGTATGGTATTGTTTACCTGGTCCTTATCCAGGGTTGTAATCCCTCTTCACAGGATGTTCGTGCCGTAACGGGAACGGAACTTGCCGATACCCTGAAAGATGATGCTGGTTTTACGGGCGTGTATAAAAGTTACCATCCGGACGGCTATTTATACTCTGAGGTGAGTTATAAGGATGGAAAAAAGGATGGCATTTCCAGGAGGTTTTATTCCGACGGTAAGGTTCATTCGATCATCGAATACAGGGAGGGAAAAAAGGTAGGAACATCAAAATGGTTATATACCAGTGGTGAAGTGTATCGTGAGACACCCTATACTGACGGAAAGGTAGACGGCATACAGAAAAAGTACTATCGTGATGGCACGGTTCAGGCTGAAATTCCCTATTCACATGGTAACCGGAAAGTTGGTCTCAAAGAATACAATGAACGGGGCACACTGCTGACATCCTTTCCTGAGATCCGGATCAACACCATCGACAGGATTGAGACACACGGAAGGTATACCCTGGAACTCAGTTTATCGAACAACAGCAAGAATGTGAAGTTTTACTATGATGCGGTAAAGGACAGTATATTCATTCCCGATGGGAAACAATTCATTATGACTGACACAGGAGTTGGCATGATGGAATTTGTTTACCGGGAAAACGGTGGTTATCCGCAGCATGTCAACCTGGTTGCAGTGTACCGAACGCGAAATGGCAATTCAAAAATTCTGCAAAAGAGTTTTCGCTTGCCTTCCGATCACCTGGTTTACTGAAATGAAAAAAACGTTAAAGCCACGCCTGCGGGTAAAATGATCCGATGCACGGCGACACTTGAGGAAATTTCGGGGAACCGGCTCCAATTCCGTGTTGAAGCTCACGAAGGAAAAGAGTTGATCGGTTTTGGAAAACATACAAGGTTCGTTATTGATGTGAAACGTTTTATGAGTAAATTTTCCAACTAGTACGGATTTCTGTTATCCATCCTATGATGATCGTTAAAGAAGCGAAATTCATTGTATCGAGCACGAAGGTTGAACGTTGCCCGAAACCTTCCCTACCAGAATATGCTTTCATCGGACGTTCAAACGTCGGCAAATCTTCCCTGATCAATTTACTGACCAATCGCAGAGGACTGGCTAAAATCTCAAAGGCTCCCGGGAAGACACAATTGATCAACCATTTTCTGATCAATAATGAATGGTATCTGGTTGATCTCCCCGGTTATGGATTTGCCAATGTACCTGTTGGTAAAAAAAAGGTGTGGGATCGGGTGATCAGGGATTATATCCTGAAACGGACCAATCTCATCTGTTTGTTTGTCCTGATTGATTCGAGGCATGATCCTCAACAAAATGATCTGAGATTCATGCGATTTCTTGGAAAGCACCGGGTTCCTTTTTCGCTTATTTTCACCAAAACCGATAAGTTATCGGAAGGTGAGCTTCAACGAAACCTGGAGTACTATAAAACAAGCATGCTGAAGTCGTGGGAGTCGTTGCCCCCCATTTTTCAGGTTTCAACTGTCAAAAGGAGGGGGAGAGACGAGGTACTGGATTACATTGATGAAATGAATCAAGGGTTAATGCTTAAAAAGTAAATTCTTATACCCTCAATAACCAATTATATTTTTAATTTTGTTCAGCTCGAAAACAAAACCGTATCAACCCAAAAATTCATGATGTCATGACCGTAAAAGCCCCTTTAAAATTTTTTGCCGGGAGACAATCCAGGTATCTTGCCGAGAAGATCACCGAGCATTTTGGAACCGCACTGGGTAAAAGTTCGGTAATGGAATTCAGCGATGGAGAGTTTCAGCCCTCATTTGAGGAGTCAGTCAGGGGATGCAGTGTCTTCATCATCCAGTCGACCTTTCCTCCCACCGATAATGTATTTGAATTGCTTCTTATGATTGATGCTGCGAAGAGAGCATCTGCCTATAAGATTGTCGCCGTCATGCCCTATTTTGGATTTGCCCGTCAGGACCGGAAGGACAGGCCAAGGGTTTCCATCGGAGCCAAGTTAATTACCGATCTTTTGACTGCAGCCGGTGTTGACAGGGTCATGACGATGGATTTGCATGCTGACCAGATACAGGGATTTTTCAATGTGCCGGTCGACCACATATATGCCTCTTCGCTCTTTGTACCCTACATCAAGAACCTCAATCTTGAAGACCTGGTCATTGCAGCTCCGGACATGGGTGGAACGAAACGGGCAAATGCCTATTCCCGGTTTTTAAATTGTGAAATGGTGATCTGTTATAAGCAGAGGAAAAAGGCAAATTATGTCGGGGAGATTACAGTAATAGGGGATGTAAAGGGGAAGAATGTAGTGATTGTGGATGATATGGTTGACACTGCCGGTACGCTCACGATGGTAGCAGAGATGATGATGGAGCAGGGTGCAAAGAGTGTGCGTGCAACGGCTACTCACCCGGTTCTGTCGGGTCCGGCATACGAACGCATTGAAAATTCTCCCCTGACGGAAGTGGTGGTTACCGATTCAATTCCTATCAGAAAAGAGAGCAGCAAAATTAAGGTTGTCTCCATTGCCGAGGTATTTGCTGATGTAATAAACAAGGTATATAATTATCAGTCGATAAGTTCTAGTTTTATCACATAAAGTTATTATATTTGCAGCCCAAAATTACCAGAGATATGGAAACTTTTGAAATTAACGGGAAGATCAGGAAAGAGGTAGGAAAGAAATTCGCCAAAAAGATAAGGAAAGAGGAGAGGGTCCCCTGTGTACTTTACGGAGGAGAGGAGACGATTCATTTTTCCGCTGAGGAGAAGGAATTTAAAAAGATTGTCTATACACCCAATATATATCTGATTAAGCTCGCCCTTGATGGGAAGAAGTACAATGCTCTCCTGAAAGACATCCAGTTTCATCCTGTAACAGACAGTATACTTCATCTGGATTTCATCGAGATTTCTGATGAAAAGCCGGTTACCATCACCATGCCGGTGCGGTTAACCGGAGATTCCATTGGCATAAAGAACGGTGGAAAACTGAGATGGAAACGGAGGCAGATGAAGGTACGGGGTTTGCCAAAGGATTTTCCGGATTATCTTGATGTTGATATTACCGATCTGGAGATCGGTCAGACCTTAAAAGTTGGTGATCTATCCTGTGAGAACCTGGAGGTCCTTGATCCTTCCAGGTCCATGGTTGCATCGGTGGTCTCTTCAAGGCTTGTTGCCAAGGGTATGGCAGCTGAGATTGAAGAAGAGGTCAAAGCCGAAGTGAAAGAGGAAGTTGAAGGAGAAGTGGTTGAAGAGGGAGCTGAAACAGCTGAAGCACCGGCTGAGGGCGAACACAAAGCCAAACCGGAAGATAAAAAAGATTAGTTTGAAATACCTGATCGTTGGTCTTGGTAACATTGGCGAGGAGTATCAGGATACACGCCATAATATAGGATTTACAATATTGGACGCTTTGTCAGACGCGTCCAATGTTGTTTTTAGGGATAAACGGTATGGATTTGTCGGTGATTTCAAATACAAAGCAAGGACCTTCATTCTCCTGAAACCATCAACCTTTGTGAACCTGAGCGGTAAAGCGGTGAACTATTGGTTGAAAAAAGAGAAAATCCCTGTGGAGAGGCTTCTGGTTATTGTCGATGATGTGTCTCTTCCTTTCGGCAAACTTCGGCTTCGGCCCAGGGGAGGAGATGCCGGGCATAACGGATTAATCAACATTCATCAGGTTCTTGGACATCAGAATTTTGCACGGCTCCGGTTTGGTATCGGCCATGAATTCATGCCCAGTCAGCAGGTGAATTACGTCTTAGGTCAATGGTCTCCGGAAGAGAAGAAATTGCTACCCAAACAGATCGATCTGGCGATTGACATGATCAAATCATTCGGAACGCTGGGAGTTGAACGAACCATGAATCTATATAATTAAGTTGCCACGAATGCACGAATGATTACAAATAGATATGGATACAGAAGAAGAAGGTGTGCGGATTGACAAATGGTTATGGGCTGCCAGGATCTGTAAAACCAGAAGCCAGGCTGCCAATGAGTGCAGAAAGGGTAAGATCCTCATTGATCATGTGCCGGTTAAACCTTCGCGGCTTGTGCGGGAGGGCGAGACCATTGTTGTCAGGAGAATGCCTGTGATTTACACCTACCGGATTAAGAAAATGGTAGCGAAAAGGGTATCAGCAAAGCTGGTTGCTGCTTATGTCGAGGACCTTACACCTGAGGAAGAAAAGGACAAGCTCCTTCAAAAAAGTTCAACAACCCTGTTTATCCGCAAGCGTGGCGAGGGAAGACCAACAAAAAAAGATAGAAGGATTATCGAACGGTATAGGAATTCCGATTAGTACGAATCATCAGACTGACCGACAGATGATCATCTCCACGAAACTGAAAGAATCGAACATTGCCGAATACATCCTCTACATGTGGCAGGTTGAGGACATCATCCGGGCGTTCGATTTCGACATTGATGAGATTGACCGGAACATCATCCGCAATTATGAACAATCCCTTGAGGTGAAGGGTAACATCCGGCAATGGTATGAACAGCTGATCCGGATGATGGTACGGGAGGATATCCGGGAGAAGGGGCATTTAAGGATCACACTGGATCTGATGGAGAAGCTCTCCGCGCTCCATCATTCCTTGCTCCAGGATCCTGCCGATAAGAAATACCAGGAACTGTTCAGCACAGCACTGCCCTACATCAATGAATTCCAGCAAAAAGCCGGGGCGGAAGGCCAGGGGGTTATAAATACCTGCCTGAACGGATTATATGCCCTGTTGCTTCTGCGGCTACAGAAGCGGCAGATCAACCCCGATACGAAGGAAGCCATGGATTCCTTCCGTAACCTCATCTCCTACCTTACGGTGCGGTACCGGAACCGGTAGTCTGTTTAGAACTTAAACGATAAACCCACTCCAAAGACCTCCTTGAACTGTACGCGAGGAGCCAGGTCCCCCTCTCCATCGTCGATCAGGATATCATCATCATAGATCAGGTGCGTATTGAAATTGGCAGTCAGCCATTTATTGATCTTCATTCCAATAACCAGTGAAACGTTTTTCATGATTTTATGGTTCATTGTTTATTTTCCTGTTTGATGCAGGTGAACATCGGTTTGCGGGAAGGGGATCGATACGCCCTGGGTATCAAATTGTTTTTTCACTTTTTCCTGTGTATCAAAGAATACACCCCAGTAATCGGAGGCATTAACCCAGGCACGGACCACCAGGTTGACTGAGCTGTCTGCCAGTTCTGAAACGGCAATGAATGGTGCTGGATCCTTCATTATCCGTTGATCTTCCCCGATGAGATCTGCCAGAATCTTCTTTGCTTTATCGATATCGTCTTCGTAGCCTATTCCAAAGGTGAAATCCACCCTGCGGGTTGGTTGAGTGGAGTAGTTGGTCATGGCACTTCCCGACAGGCTACCGTTCGGCAGGATAATGGTTACATTGTCCGGTGTGGTAAGGATGGTATTGAAAATCTGGATATCCTTCACTGTTCCACTAAATCCCTGAGTACTAATATAATCACCTGCTTTAAAAGGTCGGAACAGGAGGATCATCACACCCCCGGCAAAATTCTGCAATGTTCCGGATAGCGCCATACCTACAGCCAGGCCGGCTGCAGCCAGTATCGCGATAAATGAGGTCATCTCGATACCCACCATCACCATCACACTGATGATCAACAATGTTTTCAGCAGGGCAGAGATCATGCTCTTCAGGAAGCCACGCAATGATTTTTCAATATCGGCTTTCTCCATGAGCTTCCTCATCCAGCGGTTAAAGAGTTTAATAATCCACAGACCAATAAACAGGAGCAACAATGCACCAATCAATTTTGGTCCGTAATCAAATGCTATCGAAATAGCTTTGTCCATAATATTAGAGACATTTTCCATTGTATTGAATTTGAGGTTAATAGTAAGTTCTCATACTTTTAAAATTAGCAAACTAATTAGACCTTTTACAAAGAAGTGCAGACTAATTTACAGATGCGGGGAGGGAAGTGACGAATTGTAGTATATTGTGTATGAGGGAAGAGGAGAGAAACTTCGAATTGCGAAATGCGAATTTCGGATTGCGAATTGAACGTTGTACGGAAGGTACTTCTATTTAGAAAATAAAAGTTAATCCGAAGCCGATCATTTCCTTGAACTGTACCTTTGCTCCTTCGAGCACTTCACCGTCATCGTTGATTTCACTTTTAATATCATCATCGTAAATCAGTTGTGTAAGGACATTCATGGATATGACTTCGGTCAGTTTGATCTTTGCTTCCATTTGCCAGTCGACATCGATATTGCCAAAGCTTTTGTTGTATGCTGTGAAGAGATCCACCTTCGAGTTCAGCCGGAGGTTATCGGTTAATTTGCCGCTATAGATGAATTTGGCGAATGCACCGAATTCATACTTGAAGTTTTTCCCCAGGGTTTCAAAAAACTCACCCACCTCATCGAGGGTTCCTTGAATCACACCGAAGGCGCCTTTATTGGCAAGGTTCTGATCGGCGACAATGGTAATTTTACCCGATAGTGGAGCGATGGTCAATTTCAGTTTTTTGCTTGGTCTGAATTCCACACCCATGGTGGTGAGCACATAGCCGGGGGCCATGAAATTAGAGATGATCACTGAATCGTTGGGATAATCGTAACCGGGCAAAATCTGGGTTTTAAAATGGATCATCAGGGAATAGTACCATTCATTTCTTATGAAGCGGTTAAAATGGGAGATAAAATCGATCCGGTCATCGGTCTTTCTGACATCCCCGCCCTGGCTCAGCAGGCCATAGACAATATTGAGGTTATTATCCCAGGTATTTTTCCCTTTTCTCCTGTTTGCATAGGCGTAGAGGTTGCCGATCCCGGAGACCGAATTCTCACCCCCGGCTGACCAGTTTGTGAATGATATCTGGGAGAGGGAGATGGTTGCCTCTCCCCCTTTGTTCCAGATCTTCAGGCTCATGGTATCGTGATAGGTCATATTTCTATCCAGTTCAAAAAGGTAGCTTGTGTCTTTGATTGCAAAGCTTCTGGTGGTTGGGGAGATCTGAGAATAGGCTGCCTGGAATGAAGCGATCAAAAGCAGATATGTAAGAACCTTTCTCATTTTGCACTGGATATAGAACAAATATCGTGAATTTATTGGATAAAAATATCCAACTGGTGTCCCTTACCGGAATATCTTTTTTCATGCTTCAGTAACCACTCTTTTCTGATCAGACCTCAGCCTTAGCCTTTTTTTACTATCTTTCCTGTCTAAAAGATCACCGGGCTATGGGAATGGAGAATATCGAAAAATGGTCCCTGAATTATACTCTTCTGAAAATGGCAAGTGGTTTCTGGCACACTTGGGGATTCAACAAAAAGATCGTTGTTTTGAACGGGGAAAAGATACCCAAAAATGAGCATCTGATCTATGCAGCTGTTCATCAGAATGCCCTTATGGATGTTCTCGGCCCCTTGTATTATTTAAAAAAGCAGCCTGTATTTCTTGCCCGGTCGGACATTTTCAGAAAGCCGTTCATTGCAAGGATCTTATATTTCCTTAAAATAATGCCCGTCTTTCGCATACGGGATGGTATTTCAGCACTAAAGAACAACGATGCCATTTTTCTTAAAACCATCGATGTGATTAAAAACAAGAATGGTCTGTTCATCCTGCCGGAGGGGCATCATGAGGGAAAAAGACGCCTGAAGCCCCTAAAAAAAGGGATTGCCCGTATCGCTTTTCAGGCAGAAGAAGCAAATGATTTCAGGCTAAACATTAAAATATTACCCATTGGTTTGGATTACGGCAGTTATGTAAACTTTCGCAGTACGCTCGTTATTAACTTTGGAGATCCAATTGAACTATCCGCATTTTATGATCTGTACAAGGAAAATCCGGCACGGGGAATGAATAAAATGCTTGAAGAGTTGAGTGCGAGGCTAAGGGAGTTAATGATCGATATCAAGAACCCGGATTTCTATGAGTTGATTGATACGTTAAGGGATCTTTACCATTATCGAATGTCATCGCATCTATCGCAAAAACCGCGGAAACAGCCAGACAAGTTCTTTGCTGATCAGAAAATGGTCAATATACTCAATGAGGTATCGGAAAAAACCCCCGGGATTCTGGAGCAGTTAAAGCCAAAGGTCAGGAAACTCAGCCAGGGGATTCGATCGTTCAACCTCCGATTCTGGTTATTCAACAGGCAGGTTCATCCGTTTCCGTTACTGATCCTGAAGAGCCTGTTGCTGATTTTACTTTCCCCGGTTTATATCTGGGGATTGATCCACAACTACCTGCCCTATAAAATCACGGTATGGCTGGTCAGGCCCATCAGAGATGTGATGTTTCACAACTCGTTTAAATTCGTTATCTCGTTCCTCCTTTTTCAGATCTATTACCTGTTGTTGTTCATTCTGATCATCCTGTTTATCCATCCCTGGTGGCTTGTACTGGCATACATTGTAAGCATACCGGTTACGGGTCTGTTTGCATTTCATTATTACCTGCATGCTAAAAAGATCATTGCCACCTGGCGGTATAATTTCATGATGGTAAGGAAAAACAGCAGGTTATCAGAATTAAAAAATTTATTTGATGAGGTTCTTTCGGTGATGGATCGCATCATTGAACCGAATCTTTCATCGTAAAGCAGAACTTTAGGAACTATGGATTTCAAGGATAAGGTTGTCTGGTTAACGGGGGGATCTTCGGGCATTGGGGAAGCCCTGACCTATGAATTGCTGAGGCAAGGGGCTACCGTTATAGCCTCTTCGGAAGATTATAATGGGTTGGTGAGGGTTCAGAACAGTTGTGACGCGAACAGCAGACCGAGATGTCATATCGTACTATTCGATCTCACCGGGATGGATGCCATTGACACGATTGTCAGTGACCAGATCAAGCAATTTGGACGCATCGATATTTTGATAAACATTTCGGGTATCAGTCAACGATCGCTGGTAAAGGAGACCCCGATGGAGGTTTACCGGAAGATCATGGAGATCAATTATTTCGGCACCATTGCATTCACTAAAGCTGTACTGCCATACATGATCACCCAGGGTGGAGGACACATTCTTGCCACCACCAGTATTGCAGGCAAGTTTGGTTTTCCCCTGCGTTCTGCCTATTCCTCTTCTAAACATGCTCTGCATGGTTTTTTTGAGACGCTTCGGATAGAGACGATGAAAGAGAACATTCGGGTAACACTACTGGTTCCCGGAAGGATTCAGACGAATATTTCCGTTCATGCGTTAACCAAAGACGGGACACAGCACGGGAAAATGGATGCCGGTCAGGCAACGGGCATCACCGCAGAAAAAGCAGCCAGGCAAATCCTGCGAGCCATTCGCAAAAACAGGAAGGAAGCGTTAATTGGGGGGAAAGAGCGGATCATGGTATACCTGAAAAAGTTCCTTCCTTCCATTTTCTATAAAATTGCTTCAAAAATAGATCCCACCTGAGTTTTTCATCAAATATTAGTAACTTCGCATAAATATTTCCATTATGCAAGGAGTTATTATCAGTGGTATACAGCAAATTGGCATTGGTGTATACAACGTGCATGAAGCATGGAGATGGTATCGCAAGAACTTTGGGATGGATGTGCGGATCTTCGAAGAGAATGCGGTAGCGGATTTGATGCTGCAATACACCGGTGGAAAACCGGTAAACCGGCATGCCGCATTAACCCTTAATTTGCAGGGAGGTGGAGGATTTGAAATCTGGCAATACACGGAGAGAGATCCGCAGCCACCGGTGTTTGATATCCAGCTGGGGGATCTTGGGATCTTTGCAGCAAAGATGAAGTGTAAGGATGTAAGCAAAACATACCATCTATTCCAATCCAATAACCTGAATCTTGTCGATGGTATCAGAACGGATCCAGGTGGAAGGGATCATTTTTTTGTTAAAGATCCCTACGGGAATTTATTTCAATTTGAAAAAGGGTTTGATTGGTTCAGGAAGGAGAATAAACCAACCGGAGCATCCAGCGGAGCCATAATCGGAGTCACGGATATTGAAAAAGCCCGTATCGTCTACTCAGAGATCTTAGGGTATGATGAAATCATTTATGATGAGACAGCCGTGTTTGATGATTTATCCGGTATCTCCGGAGGGAATACTAAAATCAGGCGTGTACTGCTTAAGCACAGTAAGAGCAGGATGGGTGGCTTCAGCAAGCTTTTCGGGGACAGCCAGGTGGAGTTGATCAGCAGTATCGACCGGAAACCGGAAAAGATATTCAGGGACCGGTTCTGGGGTGACCTGGGGTTTATTCATCTCTGTTATGATATTCATGGGATGGAGACATTAAAAGAAGTGTGTGAAGAGAAAGGATTTCCATTTACAATTGACAGTTTCGAGAACTTCAAAGGGAACAGTTTTGATATGGGAGAAGCAGCCGGGCATTTTTCATACATTGAGGATCCTGACGGGACACTGATTGAATTTGTTGAAACCCATAAAATTCCAATATTCAAAAAGATTGGATGGTATCTTAATCTGAAAAAGAGGGATCCTGAGAAAACATTGCCTGACTGGCTTTTGAAATCGCTAAAATTTCAAAAGGTAAAAGATTAGTTATGAACAGGGTATTAGTAGCAACCGGTGGGGGTGATTGCCCCGGGCTGAATGCGGTGATCCGCGCAATTGTCAAGCGGGCTTCCCAGGAAAAAGGGTGGGAAGTGATCGGCAGCATTCAATCTTTTAATGGTTTGCTGAAAGAACCGACCGAAGTGGTCATTCTCGACAAAAAAATGGTATCGGGTATCCACGTCAGGGGAGGAACAATAATCGGTACCACAAACAAAGGGGGTCCGTTTGCCTGGCCGGTAAAGAACAATGACGGAACATGGGAGTATGTCGACCGGTCGGATGAGATGATCAGAAAATTGAAGTACATTGGTGTGGATGCAGTGATCAACATTGGTGGCGAAGGGTCTCAGAAAATATCTCAAAAGCTATTTGAGAAAGGGCTTAACATCATCGGGGTGCCAAAAACCATTGATAACGATCTCCGTGCGACCGACTTTACCTTCGGCTACCAGACGGCCGTTCAGATTGCCACCGAAGCGGTGGACAAGCTGGTCACCACGGCGGCAAGTCATAACCGTGTACTGATCCTGGAAGTCATGGGACGGAATGCCGGATGGATAGCTCTCAGTGCTGCCATAGCAGGGGGTGCTGAGGTATGCATTATTCCTGAAATACCTTATGATGTGAAGAAGGTAGTTGAACGGCTCGAATCCCGTTTTTCCAGAGGAAAGGGGTTTGCCAATATTGTCATTGCCGAAGGGTCGAAGCCCATTGGTGGTGATCTCACCGGTGAGAAGAGTCAGGAGGTAGGGTATGAAAATTTCAAGCTGGGGGGTGCGGCCGTGCGGCTGAAACATGAGATCAAGAGTCTTGGATTCGAAGCGGACATGCGTGAAACGGTCCTCGGTCACCTGCAGAGAGGGGGTATACCCGTCGCCTATGACCGGATCCTGGCAACTGAATTTGGCGTAAAGGCATTTGAGATGGTCATGGAAAAGAAATTCGGAGAGATGGTTGCCTACAGGCATCCGGATATTGTCTCCGTACCATTGACTGAAGTCACGGGGCAGGAAAAGCTGGTTCAAACGGATTCAGCCCTTGTAAAGACAGCCAGGGGAATTGGCATCAGTTTTGGGGACTGATTTCCTATGTTCAGGAGTTCTTTTTGCCGATCGCTTGCACCTCCCTGAAAACGCGCATAAAATTGCCGCCCCAAATTTTTTCAATCTCTTTCGGGCGGTAGCCCCTTCTAACCAGTTCACGTGTAATATTGCCCATCTCGCTCACATCGAAGCAATCCTCCACTCCCCCTCCCCCATCGAAATCGGTACCAATTCCCACATGGTCTATTCCGGCAACTTCAACAATGTGATCAATGTGGTCAACCACATCCGATACCGTTGCCAGTTTCTGGGGGTATTCTCTATCCAGGGCATACCATTCCGACCGGGCTTTATCCATCTCCTCCTCTGACAGTTCGTTAAAATTTCTATACTTACCCCTCATGGCAGCAAAGGCAGAATCCCGTTCCGGGTAGGGTTCAGGGTCTTTCACATAGGAACTCAGAATACACATCTGGATCACGCCGCCATTCGCTGCCAGTTTCTTCAGCATCTCATCATCCAGGTTCCTGGGATTATCACAGATTGCCCGGGCACAGGAATGAGAAGCGATGACGGGTGCAGTTGATAATTCGATCACATCGTAAAATGAGTCATCGGATATATGGCTCACATCGATGATCATTCCCAACCGGTTCATCTCCTGTACCACCGTTCTGCCAAAATCGCTCAATCCTCCATGTTCCGGCCCCTGACGGTCTGTTGAGGAATCACAAATATCATTGTTACTCGTATGACAGAGGGTGATGTAGCGTGCTCCGAGATCATAATATTTTTTAATCAGGCTGAGGTCGTTGCCTACGGGGTAGCCATTTTCCATTCCAAGATAGATTGCTCTTTCCCCCTTTTTTTCAATTTCATATCCATCGTCGGGATCCAATGCCAGTTCAGCCAGATCGGAATGTTCGTTCAGCGTTTTTTCTATCTCTTCGAACACCGACAGCGCCATATTTTTTGCCCGTTCATTCCCTTCGGGTGTTCTCTCACCCTGACCAATAAAAACAGCAAAGAAGATCGCATCCAATCCCCCTTCTTTCATCCTGACAAAATCGACTTTCCCTCCTCCCTGGCGGGAGTCATTTCTCACTCCCGGATTATAATCCGACCTCAACAGTCTCATAGGTGTATCACAGTGGGTGTCGATTGTAAATACCTTATCATGAATCTTCTGTGCTTTTTTATCGAGTTGTTCTTCACTGACCTGGCAGGATCCAATGATACAACCCAGTATAAAAAGGGCACTGATACGGAGGTAACTATTCGAATGTTTCATCTTGCAGTAGTTTTTATGGTATATCTGATGAACGACGGAGCCATAAAATTAATGATTAATACAGGGAATGGAAATATTTTTTCCCTATTTTAAAACAGGAATTGAAAAAAGAATCAAAAGCAGTACCTGCTATTAATACTATGTGAGGAAAAGGCTAAAAATGGTAGCAAGTCCAACGATGAAGATCGCTCCACCAGCCAGTTTATTGAACCAGAGAATGGACCTTAACCGGAATTTTCTTCTATAGTGAGTAAGGATTGAACTAACAAAGAACCAGGAGAATGTTGCACCCATAAATATTCCAGAGACAACGAAGAATGCCCCTCCAAAGCTGGTCAAATCACCTCCCAGCTTCAATCCGGCAAATACAGCAACAAACATCAGGACAGTCAGTGGATTGGACAGCGCCAGTAGGAGAATGGAAAGAAAATCTTCAAGCGGGTTGACTCGTTTGAGCCGGAAAGCTCTCAGTTGTTTGATTGGATTTGCAGCAAAAATTTTTACACCGACAAGCAGTACGACCATCCCACCTAAAATCTGGAAATAGAGTTTTTGTTCATTTAAAAAATTAATGATAAAGGTTAATCCAATTGCTGCAACCAGAGCAAATATTGTGTCGGCAGTAACAATTCCCATACCCGAGAAAAATCCTGATGCCCTGCCTTTGTTTAATGTACGTTGAACAGCTAAAAGCCCCATTGGTCCTAACGGGATAGAAACGATAACACCGATCAATATCCCCTTCATCAATAAACTTAAATCCATATTTCCTAACTTTTACTAATTAATTCCGTCTTCCAACCACTCAATATTGACCAAATGGTGTAATGAGATGATAAAAATTGCGTAAAGATAATGATTGATATCAAATAACAAGCCAAAGTATGATTTATTTTGAGGAAATGGGGGTTTGGTGATACGAGTTACGGGGAAAGAGGGATGGGGAGTCCCGCCTTCTTCGCCAGCCATGTGAAATAATGCCATGCATTAGCACTCCGTCCAGAGTTACCACTATTTCACATGGCCAGTTGGCGAATACGGCGGGCAAGGGGTGAGTGGTGAGTTACGGGCCGAAGGTCCTGACCGACTGAAGAGAGTGTCAGCGATACGGGTTATGGGTTGCGGGATGTTGGAATGATGAGTGATGAATGATGTCCAAAGGACTCCGATGGAGATTGATGATTGTAATTTGCATGGAGCATGGGGGATGGGGAATATCGAATAATGAATATTCCAGCCTGCCGGCTGGCAGGGATTAACGAATTAGGAAGAAGGCCGACAGGAATGAGTCCGCAGTCTGCAGTCTCCAGCTTTGTCCACCGAAGTATTACGAAGGTGGATCCACAGTATCATTTGAGGAAGTTATAGAAATGTCCCGGAGGTGCCATAGGCATACCTATGGTAGACTAAATGACAATAGGCAGTCACTTTAGTGGCTGTAAACGGAATGTTAATCCATCCAATTAGACGGTCCAACTGCATTGCTATTCAGTGGGAAAACGCCGTATGGACCGGAACGGGACAGGCGTTAAACAAACAAATTCCAATAATGCATCGGAAATTCACGCATGTAGAGACGCCCTGCATGGCGTCTCTACGTCGCTATTTCACGGGGCGGGTTTCGTAACCATTTAACGACAAACAAATCCGAAATGCACTAATTCCTCTTATCCGCTCCCCACATCAGCTTCGAGCGGAGGGTGGAGTAGTAGTTATGATGTTTGAGTTTCAAAACCGAAATCTTGAAACCGCCACGTCTCACCACAATCTCTGTAGAACTTTCCAGTTCGACTGTACGAAAATCAAGGGTGGCAAGAAATTTCATGGTCCGCCCGTTAACTTTCAACCGGAGCACATGTTTGTCGGGAATGACCACCGGTCTTACGGTCAAATTGTGCGGAGCAATGGGTGAGATGATAAAGTTGTGGGAATCCGGGATCACGATCGGACCACCAACACTCATGGAGTAGGCAGTTGAACCCGTGGGGGTGGATATGATCAGACCGTCAGCCCAGTAAGCGTTCAGCAGCTCATCATTCACAAAGGTATGAATGGTGATCATCGTCGCATCGATCTTTTGGATCGTTACTTCATTCAGCGCAAAATTGAAATCACCAAACGGTTTACTTGGCGATTCAAATTCCAGCAGTGCCCGCTCCTCCAGGCTGTAATTGCCGGCAAATATATCATCCAGCGATTCGGAGAGCTCCTCCTTCGAGATGTTTGCCAGAAACCCCAGCCTTCCGCTATTGATGCCGACAACCGGGACTTTTGAATCCCTTACGTAGGTGATGGTCTCCAGGAAGGTGCCATCCCCGCCGATACTGAAAAAATAGTCAATGCCGTCAGGGAGTTCCGAATATTCGGTAAACAGCCCGGCAACCTCGGGTTTCTGGTTCACCTCATCCCTGAGGAAATCGTAAAAGGAATGGTAAAGATAGAGGTCAGCGTTGTATTCCTGCAGTTTCCTGAACAGGTCCTTGCTGCAGGCATAAAAATTTTCCTCAAAGGTTTTTCCGTAGATGACAATTCTCATAATTACATATTCAGATACCGCATAAACGATTCATACCGGCTCGAATAAAAACTGTCCATATCCTCATCCTCATGGTATGATGCTTTAATGGTATAGTTAAACCGGTTGAAGGTCTGGATAATGGCTGACAGATCGGTCCGGTTGATTTTTAGGGTCAGCTCCATCTTCATCGATTCGTCGGATGAGCTGAGGTAAAGTCCCAGTATCTTGGCATCATTCCCCTCCACAATCTGGGCAATCTGTGAAAGGGCATAGTCTTTTTGATGCAGTTCAAGCACGATGATCCCCCCGGGATCTTTTAGCCCGGCAAGGTTGGCAAAACGTTGTATCAGATCATTCATGGTGATCAGTCCCAGGTAATGCTTTTTCTGGTTCAGAACAGGTACGATCGTCAGTTTCAGGCGTGAAACCAGTTCAATCACCTCGAAAATGTGCTGATCACTTGTCACATAGGGGCTGAAGAGTGAGAGGTTATGGTTGCCGATCGGTTCATCTGCCATATTCAGATCATAAATATCGGTATCAGAGATGAGTCCCAGAAACTCCTTGTTGTTCACGATGGGCAGGTGTGAGATCCGGAAGATCTCCATCCAACTCAATGCCTGCAACCCGGTATCGGAGGTTTTCAGCGAAGGGACAACATCGGATAATAGATCTTTTGCCAGCATCTGTATAAGCCTTCTTGAAAAATTAGGTTAATTTTGCATAAAAGTACAAAAAATTGAAACCAATACATTATAAGAATTATTTGAAAACTTAGTAAATAATATTTGTGGTATGACCTGGAGATTTAGTGACGCACGGTTAGTAGCATACGGGCCGTGGTCCACATCTCACAGCTCACTCTT
>Ga0315552_1000163_pt1 | contig 43804 bp, 33 predicted proteins | sample SalMarSW160170MG_2_FD_203102 | JGI IMG/M metagenome (GOLD analysis project Ga0315552, IMG submission 203102) | Salt marsh sediment microbial communities from the Plum Island Ecosystem LTER, Massachusetts, United States - Salt Marsh Sediment SW1601-70 ...
CTTTCGCATGTTTCAATTCCTTATAGGTAGGATGGTTTCTTATTTTATCATTATATTTCAAGGAACCTGGATTTGGCGTTTTTTTCAAGATGCATATTTATATACCCTAAAATACCATTTTTGCCTAATATTGTCAAGTATTTTCATTAGATTTTTGGTTGTTGTCGAACACCTGTGTTTTTTCCGCTATTCCGCATCGCCGACATTACAAAATTAACTCCTCAGTCCCTTTTTCCTTCCCCATTGTCTCTTTTTTGGTATATTTGGTTGTCCGCAATATATAAAAAATTATGGAATCTTCATCAGTCTTTATGATTTTCTTGAGTTCCATTTTTAATTTTTCAAGCTTTGCTTTTGTAATTTCCCCTTCAAATACCGAGTTCTGCACCCAGTTGAGATATTTGCGGCAGGTTTTCAGAACCTTATTTACACGCTTTTCTCCTATGTCGTAAACGAGAATGACATACATATCGTTATAAGTGAGTCGTAAATCGTGAATCGTTAATAGTTAGTTGTGCAAACGTTTACGACTATTGTTTTACCGTGAATACAATGATTTTCTCAGACCTATAAGCATTTTAGAAATATCATCGAGTTGAGTCAACACTTCATTGAAATTATCATTACTAAGATATTCCAATTTGTTACTGATTATCAGTTGAGTTTCAACCTCTGCTGCAGAGCCCTGTGCAATGGAGAGGAAGTTACGAAACTCCTTTTGACTCCCTCTTGCTGCTCCCTCCGCGACATTGCTTGGAATCGAAACTGAGGCTCTTCTCAATTGAGAGATTAGTCCAAACTTTTCTGCTTCAGGGAAATTAGATGTCAGTTTATATATTTTGGTTACAAAGTCAATGCTCTTTTTCCATACATCTAACTTGTGATGCGGTCTCATTTCTATCCTCCTTTTTACGATTCACAATTTACGATTAACGATTTACGGTTTACGGTCTATATCCTTGTCTCTCTATTTACGATTTACGATTCACAATTCACGGTCTTTTCACCATCTCGCTTCAAAGGGTTCATACTCTTTCTCACCCATCAGGTGTTTTTCAATCTTATAAAGTTCAAGTCGTATTAATCTTCTGTTGGAAACGATCTTTTTAATATCTCTGTGCTTAATGGTAGTCTTTAGGCGTTTATCCATTTCCTCAACGAAAAATGTCCTCCCTTTCTCATTAAGGTAGACTCCTCTTAATTCATCATAGAAATGGTTCGGTTTGATCCTCCCTTTATTCAGAAGATAGAATATCACCCTGTCTACAATAATAGGTTTGAAAATTTCTGCAACATCAAGATTCAGCGAAAACCGTCTGAAATTTGTTGAATGTAGGAAGCCGATTCTTGGATCAAGGTGTGTTTTGTAGATTTCACTTAGGACAGTTGTGTAGAGAATACTGTTTCCAAAACTGATGAGTGCATTCAGTTTTGTTTTTGGAGGTCTCTTTTGCCTTCGATAAAATGAAAAATTCTCATCCTTGATTATTTGATTGAAAGATTGATAATATATTTCTCTGATATTACCTTCGATAGCCATTAGTTCATTTATGTTTTTCTGTACTTGAATTTTCTTATTCAGCGTTTCTATTTGTTGAATGTAGCCTATTAGTTCCACATCTCTTGAACTATAATACTGAAGGACTTTTTTCATATTCTGAGCTGCACCTGAAACAAATTTTCTTGCAAGATATAATCTCCTGGCGATGTCAGAATAATGCTCTGCCTGTTTGAGAATCATAAAACCTGAATTGTAATGTTCTCTTGGATAAAATGAGCCGACATAATAACCATAATGATTAAAGAAATGGAGGATGATTTCCTGCTGAGAAACAAACTCAAGCAGTTTTTTGTTTATTGAAACTTCTCCGAAGATATATATTTCTCCTGTATTCTCAACAGGCACATATTTTCTCTTTCCATTCTTTGTTAAAAAATAGATGGTATTTTGCTTTCTATGTAATTCACCACTTGAAAAAATGTATAATGTTTTCTTCATAACCGCAGAGATAGCAGAGATAAAAAAACCTTCATAACCGCAGAGATACCAGAGACATCAGAGAAATAGGTTTCATTTTATTCGAAATATTGTTTTATGTAATGGGTTATTTCATCTCGGACAGTATCTATCTCTGGTAGGTGAGAAACCTGGTTTTTCAATCTTTCCTTCCATAGTCTATTATATGATATTTTGCTTATCTGAGGTACTATATTACCGCGCTCGAATTCATATCCGTATTTCTTTTTTAAATACTGTTTAATCTTTGCGATTTTTATACTTCCCTGTTTTAGTAGAAACCATACATCATACAGGTCTCTGGGTTCTGTTCTGTCGGCAACAGCACCTATCTTTTCTGCCAGCAATGCTTCCAGTGAATATGCTGGTAATTCAATAGATATATCTTTCATATCGCTATAAGTCAGAATAACACGCCTCGTTTTAGGTTTTTCAATTAACTCTACATTTCTCATTAAATCCATTTTTACCTGTCCTCCCCTTGAGAACTCAGAAAATGCATCAAATTTTAAGAAGAATTGCAGCCTTGCCCCGCTTATATCAACACTCTTGGAATCAGTTATAAGGCTTACGTTTGCCATCTGCCGAATAGCTGCATTTACATTTTCAAAGCGTTGCAGAAAATTGTCAAAATCTATCTCTTTTTTAGTTAGGAGGTCAATATCTTCTGAAAATCTATAGTCCGGAAAGTAAACCTTTTTCAAAGTAGTCCCTCCATAAAAGACTATATCTTTTGCAAATCCTTCATTTGCCATCCCAATGAGAATCCAGGTAATAATATAATCCTTTTCGATTGTGTCGTTTAATACTCCATAATTCGATGCCGTTTTAATAATTTCAGAATAATGTATCATGTCTTAACTACTTTTCTTAGTTCCTCACCATTTACATTGAGGATCAATCCCCATTGTGAATTATGTCTGCCAAGCTTTGGTATTAGTGGCTCTAATGGTGAATAACTATTATCAGAGGATAACTGTTGCAAGAAAGAAATCGTTCGCTCATTCACATTTAAAATTTGTAATATGTACCCAAGTCTCTTTATTGCTGATTTTTTCTCAAATTTCTGAGAGTATTTGAGCAACCTATCATAGTTTATATCGTCTCTTTTAAGCCATATTCCTTTAACAATTTCAGAAATGCCCCCACAGTATTTTGGTTGGAAAAGACAATCAAGAATTGTCTTTTCTATGTCGCTCACAAAACATTTTTCTTGCTTTGTAACCCAGAGTTTCTTGAATCCCCAGAATCTCTTGATGTTACAAAATACGAACATAAATTCTATATTTTTTATCTTTACATTTCTAATTCTTGAAGGAGAAGAAATAAAGATTGTATTGATGGGTTGAGTTAACATATTATGGAGAGCCATTGCACTATAGTAGGAAAGATAGTATTTTCTGGGTAGAGCAATCTCTCTTGCGACAATATAATAATTCTCTATAAACATTGAAGAAGAACCTGCTTCTGTAGGAATTATAACATATTTCCCTCTGGTCAAACGGAAAATTACCTCCCTTTCTATCAGACGGTACAGTAAATCGGCTGCCTGGTTCTGGTTTTTCCCGGTTATTTCCATAACATCTTTAACTCTGAATATTCGTTTACCCTGGTCTATAAGCGTTGTAATGAGTTTTGCACTGACAGGACCAAGGGTTTTCTGTGTTCTCATATTCTCCTCTTATATTTTATGTCATCCATATCGTATATCATACGATATGATAAACACAAAATACAAAAAAGTCAAGAGAAAAGTTACATTCTGAATAAGCAAAGTAGCTGGTCTCACCTTTTTATGCCTGTCACGGTTTACGGCCTCTCTATATCCAGCAAAATTCATTATATGCACAGTTCTTGCAGAATGGAATGCGTTTCAAGGGTGGGGGAGACTCCCTTTTCAAAATCTCTTTTATTTCTGTAAATGTTTTCTCCAGTTCTTTTTCTTTCTCTTCTGTCAACTCAACCTCTATCCGTTTCTTTTCCTTGGGAATAAGTAATTCTCCTTTTGCGTTAATTCCCTGTGTTTTAAGTTTATAAAGATAAAATAAAAGTTGCATCTTTGCAGCGGTTTTCCCTTTAGAAGATTTTTTTATCTCAGCAACGACGGTTCTCCCATTTTCCTTTTCTATCATATCAATTTTCATATTACCTGCAACAATTTCTTTTTTTCCACGCTTATATGATTCCTCTCCAATCAATCTTCCAATCTCAAGGTATGGATTTTCTAAAGATGGACCTATCTCATGTGCGAAAAGCCAGACTTTCCTATGGCAAACATAGTATGCATTTACAAGATTACCGGTGATAGAGTAGTCTATATTCATAAAATAATATTTTCGTTTGTTTCCTCTTGAATTTGTAATCCAAGTTCACTATTATAAATGGCTTCAACCATAATACCATAATCAGATTTTGAAACTCTTTCTTCCCTTTTGAAGTAATTATACTGCCTCAAAGAAATAGGAAGAATATATTTCATTGCTTCAAAAAATCTTCTGTTTTCAATTTCTTCAACATATCCATCAAAAAAATCCGATGGAACAACTTCTACTGATTTAAAGAGATTATAAAATTCACTTTCTTTTTTATGTATATCAATGAAAGGAACATTATTCTCATAAAATTGCCTGAAATTCTCAGAAACATCCCTTATAATTTTGCTTTCTTCTTCGCTATAACCCTCTTTATAAACTTCATTAACCTTTTCTTGAACCAGTAATTCGTCAAGGATATTAATATTACGCAACACATTTAGACTCTTTTTCGTCCTCTCTTTGTTATAAATATATCCAACACCAGAACCCTCAGTAAAGATGTAAACCTGTGCAAAATCCATACGTCTCCTCCTGTTTACCCTGCCAAAACGTTGAAGCAAAGCATCGATAGGAGCCGGTTCGGTATAAAGCACATCATAATCTATATCAAGAGAGACTTCAATTACTTGGGTTCCCACAAGAAGATTTTTATTATTAAGAGCCGATTCTATCTTTTCCCTATCTCTCAGAATGAAACGGCTGTGCAAAAGGGAAGAACCTTCGGGTTTGATTTTTCTTAAAGATTTGAAAACTTCTTGTGCCTGTTTTACTGTGTTTACAACTACAAGCACTTTTTTCCCTGAACGAATATCATTTTTAATAAGATTTATATGTTTCCATATATCTTCTTCAAGAACTTTAATCCTATGTCTTGTGAAATTTTCCAATTCTGTCTTATCCATCGTGATTTCATCTTCTATGGTGAGTTCATCCTGAAAATATTGTTTTAAGAACTCTGGCATAGTCGCTGTCATAAATAGAAAGTTTCCTTTCAGTTCATTTTTTATAAACCTTGATATTTCCAATATTAAGGCAGTCGTATGCGGGTCATAGGAATGAATCTCATCAAAGATGAATAATCCTCCAGCCATCTCAGAAATATTCTGCTCAAATCCTTTTATATTGAAAAAGGCTTTTATAATCTGAAAAGGTGTAAGAATTTTATAGGGTTTAAATATCTTTCTTGCAAGGCTTTGATATTTCCTCGCGAAACTTTTTGCCTCATCGTAATTAAGGGTTTCTTTATCTTCAGAAAAAAACTTATACAGGAAATATCCAGATTTACTATGTAAAATGCTCACAAGGTTATCACTGCCGAATAACTTTACAAATCTTCTGTACATAAAGTTTATGCTTGCAGTATACGGTAAAATATAAAAAATTCTTTTTGACATAGAGGGATTTTGATTATGATGAGCCCAGAATAAAGCCGCTTCTGTTTTCCCACTTCCTGTGGGAGAGATAACAAATAAATTTCCTGAATATCCATTTGCCTTTTCCTGAACAGATGTAAGGTGTTCAAATTTAATATACTGGCTTATATTACTTACTACTCTTTTTATCTCTGTTTCTTTTGCAGATGCAAGGTGGTCTGAAGCAGTAAGAAAACCTTTTAAAAAAATGCCATATTTACCGTGCAAAGGGGTTTTCTCATCCAATCTATACTGTTTGTAATATGGCAAAACATAGTTTTTGTAAGCATCGGTTAGATCTCCGATACACTTAATATGATGAAAAGTTGAAAGTTTCTTGCCTAAATACTTGTAGCTGAAATCTGGAATGTAGTCAAGAAAATTGTTCATTTCCCCCAAATCAAGTTCTTTCAATTTTTCCTTATATCTCTCAAAACCTGGATTGTCTTCAGGATGTGTGGCATATTTTTCTCTCAATTCCTGAATATCTTTATGGTGTGTAATTATAGCAAGCCCGATTGCCATTTTGTCCTCTTCTGACAATTCAAGTGCTGTAACAAATCCAGCAGATAAAATTTCATGTCTATAATTCCATCCTTTGCCCCTTGTCAACTGTGCCTGAAATCCCTTTGCTCCTTTTCCAAAATCATGAAGAAATACGGCAAAGAACAGGTTCTCCCAGAATTGAGGAACATCACATAACTTTGGAATTTCAGGATAGCCTTCTTTTAAAGATACAAATACCTTTAAGGTATTTTCCGTATGCTCAATTAACGATTCATCAGGCTTGGCAAGAAGCATAGAGATTATTATGAGTTTGTTATTTCTATTTTAACTTTGCCAGCCCCTTTAGACTTGAATCCACCGAGAATGGTTATATTATTCAGAGCAGGAATTAGGATATCGTTAATTAATAAGAGTTGGGCCTCTTTCGTTGGTTTTGAAGCAATTCCATTCAACCAAAGGTCAACATTTGTTCCTCCTATTTCTCTTGGTTTACCGAACTGGAAAGTTCTTTCTTGGGCAATTACTTCCAGCGTTCCCTTAAAAACTGTTCCTGGTTTCACCTGTTCACCATCAACTTTTGCTTTCTTGGCTGTCGTTCCGCTTCCTCGGTCTATCCTAATGTTTGTTTGGTCAATTCTGTATCCTCCCGTGTCCGTCCAGAAATTGGGTATGCGAAGAAATCCCATCAAACCTGGAGTACCAAAGAGATAGCAAACAGGGCAAAGTCCGTTATTATCTACAATAACTTTATCTTCTTCTACCTTGATTTCACTACACTTACGATATCCAGACCTAAACAGTGCTTGCTCCGCTTTTGAGGGTCTCGGTGAAGGTATACACGGAGTAATTAGCTCATCATCAGTTATCCCAAGTTTTGATTTAAGCTCGTCCTTTTTATCAATTAGCAATTGCTCCACTTGATATCTGAAAGCTCCTTTAAAGCTGGACGCAGGTATTGCTGGCTTTCCGTCTACAGAAAAGACAAGTGCCTTCTTTTCCGTAAGCGGCGAGGGACTGCCTCCGATATGGAGGAACGAACCTTCCTGAACGGTTATCTTCAGTGGAATCTGGAGCACCGCCAATATCCCTTGTTTCTTATTTTCTGGCAAGGTTTCCATATTACCTATGCTATTCATCTTTTATCACCTCCATAAATTGGATTAAAGAGTTTAATTTCCTAATAAAGAATGCCAACTCAAGTATATCAAGGTTCATCACATATAGATCCTTTACATATTCTAATGTTTTTCGAAGTGCACGCTTCTCATAACCTCTTGCTCTATCTATTTTAGAAAGGAAATACTGTTCCACGGTTGAACAATTGTGATTTTCAATAACCTTACCGTAATCTTCCATATTGGGCAATTTACATTCAATAATTCCAAACGAATCGAGTTTATCAAGCATTTGTTCTAAAATGTAAGGTTTCTGATCATAAGCTTTTTTTAATGATTTTCCCAATTCAATTGTATATTTTATCTTATTCTTTCTCCACCGATTTGCATTTTGCTCTTTTTGTTGAAGGTCTTGGCATTGATTATCCACAATGGAACAAAAGGAGTTTTTATCTCTTTTCTCGAAGGCTTCTTTAAGTTGTTTCCACTCCTCCGTTTCAAATAGTAAAGGTATAGCAGATTTTGCATTTCTATCATACGGTGGGCCAAATATATCTCTGTCATTTAAAGCTTTTTTAAATACTTCATCCATTTTGCTCGTCATAATATGTCACCCTCTTTAACAGAATTTCTGGCGCTTCAACCAAGCTTTTGGGAAATAATACTCTTTTATATACTCCACTGATGTAATAAGTATCTGGTTTAAACAAATAGCCATAAAGTGGAGAAATGACTTTTATTCCAAAATCCTTACATTCATCTTCGAACAATTTTACAGCAAGAATTCCCTGTTTTATCTCAAATTCTTTTGTTTCAATATTTTCTACTTTGCATTTACCAAAGCTTTTACTTTTCAACGCGCCCATCTGAAATCCCGTGTCTTGCATTTCATTCTGTAACTCTTCACCTTTATTATAAGGGATATAAATAGATGCTCCAATTTTCCCCTCTTTGGTTTTTGGTCTTAAATACTCCGTAAAAATAGGCATTTTAGAAATGTTGAGGAACTTATCTTTAATTGAATATGTAAATTCACCTTTTTGGTAAGTCTGTTTCTCAATAATACCCACAGCTGGTACTTTTATACCAAAATAATGTTTTAATGCACCTTCTATTGTAGATGAAGGTATTATTTCTTGGCAAGGTCTAAATACTCCACCTTTAACTCGTTCTCCTATAATAATAGAATCAATTTCTAAATGAATTTCAAGAAGTTTGAGTTTATTCATTGATCTCCACTCCCTTTATAATCTTACAAAAATTAAGAAACTTTAATGGTGTTATGCCTTGTAAGAAAAGTTCGTAAGGTTCGGGATTGTTCGCCCTGTTGTTAAATATTTCTGTTGTTAAATACATATCTGAGTGTAATCTTTCTTGGGTTTGAATCAATTTATAGAGGTAACTCTGTGATATATTGGAATTTATAAGTTTTTCAAAAATTTCTTGCACTTCACTCTTTGCGAAAAAATTTTCAAACACATTATGGTAATAAATGTTTAAAAATGATTTGTTACCTTGCTCGAAATATCTCCAGTGGTCTCTTATTGGATATTTGATATTTGCAATGCTTAACGAAAGGTTTATTGGTGAATTTTTATCACTTACGCAACCAGGAAAAGATTGGTCAAAGAGCTTTAAGAATCTTTTAATTACCTTTGTAGTTATTTCAGGAGAATACTTAAACACTCCAAGTTCATCATATTCGACGATGGGCTTTTTAATATCTTCATTACCGCTAAACTGTTTCCAAAACTCTTTTATCATTTCTTTGTAATCGTGATAAAAATCAACCCGTAAAGCGAGAAATCTGAATTCATCTTTCAAAACATTTGCTTTTTCGAAATTATATCTATTAATATATTTTTCAAATGCATCCCTCAGCCAATCTTCCAATTTCTTTTGGTCTAAGGAGAACTTGAACCAACAAACCTTAATACCTTCCTGCTCCCATGTTGTTCCATATTCTCGGAAGGGCTCTCTCATATTCCTTATTTCTTGACATTTTTCACATATCAATTCTCTTATATTTTCTTTTACTCTTTCTTTTGCTTTTTCCTGCTGGCATATATCGCAAATAGGTGGTTCTATTTCATCTGGTAGGTTCTGCATAATAACTTTTTTGAATATTTTCGTATTTCTGCGATTGAGAACCTGTAATCTTGCAGAATTATTTGATTCCCTGGCTTTTAAGGTTTTTCTATCAAGTATAGAGCTTAATATTCCCAAATCAGCAATCGTTTTTTCTATTTCTATATAAAAACCCCACTCCAGAAGAGGTTTGAATATTTCTTTTAAATCTTGATTTACTGGAAGAAATAAAGTGATAAAATCCGAAGTTGTAAATAGAACTTCATCTTTATAATTTTTAACAATATTGTTTACAATCTTTCCCCTTTTTTTGAGTAAATTCACATCTCGTAGTCTAACAAATGAATGGGGAAATTTTATCCAGCATTTCACTAATGTTGGCTGCCACTTTCCTTTATCAACATCATTTGTTCCTGTAGTTCTCGTGCCTCCTTCAGCTTTGTTTATCTTTTTTACTCTGATTCTATTATATTTTACCGATATTGTTCCATCCAATTCTTTTACCACTTCAGTATTTTTCTCGAGGACTCTATAGATTTTACCAACTAACTCCACATGAGTATGGAGAGAGGTAATATCTCTGGGAATGTTTTTATCTTCGGGAGTTAGCAAGAGATTTTCTTTATACTTAGTCAGGAATTCTTCTCCAGATTGGCAATTTTGAATTTCATCAAATAGATTTTTTAAGTCATTAACTGTTCTAAAAGCCGCCCAATGTTTTCTCTTATCTTTCTCATTTTGGAAAAAATTTTTGTTCCAGAGTTTTAAAATTCCCTCTTGTTGAGATGGTTTTTTTTCTAAGTTTAACGTTGCTCTTGAAACAGAGGAAGCTAAATGATCAGCAAGGATAAGTAAAAATAGATGATATTTGGATTCTGGAGATGGTGTATTTCCGGTCCTGTCCTGTAGATTCCATTGATTGATATCTTTCTCAATTTCTGCAGTTTTATGATTATATTGACCCCACCATGAAGGTGAAGTGGGTTGAGATATACCTAAGTTTTGAAAATCAAAATCAACAAATACATGACTTTTCCATGATTTTCCAGTTTTTCTTCTTAATCTAGTTTTAACACTACCATCAACCAACTTTCCTATATCATGCAGTTCTGGAACAAATTTATTTTTATCTTTCATTTCTCCCCCTCTATTATGACTCCCCAACCTTTCTCTTCGTCTATCCATCCTTTTCCTTTATACTTCTGAAAATCTTTTACAAGAAACCAGGGACGAGTGCCAAGAGGTTCTCTAGGAAAGGTGTTAGAAAAATGCGTGGGTAAAGCCTGAATCATACCATTAAGAGGCCACATTGGAGGAAAGGGAAGAATAATTCCACCAACCTTGATATTTTCTCTTTTCAACAGATTGACTTTTTTTATTTCCTCTACCAAAGCAAGTTCTGTGCTTCTTCCAAGCAGTAAAGGATAATAGGGTTTCTTAAAGCATTTAGCAATTTCCTCTTCTTTCAGGTAAAGATAAAATTTGGGATTAAGAAGGAACTCTCGTTTTATTACATTAGGTTTGCTAATTTTTCCCCTTTCCCATTCGTAGATAGTTTCAAGATCCACTCCTTTTGCATCGCTCTTAAATACATACTTTACTTTTATATCTTTTGGAGTAATTATCTTGCCGCAGGCTGCAGAAATTAAACCATATACTGTTGAATAAGGAGGAATTGGCAAAGTTGGTTGATAACCATAAACAAATATGGGATACCTAAAAGAAGCAGTCCAACCCGTTATCTTTATTCGATAAAAAGAATCCATATCGTCTTTCCTTTAGGCAATAAATTCGTCCAGGATTTTTGCAAATTCAACCACAGTATTATTGATTGAATTACGCTTTACGTGGACTTTTCTTCCATTAGTCTTCCATGTTTTGCCTGTGAATTCAGATATCTCTTTCTCCATTTCATCAAGGAATCCTTCCCTTTTACCAATGTATATATCTGAAAGGATAATGTTTTTGTAATCTTCTATTACTTGTGACAGAGCATCAAAGTTTATTCCATTATTATCTGCCACATTCATAAATATGTGATTGCCACCTTCAATTACTGCAAGAACAAGAAACTTTGGGGAAACATCTGTTAAGTGTTCTGTAAGTTTTGCACCACCCGAAAGATATGGTAGAGCAAGGATTGTCTCTGTTATCCTTTTTCTCCTTATGTCAACAGGCATCTTCCAGTATTTTTCATTTTCGTCATAATGTAGTCCCTTTTCTTTTGCCTTTTTGATAAGTTTTGGAGACATATTTTTATATCCTGCTTTTTCTCCCTCATAGAATTTACCTGCCATTTCGGTATCAATGGAGAATATCCCCTTAAAGACAGTTGAATAGAATTGATGCTCATAGGGAACAGGGTCTCCTTCTTTTTGCCTTGCCATTACACCAAAGTCATTTGTAGGGTTCTGGGAAAATATTGAGAGTAAAGGTGAATTTTTTAGCGGAGAAATTCTTGTAACGGTAACATCTACGTTTTTCTTTTTTCCTTTTTCCTCAACTTCTTCCTTTGCGGCTCTCATATATCCGAACATGTCATCATCGTCATATTCAACAGGGTCTGCTAAAGTATAAGCAACTTTTTTAACTCTTTCTACAGGGGATAAATTCCAGCCAAATTTTTCAGCAAGGGTTTCTCTCCACCAGTATCTTACTGCCTGTCCAGATACATAGGGATAAACATCCCGTCCTTTCCTCACTGTTTTAACCTTTACAGCATTGTCAGTTCTCTCACCTGCATCCATACCTGCATTGTTCAATGCAGACCACGGAGCGTCAATTAACATAAAGCCATTTATGGTTTTGCCCATTTTATACCTCCTCATTTTCTTTTATTTCTTCCATTATTTCTTTCTTCTCTTTTAAGTAATCGGATAATTTTTCATATATTCTGAACAGTAAAATATCCCGTGTTTCTTTCCATGTTAAAGCACCTTCTGGAAAAAGGTCATTAAGAAATTCATCCGTTGTAAACAAAGTTTCTTCCATTCCATTTGCAATTGTGTCTTTTGTAATCTTTAAGAAAACATTTCTCAAGCCTTCATAACTTTTAGCCGTTTCCAGAGCAAAGAGCCTTTTTGTGTTATCCGTTTTCCTTATATAATCGGCAATTTTATCACCAACCCTTTTTAAAACATCAATCCTCTTTTTATCCATTTCCCTCACCTCCTTTAGGTAATAGGAGAAGACCTCCCAATTTCCAACAATACGCCTATCTGTTTCCAGAAAAAATCCTATTATAGATTTTTTGTTGAGTAAATTCCTGTATACAGTATTGTTCCTCCATTTATAATCTTCTTCTTTTTTTAACTTTCCGAAACCTTTCCACACAATCTTTGCCCAGGATGAAGCATCAAGACGCTGAATATAAACAAGAAATCTAAATACGCTGTTTGGTAGATGAATAATCTTCATCGGAGGAGGGTTTTGAGTGTAATTTGAGAATATATATGCGGTAATTGATGGATTTTCTTTTGGGAATACATCTTCCTGCTCTCTGATTATTTTTTCTACTATATGGAATAAGGCATTTTCACCATTTCTGTAGCCATCTTGTATACAGCCAGTGCAATTATTACTTGCGAACTGTTCTCGAACATTCTTAATCCCTTTCCTTGCCCAATATTTCATTATTTTTGAAGATACTGAATGAAGAAGTAAAAAATATTTCCCAACAGAATATAAAAATAGTGGTAAAAACTGCACTGCAAAAGTGCAAACGGGACAATATCTTTCACCTTCGGATGCTCCTGCAAAGTAATTTACCAACTTTCCTGAACCAGTGAGAGGAATTTCATCTCTCTTTCTTTTCGGCAATGTTTCTCTTCTTCCACAGGCAACACAGGTTCCCGAGGTTTTTGGAAGTGAAAATTCTCCCAATAATCCAGTCAAATATTTTTTTGCATCCGTCTTTTTATCCTTAATAGAAGGGTTTGTAAATTTACTGTTTCCTGTAAAGATAGAGTATAAGTTCTTTTTCCATCCAACGGTCAGATAAAGGTCAACAATTTTGTTTATTTTTGTTTCCAACTCTTTTGGAGTTAAAACAGAAGAATTCTTATCATAGTATGCGTCAATAGCATAAATCCCCCCATCCACAAACGGATTGCCTGTTAGAACAAAATAACGCGTCTGGGGATTTGTATCTTTTCCTATCTCCTTTACCCCCTCAATCATTTTTTATCATTCCTCTTCCTCAATGAATTGTTCCCAGGATTTGCCGTTTTTTATTGCAGGGATTATGAATCTTATTCCCTGGTTATCATTCGGATTTAGTTTTAGCATTTTCCTGAAAATCTTAAGTGCTTTATCTGTTTTTTCTTGCCTCCATAAAGTGAGTCCAAGTCCGTGCATTGCCCTTAAATAAGGTCGGTTTGAAAGTTCAGTCCACTCTAATTGTTTAGGAAAGTTTCCACCAAGTTTTTCAATAGTCAGCATATACGCTTCTTTGTAATATTTTTCTGCCTCCACCAACTCGGCATTCTCAAGGGCTATACTACCCAGTCCATTTATTGCATCAACATATTTGGGGTCCTGTTTCAAAACTTCATTAAATTTCTTTTCTGCTTTGCCTAAATAGCCATCATTAAGTAATTCCCATCCATCATAGAGGACTTCCCAGAGTTTTTTCATCACAGTACTTCTCCTTCATTCCTTCAATTATTGCTCTTCCTTTTCAAGTTCTATTTCTTATCTTGACTAATTGCAATATCCAATGCTTAAGTCCTTGTCCTCGAATTTGAGTCTCTCTCTTTTCTGGTATACTATCAAATAATTGTTTAAATCCTATTGATACCAATTAGTTGCCCAATGCTGTATGATGTTCTTTTCCCGTTCTGTAATTCCTTTATAAAGGAAGTTTTTTTGTTTGTCAAGATTTTTTTTGATTAAAGGTTAAATTCTTTTTGGAGGAGATTCTTCCTGGGTGAATATAGGAAGGATTACTCAGAATGACATTATCACACGCTACTTCGCAGATACCCCTCTTTTTAGAGGAGATTAAATTACTCAGACCTGTCCTGATGAAAATCAAGAATGGCACCGTTGGAAGATTATTTTAGTATTTCAAACATCCCAAATCCCTGCGGGTTTTTACTGCCAAGACCTGTTTCATAACCGATTCTTATGAGTTCTTGTGAACCTGACAGTTTGAATATACCGAGCCATGCTTTGATGACCGTGCGTTTATACATTGTTACTATCTCTTTTGGTCTTCGTTTATCATTCGGTTTTAATTGAATTTCGTCTTTTGTTTTTTTCCCAAATAGAATCGTTTGTTTTTTTCTCAGGTTTTCCTGGATTAGTTGGGAAAATTCCTTTTCATAAGGTGAATAATAGTATGTCTTCTTTTTACCGTCTGCTGTTTTTAATGTGCTGTAAACAGTGACAGGTGAAAGCATTGCTATGGTGTTTTCTTCTGTGATTTTTGGTTGTGTATGGACATTGATGGATATTACCCTCACATCTATTGTCCCCAATTTTAACACTGCTTTTTTTACGAGGTGCTCTGCGAGTTCTGAAAGGAATTTGTCTACATGTGATGAGATGCCCAGTCTGACCTTAGAATAGAATTGTAAATATTTCCTCTCTTTAATGCTAATCAGTCTATGTTTTCCCTGTAATCTTGAAAAGGTGAAGAGTTTAAATGACCTTTTTTCGTAAGTATATCCTTCGGTGTGCAGGAATTGTGACAACGAAGGTGTTATATTGTTATAGAGCATAGACTGAACCAGATAATTGTAATTTACCGGCAGCATAATAGGTTGTTCCATTTTCTCTAATTCAATCGTTATTCTCATTTGTATTATCTTTCGTATAGAAGGAATATATGATACATCAATCATTTTGTCAAGTTTTTTCACATATTCGTTAGTGTCAAATCTTCTGGGGTATTTTTAATCTTCCGTTTATTCTGTTTCCTTTATTTCTAACTTCCTAAATTCACAGATTCAAGCACCGTCCCCAAGGACAAGCACCGTCCCCATGGACGTCTCCATGGACCCATAGACGTTTGTCATTCCCGCGGAAGCGGGAATCTATAGTCGAAATCTATTATTTTCTTATTCTGGATACCTGCTGGTGTTTACCCCATTGGACTCCTGCTTTCGCAGGAGTGACAAAAGAGGCAGGTATGACGCGTGAAGTGTGCACCTTGCTGCACGAAACAAGCTCTGCTATTGCTCCATTTTCTTCTTCAGCCTTTTGTCTCTTTTTACGAGGTCGTCTGCTCGGCAGAATTCCCAACCGTCTCCGAGTTTTTCTTTTAAGCATTCCAATATTTCCATTGCTTTATCGAGTTGTTTGAATGTGTGTTCGTACATTTTTGCCAATTCCAAGTAGGGAAATGGTTCAAAGGGGGTTTCCTCCAATAGCTCGAGCCACAGTCTTTCTGATTCGTTCCATTTTGACTCTCTCTTGAAAATCAAAGATAGGTCTCGTTTTATTTCGAATATGAGCGGAATGTCATCCGTAAATCTTAATGCTCTTTTCATAAGTGTTATGGTTGTTTGAGTGTCTTTTAATTCACGGGTCAATCTTGAGATTGAATAAAGCACTTCAGGGTTTCTTATTTCTTCTATTTCTTTTAACAGGTCAACGAAGTGTGCGAGTAGTTTAAGCATTGAAAAGACATCGATTTCATTATGTTTTATAACCTTGTTTAAGAGAGAAACTTCTGCCGTTCTCAAGAAATTGAAATATATCTCAGGTATTAAACTGCCTGCAATGTCTCCAATTCTGGGTGTGCCGAGAAGTTTCTCTTCAAGTGAAGATAAAGAGCGGTCCTCATAACTCCTCTTGTATACCCGCCTTGCAACGTGGAGCAGGTCAAGATGGAGTTTGAAAAATGGTTCTTTGAGCATCTGCAGTCGGAATCGGGAAGTAAGAAGGGGCAGATCGAAGGATTTGCCATTAAAGGTCGTAATTGAATCAAAATTGGCAAGAATGGATGACAATTCCGTGAGAAGAGCTTTTTCGCGAGGAAGGTCTGGAAGGAAAAACTGTTTTATACAGAACTTATAGTTGTCGAGATATCCTATACCTATGAGAAAGGCAAATGTACCCACTCCTCCGGAAAGCCCCGATGTTTCCACATCAAGGAAAACATTATTATCGAGTCTAAAATTTTTGAAAAGATTCTCTTTTGCAAGCAGGTGAATTTTTTCGACATTTTCACCGAAGTAATCAATTTCTTTAAGTTGCTCTTTCAGGAGGAATTTACCGTATTTGTTTTCACACACATTTGCTCCAAGATGTTCTGCAAGTTTCCTGATATCCTTAATTCTTTTTTGCTCCTCCATTTGTTCCCTGAGAAGGATGCGCAATTTGGGAAGTATAGCGGATTTCTCCTCAGGGGATGGTGATTTTTCGGCTTCCTCAATAGCTCTTTTTAATCTCTGCAGCCTTTGTTTTATATCCATTCTATGTTCCTGTTGTTTCTGGCTTTGGAATCGAACCTGTTTTAGAAAGTCCTATTTTTATTAGGATTGGACCTACAAGTTCATAAATAACCGTCGTAGCAACAATGGTGGTGAAGATTGTGTTGCCTATTTGCGGAAAATCAGCCTTGGCTATCAGCGCAACTCCCAGAGCCACACCTGCTTGTGGAACAAGACCAAAGCCAATATATTTCCTGATTCTCCTGGGGACTCTCCCGATTGTACTTCCTATGAAAGCACCGGAGAACTTGCCGATTATTCTTGCAAAGAAATAGGCAAGTCCTGCAAACCCTATGCCACGAAGGGATGCAATTTCCAGGTTTGCACCTGCGAGGATAAAGAAAAGAAGATAAAGTGGTGATTCTATATCTTGAAGCACTTCGAAGAAATGTTTTGAGGTAATCCTCAAATTCACAAGGGTTGCACCCAGTGCCATCGTTGTGAGAAGGATGGAAAAATGAAGCCACATTGCTATCCCGATGGAGAGCAAAACAAAACTGAGTGTGTATATTTCGGTTTCCGTATGACGTCTGAAAAACCTGGAAAAGGCTGCAAGGATGAAGCCAAGACATCCTCCAAGCAACAGTGCTCCTGCGATTTCAATTAACGATTTAGTAGAGACTTTCAATATGAATAGTTCAGTCGAATGATGAAGAAATAGAGCCTTTGCAATCGCAAAGGAAAAAGCGAATATAATCAAACACCATGCATCATCTATTGCAACAACACCGAGAAGAATTTTTGTAAAGAATCCTCTTGCCTTAAACTGTCTTATTACCATTAAAGTTGCAGCCGGTGCCGTAGCCGAAGAGATTGCTCCGTATAACAATGAAATGTGAAGCGGTTGCTTAAGTATGAGAAAGAACACAAGAGTTACAATCATCCAGGCACCACCTGCCTCAAAAATGGAGATCCAGATTACCGGTTTGCCTATTCTTTTAAATTGTTTCAAGGAGAAATTCCTACCTATGGTAAATGCAACGAAACCCAGAACTATATTCGAAATAAACCCGGTCGCAGCAAGTATTTGCGTATGAATTAAGCCTAAAAGCTCGTGACCTATAATTATTCCAAGAATCAAGTCGCCCGTAATCTCTGGCAGCTTTAGTTTGTATACTATTTTATGTACGATTATTCCTGTTAAAAAAATGATTCCAAGACTCAGTATAATATTCATTTGAAATTTAGACTATAAAAAAATACATTGAAAGTCAAGATATATTTTAAGTCCTATTTCCTTTTTTCTTGACTTTGATATTGTGTTTGCCTATAATTAAAGACATGAGTGTTATGAAAAGTTTCGATGGTAGTGTTTTTAGACCTGGAATTGGACTGAAAGCGAAATTTTGCATCTGGATGATTTTATTTGTCGTTGTTGTGATGACAATTACTTACCTTTACTATTCATACAAAGTTGGGAATTTGCTTTCTACAGAGATTAAGAAGCGAGGTGCAACAATTGCGAAAGATATTGCAGCTAATTCTCGAGATCCGCTTGCAGACGAGAACGACCTACTACTGGCAAGTTTTATTCATTATGCGAAGAAAAACAACGAGGGTGTTGTATATTCCTTTATTGTGGACAGAAAAGGTAAAGTATGGGCAAGTACTGAAGAGGAACAGGTAAATAAGGTGTATACTATTCCTTCAGGTATGGAAACGCTTGGTGATAAAGCAATGCTTGTGCAACCGACAAAAAGCTCGACCGGTATCGATGTGTATGATATTGCTGTTCCCGTAAAGATCAAGGATACGGTTATTGGTCAAGTGCATCTCGGAATATCAAGGGATGTGATTAAGGAATCTATTAAGGATACAAGTAAAGGAATGGCGATCGTAACGATTGCAACGATTGTTTTGGGTGTTATTGGAATTCTTGTTTTGGTAAGCTACATAATCGGTTCGTTAGGGGCGATAACGCGAGACATCGAGGCGATCGGAAACGGAGAACTCGACAGGCAGATCATCATTAGAAGGAGGGATGAAATAGGGAGAATTGCACAGTCTGTGAGGGAGATGACATCTAAACTGAAAAATGCAAGAAAGGAACTTATCGAGAAGGAAAGGATGAGGAAGGAGATGCAAATTGCAAAGGAAATTCAGCACACACTCCTTCCACAGAGTATTCCTGAAGTTAAAGGTTTTGAAATCGATTCATACTATGAATCTGCCGTTGAGGTTGGTGGAGATTATTATGATTATATAAATGTGGACAAGAATCATTTCGGGATCGTTATAGCAGATGTTTCGGGTAAAGGTGTAGCTGGTTCCATAATAATGACAATGGTAAGGTCTCTATTGAGGATAGAAATGTTACACAATCTTTCTCCACACGGTCTTTTGTCAACAACCAACTACCTTCTCAAGAATGACATTCCAGAAGGGATGTTCATAACACTATTTTATGCTCTTGTTGATATTCCAACCGGGGAAATTGCTTATTCCTGTGCAGGACATAATCCTGCTTTCCTTTATGATACTTGGAATAAGTCAATCGTTACGCTTAAACCGAAGGGACCTCCTTTTGGAATTCCGCTTTACAGCGAGAAGGAGTTTTCACTGAAGTTAAAGGAAGAAGAAAGAAGCTTAAAAAGTGGTGATGTTTTGATAATTTACACCGACGGTGTAACGGAGGCATTGAATGAGAATATGGAACAGTATGGTGAAGACAGGTTGAAAGAAATCCTGATGAAGAACAACCGTAAAAATGCCACCGAGATTAAACAAGCCCTTTTGTCTGACATCAAAAAATTTGCAGGTACTGCAAGTCAATCAGATGACATAACATTTGTGTTATTGAAGAAAGAATAGATATGGAAAGATTACATACGGATAATTATTTCATAAATGCAGATGCAGCGGTTCTGAAGCTGGGAGGATTCATTGATTCGACGAATGCCTGCAAATTGAGACAATCGATTGAATCATTAAGAGAACAGAAACGCTATAAAATCGTAATGGATTTCAGGAAAATCGAATATGTTTCTTCGGCAGGATGGGGTGTTTTGATTGGACAGATTCGTGATGTAAGGGAAAACAAAGGAGATATTATACTTTGTAGTATGATTGAAAGCGTAAAATCGATATACCAACTAATGGAACTTGACCAGTTGTTCAGATTCTGCAAAACTGTAGAAGAAGCGTTAAAGTTGTTTGGTAAAAAAATGGAAATGACAGCAGGAAGTACTTCATTAAGGGTTGGAAATTCTCGAGAAGCAGCAAATGAGAAGGTCAAACTTGAGGAAAAAAGTGAGAAGAAGGAAAAGATTGTAACTACCGTGAGAAGTTTGGAGGATGAAATTAGATTGATAATTGCAGAAACCCCGCTTTTAAGCGTAAAACTGTTAAGGCAAGAATTAAGAAAGAGCGAACACGGTGCATGGAAGGTAAGTTGGTTTAATGCAAAAAGAGAGTTGAAGAAACTTGGGCTTGGTAGTGTGAAGAGCAGACTGTATTATGCTTTTACTAAGGCAAAGGAAGAGAAATGAGAAAGACTCTTGGTATCGATACAAAGATAGACACAGAAAAAGGTGATTATATTGTTGAAACCTATGTGGATTCACAGCAGTTTAAGGTAATTAGCGAAGTGTTCTTCGAAGGGAAAATAGTAGAGGTAAAAGAGGTTCCTTATGAAGCGCAAATATCGGAAGATGGGCTTATCAGATTGATTAAAAGGCTTCAGAACTCTGTTATTGCAGATTTAAAGAACCTTTTTGATCTTGATGAATTGATGAGAAGAAGAGCAAACGCAGAAGGTTTGTATAAAATTGGAAGACTATTTTTAAAGCGCAAACTGATGGAAAGAGCAAAAAAAAGCTTCGAAGAATGTATAAATTTGGATTCTACTTTTGGGGATGCATACAAGGATTTGGGTCGGATAATGTTACTTGTTGATGATAAAGACAAAGCGATAGAATATATAGAAAAGGCAATTAAACTCGAACCTGATAGACCCGATTATCATTGTCATTTGGGTAAAGCCCTGCTTTCCCAGGAAAAGCTCGATTGGGCTGAGAAAGAGTTCGAGAAAGCACTGGGACTCGACAGTGATTATGCAGAGGCATATTTCTATCTTGGACTGTCTTTGCTTAAAAACGCCGTCGAAAATAAAGGTTCATCTTTAGATGATAACAAGGCTATTGCAATAAAGGTTGATTTCAAGAATGCTGGCGTACTGGACCAGAGATTCAGAGAAAAGAGTTTTAACGATGCTTTCGATCTTCTGGAAAGCAAACAGTATAAAAAAGCTCTTGAAGGTTTACTGGATTTTTCAAAAAAGTTCGTCGAGATCGAAGCCCACGATGTAATCGATGAGTTTTCTTTGTTTGCAAAGTATAGTAAAAAGAAAATAAATTTGCTTACCGTTGATGAGTATATCAATGATATAATGAATCTTCTGGAAGAACATCCGGAGTTTGCCGACCTTCACAACACACTTGGAAAAGCATATATTCTTAAAATAAGGGCATTATTGAATGCTTCGTCTTTACAATTTCAAAAAGCTCTTGAGATCAACCAGAGCTATACAGAGGCAAAAAAGAACCTAACTCTTGTGGAAAATGAGGGAAAGGGATTTCTGTTGCTTTTGAGAGCGATTTTGAAGTAAGTTTACAATGTAATTAGTCATAATGAATATTATACCGGGAGGACTAAAATGTATAGAAGAATCGTAGTAACAGCCTTGGTTATTGTGTTAAGTGTTGTAGCCATTTATGCAGATAGAGGATTAATTCCATTTGAAGAACATATAAAGATTTTCGAACCAAATCAGAGAGCAATGATTGCCTGGAGTGGTAGCGAGGAGATTCTTTTACTAAGCACCGATCTGAGCGCTTCTGATTCAACCATGGTATTGGAGGTTTTACCTCTTCCATCGGAACCAGAGGTAAAAAAAGGTGACCTCGAAACATTTACGAAGGCAGTTGATTTAATAAACAGTAGAATGGTTTTAGACTTAAGGGAAGGTAGGAGTAAATCCTATGATAAAGCTCCACCCCCGGCGGAAGTGACTTTCCATAAGAAAATTGGTGCCCATGATATTTCGGTTACGCATTTGCTTCATACAAAAGGTTTTATTGAATGGGTGAAAGAATACCTGAAGTCTATTGGAGTTGAAAAAGACATAGTTTCTAATGAAATGAAAAAGTTGATAGAGGAATATACTAAAGATGGATTCGCCTGGTTTGTTTTCGATGTTGTATCACTGGGTAAAGAAACGGTGACAAACGAGCCAATTCAATATCGTTTCAAGAATAAATCACTCTTTTTCCCTTTGAAGATAACAAAGACAGGTGAAGGGTATACCTCGATAGAATTGTTGATTTTGACTCCTCGTTTATTGAGAAACTTTCCGGGTGTACCGATTGATATGATCGAACTAAAGCATAAGCCGATTACAATCAGCGATGAGGAGCTAAAGGAATTGAACGAGGATATGTATGAACTTTTAGGTAAATACGAGGATATGAAGCTCAGGATCTGGAATATCGAAGGTGAGCTAAAATCCTTCGATAAGGACCTGGTCGCAAATTAATCACGGAGTTACTGCCTTAGACTTAACCCTCTGAGTTCAAAAAACTGTCCTTCTGAGGAAAACGGTTTCTAGCTTACGGAGAGTTTCAACTTTCAGATTCTTCCCGGGTTTGAATTGAATGGATAACTCAGAATGACAACGAATTCTTTAATTTAGGAACAAAGTTTCCATAACTAAATTCCCCAAAAAAGTTCTTGACAAAAAGAAACTTACACACCATAATAATAAAGGTAGACAAAATGAAAGCAAAAGAGAATGGAAAAATACTCTCTCTCTCTCGAGAAAAAATATTGTTAATCTCATTGGCGTTCTCTCTAATTCTCCAATCGCAGGCTATATACCACTGATAGGAGGTACTTATCAGGGGAAAACTCTTTATTAACTTCAAATAAGAATACGGAGAAACAAATGAGAAGAATATTTGCTTTTGGAATTCTCTTTTTAATTCTGAGTTTTGTAATTCTCACAGCGAAATCACCTATCTCTGGAGGAAACAGTAAGCCGAGTGTTTTAGAGTTAGGTAGCATTGGAGACAATCTCCCGAAAGCGGTTTGGACTGTGAATCTTGTTAGTTCTTATGGTTTGAGCATTAATGGTGTAACCAGCGGATTTGGAGGTCTTACCTATGATTGGCGCCAGGATGCACTTTGGATTAGCCATTGGGGTCACAATAAGATGTATCAAATCAATAAGAGCAATGGTAACTTGATTTTGGATATTGCTTTTCAAGGTTCATATCCCACTTACTACTATGGTCTTGCTTTTGCCCACACATCTACAGATTTGTACAAGATGTATGTAAGTACGTTCTCCGCAATATACAAGATGAATTTTATCACGGGTTACTGGTCCTTCTATAGGGATGGGAAAGGAGATGGGCTTGGTTTAGATGTTGTGAATGATGCGCTGTATGGTTCGGGAAGCGAAAACAAAACCTGGTGGGCGAGACCATCGCAAACGGGTCCCTGGAATTCGTGGATTTACTATGGTATGGGGATGTATCCCTCTGGTGTTGCCTGTTCATATAGCGGAGCAACGGCATCTGATAAAATCTTTGTTGTGTGGGCTACAACCCAGGGTGCTGACCCTGGCGTTATTGAATGGTTTCAAAACAACAATGGTGTGCCAGGAAATAAGGTTATTAGTTATTATTTGCCCAATTGGATGACGAACCCTCAAGATTGCGCCTTCGATGGAAGATATCTTTATGTAATCAATTGGGACCTCCCAAATCCCGACAAGATTGCGGTGCTTGACCCCTTTACTCCTCCGACTCCCACAAATTTCAAAGCTGAAGCAGTGCATAGTTGGCAAAAACCTATTGACCTTACGTGGGACAATGTTCCGCGAGAGCAGGGATACAGGATTTACAGGTCAACTGTTCCAAATCCTCCTCCATATCAGTGGGGTTTAAGAATAACAAAAGGGGTGGATGAGACGACTGCAACGGATTATTGCGCAGCATGGTCGTGGGTTTATTACTATTATCTGGTTTCCTACAATCAGTGGGGTGAGTCAAATCATTCTCCTATAGTTCAAGAAACAACATGGGTGGCACAAGATTCGATTAAGAAAATCGAAGACCATTTACCGTCTTATCTCAAACTTACGAGAAGATGGAACTTCAATGTTTATGACTCGGATTCCATTGTATGGTATACTTCCAATCCGACTTTACACCCACAAGAACCCACAATCAGGGATGATAAACAGATCAATCCTGCAGGTGGAACTGGTTATTGGAGCGATAATGATGGTCTGCCTCCGGCGGGTTATTATGTTACATATAGAATATGGGGCTATACTCATTACCACCCAGAATGGAATCCTATTGTCAGCGGAAGAGGGCAGTTTTATCATTCACCAGACCCACCAATTGTCTCTACGGCAGACACTTTTGCAACCGCATATTCAAATACAAGGAAAATCATCGTGGACAGTGGCGATAGAATGCATATAACATACACAAGCAATGACACGGTATATTACATATATTCCGATGACTATGGTGCAACATACTCAACCCCAGCACCTGTGGGAAATGGTAGATATCCCGGGTTAGCACTTGACAGCAATAATACGCCCAGCATTTGCTGGACAAGAGAATACGATAGCAAGGAATATATGATTAATTACTCCACACTAACCAGCTCAGGGTGGACTGAGCCCGTTAAACTCCTTCATGAATACAAGAAGAAATCTACCCCAGCATCATTTGATATAGATAAAAAGGAGAATATTGCACACATTACCTGGGCTGATTTTTCCGAGGATGCAAACAAGTGGCTTATTTATAAAGGTCAGTTTTCCTTGCTCGATACAACTCCGCAGGTTGAACCAGTCCCTTATGATTCAGCAGTAGAGATGACACCTGAGTCTCCAAACTATCTTTGCGACCAGGATAAAGTGGAAGGTTATCTTCTTTGGGAAAAAGATGGCGATATATATGCTGGAGTAGAATATGAGAACGGAGTAGTTAATGAAATAGTAAATTTGTCAAGTTCTTCAGGCAAGAGTATACATCCAAATCTCAGTAAATTTGGTGATAGTCTGTATGCCGTATGGCAGGAAGATAATACTTTAGGCAGTAGTATATTCTTTACCAAAAGGTCAACCGAAATGAGTCAAGGATGGGATGAGCCAGAAGAATTGACGGACTTTCCTGAATTTGCCGAACTTCCTGTTTGTGTAGGACCCTATGTTTTTGCAAGTGCAAGAATACCAGAAAAAGGCAGCTATGATATTTATGGATTAAGGAAGGATGAGTTTGGTGATGTAAGCACAGTATTTAAAATGACAACTACTAAAACGGATTCAAGGTATCCTGCGGTATACTATACTCAGCATTTTCCCAGGCAAAGGCTTTATGTTATAGGGACAGAAGATGCAGCAGCGGGAAAAGCACAGCCCTATGTTCTTGGAAAATGTGTTGTTGAGACAGCACCTATTCCTATAAAGGCTGCAAACCTTGGTTTTCAAGACGCTTCGCCTTATACTGTTCAGAGAGAAGGATATAAGGTTTTTGGATTCCTTGCGTATCAAAAGGTGGACTATCACCCGCAAGAACTCATATACCATTTCTCAGGATTAAATCCATCCAAGCGATATAAACTTAAGCTTGTATTCTATTATAAACCAGAAGCGCCTGTACTCAGAAAGTGGCGATTCAAGGTAAAAGTAGGAGGACATCCCATTGGAACCATTGGTTTCAAACCTGACAGGGTGAAACCAGCATACTTTGAGAAATGGATTCCTATTTCTGCCTACCAAAGCGGAAGCGTGGATTTATCTATTGAGAAGATGAAGGGTGACTATGCAGTTTGCTCGGAGGTTTTCCTTTACGAATACGAAAAGGCAGGGAGAAAAGACGCGACTCAATTTGCTGAGAATAGGGATAATCTCTCTCAAAAATCAGGCTTAATATCACTTAAACCAAATCCTTTTAATGGTTCTACAAAAATAAGTTTCTTAGTTTCCGATAGCAAAAACGTTTCTCTCAAGATTTACGATACTTCGGGAAGGCTTTGCAGAACGATTATGAATAAGAGATTAGATGCTGGTTCCTACACTTGCACCTGGAACGGAAAGAATGCGAATGGAAAAATATTGTCCAGTGGAGTTTACTTTTCTGTTCTGAGAATTGGGGATAGGAAACTTGTGAAAAAGTTGGTAAAGGTTCAATAATAATCATGCGGGAGGCAGGAACTCCCTGCCTCCCTGTGGAGGAAAAGATGAGTCCTTTATTCGTATGGTTAATTTTAGTGCTAAGCATAACACCTAATCTTGAGAATAATATCATATCAAATGCTAAAGAGACTCTATCTGTTTTTCAATCATCACAGGTTTATACAACCAGAGCGTTGAAGAATACCCTTTCCCCCCAGCGTGCTGAAGATACCCTCATCATTGATGATGGCAATGCTGTTGATTACGCTTTGGATAAATATGTGGCTCAAAAATTCAGCACTGGAGTTTTATGTTCACTGAAGTCTTTTATCTGGAGAACAAGTATGGAGTATACCGAGTGTTCCCTTTATGTTTGGAGTGATTCAAATGGAATGCCACAATCTTCCAACAATCTTGTGCCACCTTTCTATTTCTACAGTGCATTTCCCAAGGAATGGGAAAGGATGGATCTTTCTGTGCCTATTGTTGTAGATAAGGATTTCTGGATTGGAATATACAATTTAGGAGCAGCTTCTTCTTTCTATTATGACTGGACACCAAACTGCCACAAAAGAGTTGCAGATTCACCTGACAAAATGGACTGGTCAATTTGGGATTATCATGCTTTTGGAGAATTCTTGGTTAGACCGATAGTAAATCTCACAGGTCCAAGACACGATGTTACTTGCACTACGATATTTTCAAAAAAAGGTTTTTTCCTTTCAAATCCTGCTTATGATACAGTTGGTATTGTGTTCAAAAACTTTGGTAATGTGACTGAGTATAATGTCCCCGTTTACCTTAGAGTTAAAGATACACTGGGACTACTGATTTTCTTTGGCATCAAATCCATAGATTCCATTGTGCATAATGAAGTCGATACGATTTATGTTTCCTGGAACTACAATCAGGATGGTGATTACTTTATAGAGGGTTATCCCTATCTTGCCAATGATTGTGTTAAGGATAACGATAGGCAGGAAATAGAATCATACATAAGAACATACCCCTGCCAATTATATTATGACAACCTTGGTGTAACAATGTCCACAACTCGTATTGATACTGTTGCAAACAAGTTTTTTCCACCATATTATCCCTGTAAAATCGAAAGTATTAGGGTTTGTTTTTCGTCTTGGCAAATTGGAACCACATTCACCTATGGCATTGGTATAGCAATTCTTGACGATGATGGTCCGGGCGGGTTACCAGGGGCGGAAATTGCCAAGGACTCAGTTTTGGGTTTAGGAAATGGAATTGTTCAGTGGCTTACATTTGATTTCTCTGCTCAAAATGTGGTTTTTGACTCGGCTGCTTTCTATGCACAATGGGTTCGGATCCCCGATTCAACAACTCCTTACTATGACCCGGAATTATGGACTGATGACAATCCGCCTTTTGCAATGATGACCTGGGTCAAAAGGGATACCACTGGGATTTGGTATCATTGGCAGGCTCATGCCGATGCATTGATTCGAGTGTGTGTGGATTATCCAAGTGCTGTTTATGAAAAGAGAGAAGTGACTAATTTTAGAAATTATCTGTCAGTAAATCCAACTATCACAAAAGGTAGATTTAAATGTTCATTTTGCACTGAAAAAGATGAAAGGATTGAAATTTCCCTTTACAGTATAGATGGAAGGAAAGTTAAAAGTCTTTTTAGTAATTTTGTAAAGAAGGGATTGCACTATTTTTATCCTGACATTGGTAATCTTCCAGAAGGTGTTTATTTTGTTCAAATGAAAGACAAAGGGTTTAGAAGGACAAAAAAGATTATTTTGCTAAAGTAAGTAGGTTTAGCTGAGGATTTTGGGCAATTGCAAGAGATTAGGGAGTAAAACAGGTTAACTTTGATGTACTATTTTGTTCCATATTCCGCTCTGGTTGTTGTTTCGATTCCACCCCTTATATTGAATTCACCGGTCACCTCCATCCATTTTGGTTTTACGAGGGACGATAGGTCATCAAGGATTTTGTTAATAACATGTTCGTAGAATATTCCCACATTTCTGTATTGAAGGAAGTATAATTTTAGGGATTTAAGTTCGATGATTTCCTTGTTAGGTACATATTTTATGGTTATTGTTCCGAAATCAGGTAATCCCGTTCTGGGACAAACAGATGTGAATTCCTTGTTCTCTATAACTATTTCAACATCCCTCTTGGCACTGTATTCATAATCAACAATCTCTATTACATTTTTAGCAATAGTATCAATGGATTTGATATCCTTTTTCAGTTTCTTTCTAATTTCCTTATCGTTTTTCATCTCTTAAATTCTCTTTCAATCCCTGTTAATTTTGTTTGCTTATTTCACGAAGTCTCGAAACCATTTCTGCATATCCGGAAGCTCATTGTTTTTGATTCGTTCCTGCCATTGTTCGTCTGTTAGTCTATTTGACATATTTTCTTTAAACTCGTAAAACGAAAAAGTGGCTCCTTCCATTAAATACGGTTTATTATCGATAGGCACAATTATTAACAGCTTAAGTGGATTTCCAACACCAACCTGGAGAACCTGGCTTGTATTCACATCTGTGTGAACGTCCGCAACCAGAGCCATTCTTGAATCCGTTCCATCCGTTATCTTTTTCATAATCTGTGGTGAAAATTTAACAATTCCTTCAAGTCTGTCTGGTATTGAATGTAGACTACTCATTGTTGCCTCATCGAGTTTCTCCATTCTATTTTCTTTCTTACTGATTTCAGTAAGGTTTTCTAATATTTTTTCGAATCTGTCTAAATTTTGCACAACTTCCTCCGGGATTGCATTTTCCTTAATTAGGATTGTTTTCATCGCAGTTATAAGATTTGCATTTTCCCGGAAGAAGGAAGGATAAGGTTCGACATAAGCAATAGGTGGTTTCTTAGGAATATGTGGACTGACGGATGTAACCATGACCGTGTAGCTTTGTTTGGCGTAAAGAATCGTGTCATGTCGCAATTCTGCCCAGGCACCAAGAAGCGTATTTAAAATCTTTAGGGTCCAGGCTTTTTTGTTAATATAGGGATTCTTGAAATTTTCGATATTTGAAATCAATTTTTTTGATTGGAATATTATCCGGTAATAAAGATTCTTCCGCCACTCTTTTTCATCAAGAGAGGCAAACTCGTTTTCCAGAGTGGTTAACCGCTTTTTATAATTTTTGTATGATGCGTCTCCTTCGTCTTCGAGGATTTTTAGCGCATCGTCGGAACCAAGGACCGACATTACATCAAGACCTCTTGGAAAACCACGAACAATGCCCATTTGAGATGGGATTGCCGTAAAGGGCATTCCTTTACCTGTATAATTCGTAACTTTGTCATAGACAAGATTCTGGAACATATAGGAGTCGGGAATGAATCTCTGTCCCATAAACTTGAAAGACCTCGGTAATTCCTGTGTTTCCTCGTCGGAGAGGAGACCCGAAAGTATCATTGGAGGTTTTTCCTGTTTAACTTTTTCAATAAAGCTGGACAGTAAATTATCGTCGGATAGGGATGAAAAGTCCATTTTTCCCGAATACACATCATTCATTAACTTTGTGTAATCTTGGATGCCTTGGTCATCGCTTTCTCCAACATAGAAAGATGTAATCCTGTATACTGTGTCATAGCTTGCTCTAAGAAGCGGATTAACGTCAAGTAAATAGGTTATGTAAAGTGCGCTAATTGTTAAGCTTTTTCCAAGTTCCTCGGGATTTGGACAAGATGTACAGGATTTCGGAGGATTGAGAAAGAATGGCATTTTTCCATACCACATCATTGCCTTAAAATATTGCTTCAAGGTTTCGTTTCTTGTATAATGTCCACGCGGTTTGTATTGGCTATAATCTTCCTTGATTCGGAATAGGGGAGATTCTGCAAAACCATTGGCATCTTCTATCAGTGCCAATTCCTTTTTTACCTTATTATCGATATTCTTGGGAACATTGTATGACTTTTCGAATAGGGCGCAGGCAACGGCAAAAAATCCGATATCGCGTTCGAGTGCCTCTTTCGCAAAAGAGGAAAGCCGTTTGGTCTCGAGTTTCTTAAGCATCTCATCAAGCATATCGGAAGAAAGTTGTAACATATCGGGATATAGTTTTTCCATTTCTACGATTCTCAAAGTATAATCGAATAGAAGATGGTCAGTATGAAGGATTAGGTCGGTTGTTATAAAGATAGGTCTGTTGACTTTATTAAGTTGAGTGTATACTCCATAAATATCCTTCTGGTTGGTTTTGGTGAAGATGAAGCCGTTTTTCTTAAGTCCTTCCGTTGCATTTGTGTCAAGATCAAGGTCTCCTAAATTGCTTACTGATTTCATATCGAGAGATGCCTGTGAAGTGTTTGAGCTGCAGGAAATGAGTACCAAAAGAAGAAAAAAAGCAATAGGTGAACGATTCATTAGAACCTCCTGGTATAATGTTCATTATACATTATTAATCGGATTTTAGATACGATTGAACAGATTAAAGAGCAAATTTAAGGCATCCAGGTCTTCACGGAATGTCTACTTATTCCAATTCTATCAACGGGGCAAATCCCTCTACCTGGTCACCTTCTTTAACATATATTTTTTTAACCTTCATATTGCCGGAAGCCCGTAATTCATTTTCCATCTTCATAGCCTCTACTATTACGAGTATATCACCTTCTTTGACTTCATCTTCTTCTTTAACATTCAGTTTTACTACAGAGCCGGGCATCGGTGACTTTATTATATTTTCAATAACGCTGGTCTTTTCTTTCGATTGAAATGTTGATTCTTTCTCCCGACTCTCTTCGAAAATAAATTCCTCGCCACCTATATGAATGATTCTTTTTGAGCCATCCTGTATGATTTTTGCGAGGATTGATTTGCCTTTGTGCATAAGTGAGAGGGTATGATTGTCTATAAAGACTGCATCGAAAATTTCATCTTTTTCTCCAACATTCAACCTGTATCTGCCGTCTTTGAAGCTCACTGAAATTTCTTTCTCTTCTCCGTCGCAATAGACACTAAGTTTCATAACAACTCCACACAACTTTATTCACCATTTCTCCATCCGCCGATTTCTTCCCATACGGGAAGTATTTCGTTTTCTTTTTCTATAAATGATGTTTTCCCTTTTGAAAATGAAAATATTCCGTACACTGCAAGTGCCTCGTAAAGGTATCGTTTTTCTTCGATCTTCAAATCATCTTTGTGTTCGCTGATAAAAGAAGTACTAAGATTGCCGCTTATGAAATCAGGGGACTTGAAAATTCTAAAAAGTAACGGTATAGTCGTTTTAATACCTACTATCGAATACTCCGAAAGGGCATTTACCATTTTATTTATCGCAGCATTTCTTGTTTCGGCAAAAACTATCAGTTTGGACAAAATAGGGTCATAAAACGGGGAAACCTCGAATCCTTTGTAGATTCCAGAATCAACTCTGATTCCCGGACCTTGTGGTTCTTCATAGTAAATGATTTTGCCAGGGGACGGAAGAAAATTGTTTTCCGTATCCTCTGCATAAATTCTTGCTTCAATTGAGTGCCCGCTTTGACAAATGTCTGTCTGTTTCATCTTCAACTTATCGCCCGATGCTATCCTTATTTGCTGCTGAACCAGGTCTATTCCTGTTACAAGTTCAGTAACGGGATGTTCAACTTGAAGCCTTGCATTAACCTCGAGAAAGTAGAAGTTATTATTTTCATCGAGAAGGAACTCCACTGTGCCAGCATTCGAGTAACCGACAGCTTTTCCTATTTTTACGGCTGTATCACCCATCCTCTTTCTTAAAGCCTTATCAACTGCAGGAGAGGGGGATTCTTCGATGATTTTTTGATACCTTCTCTGAATCGAACATTCTCTCTCGCATAAGTGAACCACATTGCCTGCGTTGTCTCCCAGTATTTGAAATTCGATATGCCTTGGTTTTTCGACATATTTTTCCAAATAAACCGTATCATCACCAAATGCGGATTTTGCCTCTCTTCTTCCAGCATCTATAGCTTCCAGTAGCGACTTATCGTTATCCACTACTCTCATTCCCTTTCCTCCACCTCCCATTGAAGCCTTGACAAGTACGGGATATCCGATCTCGTTAGCTCTTTTTTTGAAAAAGGCTTCGTCTTTAGATGAAGCAGTCATTCCAGGAATAATAGCAGCACCTGCATCCTTAACCGTATTCCTTGCTGCAATCTTGTCACCAACGAGTTTCAATGCTTCTGGAGAGGGACCTATGAAAACCAAACCCTCATCCACGCATCGCTTTGCAAAAGCATAATTTTCCGCAAGAAATCCATACCCAGGATGAATTGCATCTGACTTTGTTTCTTTTGCTATTGCTATGATTTTGTCAATATTCAAGTATGAGTCAAGCGGAGAGGGAGGACCTATTTCTATTGCTTCATCCGCAAATTGTGTGTGTAGTGCTGTTCTGTCACAGGACGAGAAGACTGCGACCGCTGGTATTCCCAATTCCTTGCAGGCTCTGATTATCCGAACAGCAATTTCTCCTCTATTGGCTACGAGTATTTTTTTAAACATTATCTGGTTTGTCTGGTTTCTTTGCTTTATCTGGTTTATTTAGTTTATTTTGTCTGTTGTCATTGCGAGTGCCTTGAGTCCCCTCTAAAAAGAGGGGTGTCATATACCTAATGGTATATGACGGGGTGTGTCAGTCTACCGAAGCAATCTCATTTTATATATTTTTTAAAGGGGTAAGTTGCCATGTTTTTTCCTCGGCAGCTTCGCCTGTTTGTTATCAAGCATTTTTAGAGCTTGTATCAATCTCTCCCGTGTTCGCTTGGGTTCTATAATGTCGTCAACATATCCCAGAGATGCCGAGATAAAAGCATTTGAGAATTTGTCTTCGTAGTCTGCTATAAGCTTCTTTCTAAGGGCATCAGGGTTTTTTGATGTTGCCAATTCCTTTCTGAAAATTATATTTACAGCGCCCTGAGGACCCATAACCGCTATTTCTGCGGTGGGCCAAGCGTAATTGATGTCGCCTCTTACCTGTCTGGATGACAGCACACAGTATGCACCGCCATAAGATTTTCTTGTAATCAGCGTGATTTTTGGCACCGTTGCTTCACAGAATGCGTACAACAATTTTGCACCGTGCTTTATTATGCCACCGTGTTCCTGAGAAACACCAGGCAGGAAACCGGGAACGTCTTCAAATGTTATGATAGGAATGTTGAAAGCATCACAGAATCTTACAAATCTTGCTCCCTTGATAGATGCATTGATATCAAGACAACCCGCAAGCACCATAGGCTGCTGTGCAACAATCCCAATCACATAGCCATCTAATCTCGCAAAACCTATAATTATATTCGGAGCGAACTTCTCATGAACTTCAAAAAAGCTCTCTCTATCTGCAACCGAATTTATAATTATCTTCATATCGTAAGGTTGATTAGGGTTATCCGGGATTATTTCATTCAGTGATTCGTCCATTCTGTCAGGTGAGTCATCAGTTCTCTTTCTTGGAGGTTCATCAAGATTGTTTAGAGGAAGATAAGAAAAAAGTTTTCTAATTAAAAGAAGACAGGATTCATCGTCTTTTGATGTGAAATGCGCAACTCCTGATTTTGCGGAATGTATTTGTGAACCGCCAAGTTCCTCAAAAGTCACATCTTCATGAGTAACGGTTTTAACGACATCCGGACCTGTAATAAACATATAGCTTGTCTTGTCGACCATGAAGACGAAATCCGTTAATGCCGGGGAGTAAACTGCTCCTCCTGCTGCGGGTCCCATTATAGCCGAAATTTGCGGAATGACACCCGAAACGATGGTATTTCTCCAGAAGATTTCCGCGTAACCAGCCAGGCTAACCACACCCTCCTGTATTCTTGCACCTCCAGAATCATTGAGTCCAATGACTGGAACACCGGTTTTGAGCGCAAGATCCATAATCTTGCACATTTTTTCTGCATGTGCATAGGAAAGCGTTCCACCAAATACTGTGAAATCCTGGGAGAAAACAAAAAGGGGTCTGCCATTGATCTCTCCGTATCCTGAAACAAGGCTGTCACCCAGAATTTTTTTCTTTTCCATATCAAAGTCTGTGCATCTATGCGTGACGAAGCGGTCAAATTCCACAAAACTGTTCTCATCCAGCAGAATGTCCAGTCTCTCTCTTGCTGAGAGTTTTCCTTTACTATGCTGTTTCTTGATTCTTTCTTTACCACCACCCTGTTTTGCTGCCTCAGCCCATTTCTTTAGTTCTTCGATTTTTTGCTTTGTACTCATTGTTTCTTTCCTTTGCAAATGTACTTACCACTTATTCGGCAATGTCAAACCGTTTTCTTGTCCAGTCTATGATTTCTGTCGTTGATGTTCCTGGTCCAAAAAGTCTTGGAATTCCAATATTATTAAGTTTTTCCATATCTTCAACAGGAATAATACCACCACCAAAAATTACGATGTCATCCCTCTCTTTTTCCTTCAGGAGTTTTAAAACCCTTGGAAAGATTGTCATATGTGCTCCGGAGAGCACGCTAATGCCTATAAGGTTCACATCTTCCTGGGTGGCTGATTCAACAATCATTTCAGGTGTCTGATGAAGACCTGTATAGATTACCTCAAAACCTGCATCGCGTAAAGCTCTCGCTACAACCTTGATTCCTCTGTCGTGACCATCGAGTCCTACTTTTGCCATAAGTATTCTAATTCTTTTCATAACTCCTCCATACAAGATATGCAGAAATTAGGAAATTCGAAATTGTGAAATTGGCAAGCGTCATTGTGCCAATAAAAAGAGGTTTGAGATTGTATTTTCCTAATTTCCATTTTCTTAATTTCGAGGTTTATTTGTTTCACATTTTCTTTAGAATATCGGCGCTTCTTCATATTCACCAAATACATCCTTCATTGCTTGTGATATTTCTCCCAGTGTTGCATAAACATGTGCTGCTTCAATCAGTGAGGGCATAATATTTTCATTGTTCTTACACGATTGTCTTATTTTTTCAAGTGCTTGTTTTACTGTGTCGTTATTTCTTTCTCTACGCAGAGTTTCAAGTCTTTTTCCTTGTTCTTCTTCTACACTTTTTTCTATCGTCAATATTGGAATATCGAGCTTCTCTCCCTCTTTTATGAATTTGTTAAGTCCAACCAGAATACGTTCTTCTTTTTCAACCTTCTTCTGGAATTTGAAAGAGGCTTCTGTTATCTCACGCTGAGGGAAGTTTGCTTCGATTGCTTTAACCATTCCTCCCAGTTTATTTATTTTATCAAAGTATTCATATGTTCCGGCTTCGAGTTTGTTTGTTAGTGATTCAACGAAGTACGACCCACCCAATGGGTCAATAACATTTGCGGCTCCAGATTCGTGTGCTATAATCTGCTGGGTTCTTAATGCCAGGAGAGCCGCTTTTTCGGTGGGAAGTGCCCATGTTTCATCCATCGAGTTTGTATGCAGACTCTGCGTTCCGCCAAGCACGGCTGCAAGTGCCTGGAGTGCAACCCTTACAATATTGTTTTCCGGTTGTTGTGCCGTAAGGGAAACTCCGGCTGTCTGTGTGTGAAACCTCATAAGCCAAGACCTTTTGTCCTTTGCGCCGTAAGTTTCTCTCATCTCTCGCGCCCATATTCTCCTAGCTGCGCGGAATTTTGCGATTTCTTCGAAGAAATCAGAATGTGAATCAAAAAAAAGAGATAGTCTTGGTGCGAACGAATCGACATCGAGACCTCTTTTTATTCCTTCTTCAACATATGTCAATCCATCCTTAAGGGTGAATGCAAGTTCCTGTAATGCGGTTGAACCTGCTTCCCTTATGTGATAGCCTGAAATGGAAATGGTATTCCATTTAGGGATTTCTTTGGAACCGAATTCAAACGTGTCGACAATCAAACGCATGGATGGTTGTGGAGGGAATAGCCAGGATTTTTGCGCTATATACTCCTTCAGAATATCATTCTGTATAGTTCCTCTGAGTTTGTCTCTTGAAATTCCCTGTTTTTCTGCAGCTGCAATATAAAATGCCCATAGCATTGGTGCTGGTCCATTAATTGTCATGGAGGTTGAAACTTTGTCAAGAGGAATGCCCTCAAATAGAGTTTCCATGTCTTTCAGTGAAGAGATGGCAACTCCGCATTTACCAACCTCACCTTCGCTGAATGGGTCATCCGAATCCCTTCCATAAAGCGTTGGGAAGTCAAACGCAACCGAAAGTCCCGTTTCTCCGTGAGAAAGCAGGAACTTGTATCTCTCATTCGTGTCTTTTGCAGTTCCAAATCCTGCAAACTGCCGCATAGTCCACAATCTTCCTCTGTATAGATTATGTCTAACACCTCTTGTGAATGGATACTCACCAGGGAAACCGATGTCATTTAGATAATCCATTTCCTGTGTATCTACTGGCGTATAGAGCATTTCAAGGGGTATACCTGATATTGTTTCGAATTTGTCGTCTGTGCGGGTTTTTGTTTCTTCAACGGTTTTTTGCCATTTGTTTTTTCGTTCCTTTATCTTTTTAATGGTTTTTTCTTTTCCGTTACCTAATGACATGTTTTCACCTCCTCCATATAGGGGTTATAGCAAAGCAAGAGAGTATTGTCAAGAGAAAATCATTGTAATCGGATTATTGCATAGCAAGTAAGATTGGCTTACTCGGAATGACATTATTCAGCATAAGAATTCTTAAAACTCGGGTCAGTAAGGAATGAATATAATTTAAGGGGGAACTTTTCTTGTGTCAAAAAAAAGGCTCGCTAAATGCGAGCCTTTTTTTCAAAAACAACACTACTTCAAGAGGACAATCTTCTTTGAATTGGTTCTATTCTCGGCTGTTAGTTTACAGAAGTAGATTCCAGCTGCAACAGAGTTATGATTGCTGTCTTTGCTATCCCAGTAGATTGTCTTGGTTCCGGCATTCTGAGTTGCGTCAACGAGTGTCCTGATAAGTCTTCCTGTTTTGTCGTAAATCTTCAAGGATACAGGACCCTTGTGAGTGGTTGTGTAGGCGATTATCGAACCGTTCTTCACAGGATTAGGAGATACCTTGCCGAGTCCAAAAGTGAGTGCGGCTTTGGTTGGCTTCTCTTCCTCGACTCCGACATCCCACCCGAGTTTCCATGTCTGTGCCGTCGGAGTCCAGCCACCTGAATTATCTCCACCGTTTACATAAATCTCTGCTACTGTTGCTGTCCTTCTGTAGGTGAGAATATCATTTCTTGCAATTGGCATCGGATAATCGGGTAGTGCATTCCAGCTATCATTGCCGACATCGTATTCCCATGCATGTGGTGTTAAGGTTACTGCGCTCTCGAATCCACCAACTTCGAAGACGAATGTGCCGGATGGACGATACATCGATGTGCCACCACCATTGAAATTCGGGACAGGCAGTGCAGGACCGGTATTCCAGGTGATGTTTTCGCAGTTTGCCGGGTCCGGGATACCATAGTACATATTGGGATTACAGCTGCTTCCATTGTAGCTCATAACAAGCCAGAGCGTATCGCCCGTAGTAGCAACAGCCTGCATATACGAAGTGGTCGGAGCATTTGTACCTGTGGTCCATGCATTGGTGTATGTGTTGTATATGTAGACAGTATTCGAACCAGCACTTCCGTTGTGACCACAAATCAAGTAGATGAGCGAATCGTTGTAAACACATTGTCCAGAAGCAATTCTCGCCGCAGGTACAGAGGTTCCGCTTGACCATGAATCACCGAGGATATCATAAATATAGTTAAATGTATTGAAGCCACCATTGTATCCACCGAAGATGTAGATGCTGCGGTTCCACTCGATTACGGATGCATCGATCCAGTTAATTGCACTTGGCATTGCAGTAAGAGCTGCCCATGCATCGGTTACAGGATCGTACTGATATGTCCAGTTTACATAGTTGGTACCATCCCCTCCACCAAAAGCATAGATTTTGTCGCCTATCGGATCGTATGTTGTTGCGTGGCAAACTTCAGGAGTTGGTCTATCAGCGCACTGGATCCAGTCCGTAACCGTGGTAGTTGTTGTTATCTGAGTGAGAGTGTCGTTTGAAGGGACCATATCTCCTGTCATAACGGTGTAAGCCGTTACATCGTAAACAATTCCTTCCGTAAGACCAGCTGTCCAAACTTCAGGGAATACCCAGGTCGAACCTGCAGATACATCGAGATACAGGCTTCCAACGGTTCCCATAAATACATTGGTGCCACTTGAATCTATTTCGAAATGGACGTCGAAGGTAGCCGGAGTTGCTCCATAGTTATAGTATGTTGCAGATGGGTTTCCAGTGGAGCCGATGAGGATGCTTGTTGGCGGCCAGACGATAGCCTGGGTTCCCACATCGACTGACGGTGGTGCATAACCCATCCAGTTAAGAACTCTCTTCATCATACTGTCTCTGTCTACTACCGCAACAATATTTTCCCAACCGAATGTGTTGAAATAGAGAAAATATGGAAGTCCAACGGTCGTATCCATTGCAACAGTGTTCGTATCGTTAGCTTCATTTATCATCGAAGTCCAGGAAGTGCCGTCGGGAGTCATTATATCAGCAAAGTCGGTAAATGCTCCACTACCTGTCGGGAAGGATAGAGGACTCATTACGATATCGATACCCGTTGCGTTAGCACATCCAATGTCATCAGTCCAACCTGTTATATGCATCCAGGGTGCTGAGCCGTAATCATAAAGAACATCCTGACTCGAGAGCCACAATTTCCCACCGGCATTCAGCCAATTGCCAAGCTGTGTTATCTCAGCACCAGTTAGTGTGTTCGAATAGTCTCCACCGGTCGACCATACAACGATCGTGTAAGCACTCATCGCAGCCGAATCAGGTGAAACACCAGCGCTGTCATAAACTACCCATTTGTCATAAGGATAAGGAAAGTTATTAAAGGATGTTTCCCAGTATGTTTCGGTTACATCGTCTTCATCATCGTCAACATAGAGAATGTTCTCTGGCGGTGGCGGATTTGGATTATCGGCATCAAGCATAAAAATGCGATTTGTAGCTTCGTTTGATGCCGCCCAAATAACCGGTGTTGGGTGTATCGAAGATTGCCAGTCATATGCTATACTCGCAAGACTCGTAACACTAACCTGTCTACCCGTTGGTGCCCCTGTGTCGTCTATCTCCCACAGGATATTATCGTTCCATCCACCAACAAAGAAAACATTGTTACCAGGGTCATAGCTAAATCCACGCTGCGAAATACTTGTCCAGGTTGCATTGCCAATGGAGTCTATGCAGGTTCCAGCGGGAACTGTGAACTTGTATGCCTTGTTTGAACCACCCACAGCAAGAATCCATATTTCGCCAGCTGCCCACCATTCGCTAATATCACCCATCCAGGATGCACCACCCTTAACGCAGGGAAAGGTAGCACCTGTTGCTGAACCACCAAAGGTGAATTCATGAGCCATTCCTGCATTGTATTCAGTCATCCAGAGGTTTGTCTCGTGACCAAAACCCCAGGACAAACCTGCAGCTGCATTCCAACTTGTAACAACAAGTTGTGTCGTTGGGTCGATGACATAAACTTTATTATCATACATACTGATAATATATAGGTATGTTCCATCCCAGGTTAAACCGGCATTATCGTATCCATCGCCTGGCATCCCTGCTGATGCAAGGTCAATAGTCAAAAGAATGTCACCAAATGCACGACCATCATCGACTTGTGGTGGATTTAATGTGGGATTTAAATTAACCCTTGCATCAGGATCACTTGTAATCTCAGGCAACGCGGCATCCGTTGCAGCAAAGTTTGCAGGACCAGCTAAAGCGCACGTGGAGAGAGCAATGCTGATAACTAATGAAAGAAATAAATATTTCTTCATTTTACCTCCTTCTCAAAAAGGATTAGATTGCTTCTTTTCACCTCCTTCCTTTTCTGATTTTTACAATATATTAACAAATTCCATATATCAATAATTAGCATAAATATGAAAATGTGTCAAGGTTTTTTTAAGAAATAAATGTGGGAGAAAAGGCAAACTTGTCATTCTGAGTAAGCAAGGATTATTGACTATGGAAGAATCTCTGTTTTGGACGTTAGTGAGGTTGCTTCGAAATGGTTTAACATTCTAAACGATACTGACAATCGCAAAGAAATATAGGAGTTTCTCCAGTTTTTTTTAATGGTCTTTCCTGGACATTGAGACGGTGTGCAGTTTCCCTTGTTTTACTTTCTCGTAATTCCCGAAAATACTCAGAAGATTTCTTTTGATGAATGTCTTAAGTCCGGAAATTGTAACTAAATAGATTCTCCCCCTGGGTGTTAGGTGTTTTTTTGCATCGGAGAGAATAATATAAAGGAGTTCTTTCCCCACATTCGCAGGAAGGTTGGAAGCAATAATGTCGAAGTGCGCATTTTTAAGTTCACTGAATCCGTTACTCAGCAGTATCCTGCAATTTTCTACATTATTCACCCTGGCATTTTTCTGAGCAAATTTCAGGGCAACAAAATCCTTATCTACGAGATGAGTTTTTCCGTCGGAAGCCAACTTTGCCATTATAAGTCCTATTGCTCCGTATCCACATCCAAGGTCAAGGCAGTTTTCGTTCCCGCTGACTTCTATATATTTAATCAGAAGTCTCGTGCCTTCGTCTATCTTTCTTGGTGAGAAAATTCCCCAGGTGGAATGGAACGTGAACTCGTAACCCCGCAGGTTCTCGTTGAAAATTATATCCTTTTTCAGGTTTTTAACATTCATTGTTCTTATTTAGGACATTTTTTATCAACTTGTCAAGTTAAATCTGATTCCTTTTCATTAGTTCACCCTGTGAAATAAGATTATGATACAAACATTATGCTATTTCACGGGGTGAATAATTGGAGAACACTTCGGAAGATAGGAATAAGTCCGTCATTGCGAAGGGCATCAGCCCTGTGGCAATCTCATACTGGTCGGTTTTGTCATTGCGAAGGGCAAAAGCCCTGTGGCAATCTCATATTGACCTAAAGAAGGTTAGATGTAAGAAGTCGGGAAAACAATGAATGGGAATAGGCGATTGCTTCAACAGTCAGAATGGGAGAATATTCGCAATGACAGGTTTTTGAACTACCTAAATTTAATTCTGAATAAAGATTATTAAAAAAGTCTTGACAGTGGCATTATAACAGGTTTATAATGAGAACGATTATTAAGCGAAAGGAGATGTGAGAAATGATGAAAAAAAGTTTTTTGTTAGTTAATTTGTTTTTGCTCATTGTTTGCATCTTTTCACTATCTGCCAAAGTGAACAGGGATTTCATTGTCCGTATCGAGATTGACAATCATAATGAGATTTACAATCTTTCGACTAAATATACGATTATCGATGCAAGAGGAGGTTATGTCGAACTTCTCGCAACGGAAGCAGAGATATCTTCACTTAAAGATGAAGGTTATGCAGTTGAAATTCTGGGAAAGGTTTCGGAACAGTTCGAAGAAATCAATAAACTTCCGAATAAAGGTCAGTATCATACTTATGATGAGATGGTAGCTATTCTTACAAATCTTGCAAACAGCTACCCGAATATTACGAAACTCGATACCATTGGATACAGTGTTCAGGGAAGGTTAATTCTTGCCATTAAAATTTCGGACAACCCTGGTTTGTCCGAGAACGAACCTGAATTCAGACTCAATGGATGTCATCATGGAAACGAATGGCCTGCTTCCGAGATACCGCTCTATTTTGCGGAATATCTATGTGGAAATTATGGCACTCTCGATACCGTAACCAACCTTGTTAACGGTCGAGAAGTATGGATTATCCCTATGTTGAATCCTGATGGTCATGAGGCGCAGACTCGGTACAATGCAAATGGGATAGACTTAAATAGAAATTACGGTTATATGTGGATAGGAGAATGTGGGGATGTTGTTCAGTATGGTCAACCTGAGACACAGGCTATGTATGAATTTAGTCAGCGGCACAATTTCGTTCTTGGCTTGAGTTACCATACCTATGGTGAGATAGTCAATTATATCTGGAACTGGACTCCGAAAAGGACGCCTGACGATAGCCTGATTGTTCTCCTTTCCAATGGATACGCTTCATACAACGGTTACTGGGTTACGGAGGGTTATGACTGGTATAGAACAAATGGAGATATGAATGACTACAGTTACGGTATCGATGGGACAATAGACTGGACCATAGAACTTGCAACGTCGTTTATTCCTCCCCAGTCGGAACTCGATTCTATCTGGGACGAGAACAGACCTGCAATTCTTTACCTTTTGAGGAAGTCTATTCAGGGAGTTTCTGGAGTTGTAAGAGATGGAGATACAGGGGATACTCTCACAGAGGCAGTTATAAACATCGAAGAGGTTGACTGGCCCGTATTCTGTGATCCTGTATCCGGGCATTTTCACAGGATACTGAGACCTGGAATATATACCGTCAATGCGTGGGCAAATGGTTATTATCCGAAATCAACACACAATATTACTGTAAATGCGGACACGATGACTAACATAATAATCGACTTAAATTCAGGCGGGGGAAATTACGCATACAAGTATGCTGTTGCAAATGTTCCTGACAATACTTCAAACCCCACCCACAATATTACATTAACACACTGGGCTCTGGGTCCTGCTGACTCAAGATTTGCGTCCATTGGGAAAGGAGGAGAGGTAGTCCTTGATATGGATTCTCTAACACCAATACTGAACGGTGCCGGTGATGATTTTACGGTTAATGAAGGTGATGATGGTATACCCAACGAAGGTTATGAAATTTATGTGTCTAATACCTATAAGGGACCCTGGGTATTTCTTGCAAATGGGACCGGGACACAATCGTTTGATATCTCCGCTTTTGGAAGCAGCGCAAGGTACGTGAGGATAATTGATGATGGTGACGGAAACCTTGAAGATCCTACACCGGGTTTCGACCTCGAGTCAATTGAAGGACAGCCTATGCAGGGTGTTTTCTTGGTGCTCGAAGGTTACTCTATCGATGATTCCGTGATTGGAAATAATAACGGTGTTTTTGATCCGGATGAATCGGTTTACCTTATTGTAACACTTCACAATGGTGGTTCTATAGATGCGATTAATGTAGTTGGCAATTTAAGTGAATCAGACCCTTATGTTAGTGTAGATTCTGCTACGAGCAATTTTGGAAATATCAATGCTGGTACCAGTAAGAACAATATTTCTAATCCATTTGTTATCTCTTCAGTTGCATCTACACCACAGGGACATATCGCAAGTTTTACGCTGGTTGTTAGTGAAGAGGGCGGTTATGTTGATACATTCTACATAGACATAAAAATTGGTGCAGGTGGAGATTTCCTTATATGGGATCCTGACCCAAATCATTCCAGCGGCTCCGCAATTGAAACTGCACTTGAGCTATTAGGGTACTATGGTATTTATACAACAGACCTTTCCGCTTATTACAATGAATTGCAGTATTATCAGGCAGTATTTGTATGTGTAGGTATATACTCAAACAATTACACAATACTTGATGGCAGTCCTGAGGCTACTGCACTTGTAGATTTCTTGAACACCGGTGGTAGGGTGTATTTGGAGGGTGGAGATGTTTGGTATTTCGACCCACAGTATGAGAATGGTTATGATTTCGGGCCATTATTTGGTATCAATGCGACGAGTGATGGTAGTAGTGATTTAGCGACGATACAGGGGCAGAGTAGCACATTCACGACAGGAATGAATTTTTCATATTCGGGAGAGAACAACTGGATAGACCATATAAGTGCGACGGGCAGTGGATTTTTGGTATTTGCGAATTCGTCGCCATCTTATGATTGTGGAGTAGCGAACGATGCAGGTA
>Ga0315552_1000165_pt1 | contig 43624 bp, 49 predicted proteins | sample SalMarSW160170MG_2_FD_203102 | JGI IMG/M metagenome (GOLD analysis project Ga0315552, IMG submission 203102) | Salt marsh sediment microbial communities from the Plum Island Ecosystem LTER, Massachusetts, United States - Salt Marsh Sediment SW1601-70 ...
CATGGAGAATAGCGGCCATTGATAAAATCCTTATTTCTTCTTGCTTGAATTTCTTCCTTAGGGCCAATTCTAAAGAAAAGTCCAAAATTTCTTCATTATGCTGTTTGAACTCAACTAATTGGTCAGGTGATAAAACTCCCTGTTCGTAACGCTGGTTAACCAAATCAATTAAATCCTTATATTGTTCGCGAATTTCTTTTTTCTCTTTTTCCAAACGAGTTTGAAATTCGGTCTGTTCAAAATTTTCTTTCTTTAGAGGAAGCTTGTTTTTTCCCTTAGGCCAGGATTCAATTGTTTCTGCCTTGGTTGGTTTTTCGGTTAATTGTTCCGACATTAATTTTTATTGTATCTTAAAAATTCCCTTTTGGCAATTGACTGAATCTTCTTTTCAAGGTAAACTATTTTTAGTTTAGCGCCTGTAGTTTAATGGAGAGAATAGCTAAATTATGCCCTCGTGGTGAAATGGATATCACAATGGTCTTCGGAACCGTTGTTGGGGGTTCGAATCCTCCCGAGGGCACCAGAGAATTTTAAGGCGCCCATAGCTCAATTGGCAGAGCAGATCCCTCTTAAGGATAAGGTTCTAGGTCCGACTCCTAGTGGGCGCACTAAGAATAAAAAAACAGGAATCCGTTCGGGTTCTGTTTTGTTTTGACTTTTTGGAGGCATTATGATATTTTCTAAATAAGGAAACAGGATATATTTTAGTTCTTTGATGAATTTAATTTTTAGAGAAGGAGAATGACCATGACTGATATCATAGTAAAGCTGTTCAAATTATTGGCTGGTAAGACAGGCGAGTCGGTTGAGTATATCTCTTTGAAAGTATTCATTTTAGCCGCCATCCCTTTTTGCGCCTTTGTCCCCCTGTTTCGGGTTGGCATCCGGCCTGGTTGGTTGACCTTCGACACGATGAGATTTATTGCTCCAGTAGTTGCGGTCTCGGGGTTTATTGTCTACTGTATCCTGAAGATTCGTAGATATGTCTGTAGAGCACAGAAGATTTACAGGCCTGACCTATATACTGCTGCTGGCACGATGAAGTTTGTCTTTGTATCTTGTATAACAATCGGGGCGGCTTTGTTTTCTCTTGGAATGGTCAATCTGGGTTTGCTTTTCAGCGGGACGGCAGGAACTATTTATGTCTTTTGTCTTATTGTTTGGCTAATATGGAAATTGCTGAACAAAATAGACATTTTTGTTAAAGGTCTGGCCATTAACTCCATCGTTAAGAACTGGCTGGCCGTTATTTCGTCAATGGTCGGCTTGGCTGATTTTGTCTTGAAAATGAGGCGAAAGGAAAAGAAATTCAGGCAAAAGTTGTTAAAAGACAATGAGGCCTATAGGCCTAACTGAAGATCCGAGCATCTTCTTGGGCGACCGATCAGATTGATTGAGCCGCCTTTTTGTTTTCCCCAGTTGCCTTTTTTTCTGATGCAATTAACTTAGAAGAACGGTTTGCGAAGGTTAAACCCTTGTATTCTGCATAAGGTTTGACACTTGATTTAAGATAGCCAGCTCTTAATCAGTTAATCCGGGTTCGAGTCCTGGTGGGGGCACCCAAGGTGGTTCAGTACTTGGACTCGGAGGAGGTCCGGACTTGACAAAATAACCTGATGGAGTTATCTTGCTTTTTAGTTATTTAAAAATTAAATAAAGATATTTAAGGTAGTTAGGAAAAAAATCAGTCATGGACAAAGAGAAAGGAGACGATTCATACTTTGGTCTTGAGAGTCTATATTTTTAGGAAAGGTCAGTTTATAAAATCAGACCCAAAACAAGCATAAATAAGAAAGGATGAAGATTATGAAATTAGACCGCAAAGAAAATGTTTTTCTTTTTCTTTTTCTTTTTCTTTTTCTCCTGACTTTTACGATACCTCTGCTTGGCTGCTCTGAACAACAGGCAAATAAACAAGCAGGCGGTTTAGAAATTCAACCAACTGGAGAAAAGAAAAATTATGCAGCTAAACAGGTTCTGGTAAAATTTCGTGATAAGACCAGCGAACAAGCTATAAGTAATATCCAAGAGACATTAGAGATAAGGACTATAAGAGTAATTTCTCAACCCAAAAACCTTTATTTAATGGAAATTCTGGCTGGCGGTTCAGTGGAAGAAATGATAGAACAATTGCAAAGATGTCCAGAAGTACTCCAGGCAGAACCAAACTATATTGTCAGTACTGACTAATAAAGAAAGGAGGTCATATGAACAAGATTGATTGCTGATTGATGAGATTGATGAGAACACTCCAAATGGGCTAACCTGACTTCTAAGGGATATCAGCATGATATCAATATTTTGTTAGGGGCCTAAACAAGTTGTCTGGCAAGTAACTGTTATTTAAAGTAAATTTAGTAGCTAAGAAAGGAGACAAGATGAGAAAGATAAAGATTTTTGTTGGCGGGTTTCTGGTCACAGCCCTTGTGTTTATAGGGATACCTACCTTTGCGGATATGGCCGATAGCCAGGTTAAATTTATGGGTCAAGTTATTAGCCCGGATTACAAAGCCGGTCAGGTGTTAGTAAAATACCGGACTCCAGTTCGGGCCGCCGCGGCCAGACATTTTCAGGAAGAATATGGCATTAGCGTTGCTAAGACCCTTAAAAGTGGGGTCCAGTTGGTCAAGCTTCCTCCTGAACTAAGCGTGGAAGAGGCCTTGGCAATTTATGACAGAAGTCCAAATGTAGTATATGCCGAGCCAAATTATCGTTATTTTGCAGATGTCATCCCTAATGACCCTGATTTTTCCAAGTTATGGGGACTGCATAATACCGGCCAAGAAGTAAATGGGACGACTGGCACGGCTGATGCTGATATGGACCTTCCTGAGGCCTGGGGCATATGTCCTCAATGTACCGGCAGCCCGACGGTCGTCGGCGCTGTCTTAGATACGGGCGTTGACTACAATCACCCTGATTTGTCAAATAATATCTGGACCAACCCAAATGAGATACCTGACAACGGGCTTGATGATGATAATAACGGGTACGTGGATGATGTTCGGGGATGGGATTTTGTTGATAATGATAACGACCCCATGGATTACGGAGGGCACGGTACTCACGTGACCGGCACAGCGGCCGCGGAAGGAAATAATGCCTATGGTTTAAGCGGAGTCTGCTGGAAGGCCAAAATAATTCCTCTTAGAGTATTAGATGCTAATGGTAGCGGATATACTTCGGATATTATTGAGGCGGTTGAATATATTGCTGATGATGCTCTTCAGGTTCGGCTGACAGCTATGAATATGAGTTTTGGTGGCGGTGGTTTTAGCCAATTCCTTGAAGAGGCTATTGAGGCCTCTTCGGCAGTAGTGGTTTGCTCAGCCGGGAATTCTGCTGAGAATAATGATAATATTCCACATTACCCGGCCAGTTATGATTGCCCCAATATCATGGCTGTAGCTGCTACAGACCAAGATGATAATCTGGCTGGATTCTCAAATTACGGAGCAGTTAGTGTGGATGTGGCTGGACCAGGGGTGAATATTTACAGTACTGTTCCATCAAGAGCTGTAGTTTGGAATGATGATTTTAACGATGGTAATATATCTGGCTGGACAACTGGCGGGATTAACAATACTTGGGGAATTACCGCTGACAAATCTTACAGCTATCCTTATTCACTTACCGACAGTCCGGCCGGGGATTATCAGAACAATACTAATTCCTGGGCCAGAATTGGCCCTCTGGACTTCTCTACATATAGTGGAATGACAGCTGGATTTAAAATTAATGGAATCTGCGAAAGTTATTGTGATAGGTTGTACGCTGAAGCCTCTGATGATTTATCGCATTGGTATGGAAGATGGCTCACCGGTTCGTCCGGCGGAATGTGGGGTTCTCTAAATATGGACCTTTCGGGTTTTGACGGTGAGCCTGTTGTCTATTTCAGGGTACGTTTAAGCACTGATTTCTCCGTTACTGAAGATGGCTTCTACATTGACGATGTAAAAATCATTACTCATTCAGAAATTTTTGATGGGGATGAATATGCTACTGAGAGCGGCACTTCGATGTCTACCCCAAATGTGTTCGGTCTTTGCTTGCTGACTCAAGCGTTTGATCCAGATTTAAGCAACCTGGAGATAAAGGAAGCCATAGAAGGTAATGTGGATGTTATACCGTCTTTAGCCGGCAAGGTGGCTACTAACGGAAGAGCCAATGCTTATAAGACTATTCTTTCTTTGATGAAACTGCCTCCAGTTGGTGGTGGAGGCGGAGGCGGTGGCGGATGCTTTATTAACACAGTATCTGACAGGTAGCTGACCCAGATAGTCGCAGAAAAGGAGGTAATCTGGCGTAAGCCAGGACCGCCCGGTCAAAATTAACTGGGCGGTTTTATTTTTTTCTGTGATTTATGTTTTCCCCAGTTTGCTTTTTTTATTTTTTCTGATACAATAAAAATAATGCTTAAACCAACTAAAAAATCTAAAATAATTAAAGAGTATAAAAGACATCCAAAAGATACTGGTTCTTCGGAAGTCCAGATTGCTATTTTCACCAAGCAGATTGAGGAATTAGCTAAACATTTTAAAAAACATCCCAAGGATAATCATTCCCGCCGGGGTCTTTTAAAAATGGTCACTAAACGAAAGCGGCTCTTGGATTATCTAAAAGAAAACGATGAAAAGAAATATAATAAAGTAATTAAAAAATTGGGATTGAAAAAATGATGCCTATTATCAAACACAAAGAACAACGAGTAGCCGTTTTAATAGATGTTCAGAATATGTATCATTCAGCTAAGAATCTTTATGGCGCCCGGGTGAATTTTAAGGAGGTTCTTAAAGCAGCTGTGGCTGATCGCAAGCTAATTCGGGCAATTGCTTATGCTACCCAGACAGAAACTCCAGAAGAAAAATCCTTTTTTGACGCTTTGGGCAAATCAGGTCTTGAAGTAAAAACGAAAGACTTGCAGATTTTTCCCGGCGGGATGAAAAAAGGCGATTGGGATGTTGGCATAACTGTTGATGCGATTAAATTTTCTGATTTAGTTGATGCGATTATTCTGGTAACTGGCGATGGAGATTTTATCCCCTTGGTGGAGTATCTTAAAATAACCAGGGGCATCCAAACAGAGGTAATTGCCTTTAGCCGGAGCGCTTCAGCTAAGTTACAAGAAGCAGCTGATGATTTTATTGATTTAAGTAAAAACAAAGATAGATATTTGCTTAAAAAATAATAAATAACTAACCTTTTCTGGTCTTCAGACAGGTAGGCTACTGATCTAGTCTAAAGTCTGGAGAGCAGGAATTAAATCTTATGAATCCTAAACAATTTAAGATGGACTGGGCTGGCCGGGAATTAAAAGTGGAAATCGGTCAATTGGCTGAACAAGCCAATGGAGCAGTTTTGCTTACTTATGGAGAGACGGTTGTTTTAGCTACTTGCGTGATGGACAGTCAAATCAGGGAAGTTGATTATCTCCCCTTAACTGTTGATTACGAAGAAAAGCTTTATGCGGCGGGCAAAATCAAAAGCGGCCGTTTTATGAAAAGGGAAGGTCGGGCTTCTGATGAGGCGGTTTTAACCGGTCGGATGATTGACCGAGTTATTCGGCCCGGCTTTAATCAAAAAATTAGAAATGATATTCAAGTAATTCTGACCGTTCTTTCTTTTGATAAAGAGAACGATCCGGATATCCCCGCCTTAATAGCTGTTTCTTTAGCTTTAGCTATTTCTGATATTCCCTGGGACGGTCCTATGGCTGGATTAAGAATAGGTCGTACTTCAACAGGAGAAAACGGCTCTAAGCAGGAATGGGTTTTAAATCCCACTTATCAACTTAGACAAAAAAGTGATTTTGATTTGGTTGTAGCTGGCAAAGAAGATAAAATTAATATGTTAGAAGGAGGAGCTAATCAGGTTTCTGAAGAAGTATTATTATCAGCTATGGAATTTGTTCAGCCGCATCTCAAAGAAATTATTCAGTGGCAAAAAAAGATTATTAAAGAAAACGAGCCAACCAAGGCGGTTTTAGCCATTAAAGAACCAGAGCCGGAATTGCTAAAACAAGTTAAAGATTGGTTAGGCGATAAATTAGAAAAAGCAATCTTTCAGTCAAGCCAGAAAGAGCGCTTTGAAGAGTTAAAAGAGTTAGAGAAAGAATTGATTTTAGCTTTAAGTAAAGACGATGATTCAAAGGATAAAGAAATCCAAATAAAGGAGATTCTTGAAGAAGAAGTTAATCAGCTTGTTCACCGAAATATTTTAAAAGCATCGGCTGGTCAGGAAAAGAGGGCGGATGGCCGCCAATTAGATGAGGTCCGGCCGATTAAATGCCAGCTCGGCTTTTTACCGCGGACCCATGGTTCTGGATTATTTCAACGAGGTATGACCCAGGCCCTTGCCGTAATTACCTTAGGAGCGCCTGGTGACGAACAAACTATTGAGGGGATGGAAGTTGAATACAAAAAGCATTTTATGCTGCATTACAATTTTCCTCCTTTTTGCACTGGCGAGACCGGTCGGATGGGCGGTCCTGGTCGCCGGGAAATTGGACACGGCGCTTTAGCGGAAAAAGCCCTTTCCCCGCTGATTCCCTCTAAAGAGGACTTCCCCTATACCATCCGCTTAGTTTCGGAAATCCTCTCCTCTAACGGTTCTTCTTCTATGGCTTCAGTCAGTGGTTCCAGCTTGGCTTTAATGGATGCCGGGGTGCCCATCAAAAGAAATGTCAGTGGAGTAGCCATGGGTTTAATGATGGAATCAACTGAGCATTACCGGGTCTTAACTGATATTCAAGGGCCAGAAGACCATCATGGTGATATGGATTGTAAGATCGCCGGAACTAAAAAGGGGGTGACAGCTTGTCAGATGGATGTTAAAATAGAAGGAGTTACTCTGGAAATCCTTAAGAAAGTTTTTGAGCAAGCCAAACAAGGTCGGCTATTCATTTTAAAAGAAATGGATAAGCTGATTGCTCAGCCGCGTTCCGAGCTTTCTGCCTTAGCGCCTCGCGTTTTGAGTTTTAGGATTAATCGGGAAAAAATTAGGGATGTCATTGGACCAGGCGGAAAAATGATTAATGAGATTATTGAGCAAACCGGGGCCAAGATTGATGTTGAAGACGATGGTTTGGTTAATATTACTTCCCTTGATGAAGAAGGTGGCCAAAAAGCCCTGGAATGGATTAAGAATTTAACCCGGGAAGTTGAAATAGGTGAGACCTTTCAAGGCCGAGTAATGAAAATTACCGACTTCGGCGCTTTTGTAGAAATCTTACCTGGACAAGATGGATTACTTCATATTTCTGAATTAGCTCCTCATCATGTCCAACGGGTTGAAGATATAATTGAAGTTGGTCAAATCATTCCGGTTAAAGTAAAAAAAATTGATGAGCAGGGTCGGATTGGTTTATCCTTGGGCAAAATTTAATCCTGAAACTTTTCATGAAGGTCAGACCATCTAAGGAAGGTCTGACTCTAATAAGACTATTGTGGATATAAAAGAATCTACTCAGTTAACTAAAGAAAAAACGCCGCTTAAGTTGGCCGAGGTTTTAGAATCATCAAAGAAGCAATTTATTCGGACTATGCAGGGAGATATTGAGTCCTTGCAGAAAAGTCAGCCCGCCAGACCGTCATTGCCAAGGGTTGACCAGGTTAAAAAAGCCGCTCCGCCAACCGAACTCCCAGTAGTTGAACCAGCTGAAAGGCCGGTTTTTCCTTCTTCTCCTTTTCGTTCAAAATCGGATGAGAGACTTAGAAAGGAAACCGAGATTAAAAAGAGGATTGAAGAAACACAAAAAAGATTAGAAGAAGAGAGAATGAGGGCCGAAACAGCTCGTCAGAAAACAGAACGGGAAAAAGTAAAAGAAGGAGGAAAAGAAGCTGAAGATGCGAAAACAGTTCTTCCCAAGAAAAAACCTTCTTTTATTTCTCGATTTTTTCATCTCTTTCGGCCTAGTCGGTCGGTTAAATTTCCTAAACCAGCTGTTGTCAAAGCGCCAATTCCGCCTAAACCATTTCCTCCTAAGCTGTCAACCTTGCCTAAACCGATTCCGCCTAAGCCAGTTCTTCTTAAAGGGGAATTGCCTCTCAAGAAAGAAGTTGAGCCAGCCATCCAAAAGAGTCGTTTAAAATTTGTTTTTGTTGGCTTAGCAGTTATCTTAATTGTTGGAGGAATCGGAGGGTTTTTTTATTGGTGGAATTATTTGCGAGTAATTCCGCCAGTAGCCATGTATTATCAATGCCAGGATTTTCAATGCGTCAGTATTGAAGGAGAAGGAGAAGACCAATGTCTTACTGACGAAGACTGCCAGCCAGTTGAGCCAACTATTCCGGATTCACTTATTCAGGCAGACGAAACCAGAACAATTGAACTGACTATTGGACAAGAAAATTTGCTCCTTGATGATTTGAAATTGGTGGCCGCCCAAGAACAGACCCTTAATACCTTTAAACGAATTTTAGCCAAATTAGTCAGTCAAACAGAGAAAAAATATGCTGATTTAGATACACTTATTTCATATTTAGGAATAAGTTTACCGAATAGTATTCTTTTCACTGCCGCGACCAGTGATGTTGAAGGAGGGAATTATACTTTATTTTTCTACAGCCAGCCAGAGGGCAACCGCTTGGCTATGGTTATTGCTTTAGCCGAAGGCGTTGATTTAAGCCAAGAATTGCGTAATTGGGAAACCAGTATTAAAACTGACCTGAAAGCATTTTTCCTTGGCTTAGATATAGAGGTTCAGCCAATCGCTACGGAAGAATTTCAGGATAATCTTTACCAAGATATTGCCATTCGTTATCTTAATTTTCCTAGCCCTGATTTAAGTATTGATTATGCGGTAGTCGGCGATAAGTTAGTCATCACCACTTCCCGGGAAAGTATGTATGCAGTAATTGATGCTTTGCTGGCGGTTGAAGCTGTGGAGACAGAGACCGAGATAGATATTTCTGACTGGCAGACTTATAGTAATGAAGAGTATGGATATGAGGTGAAGTATCCAAAAGATTGGAGAACGGCTGAATGCGGTATTACTTGTCAAGGGTTTGGCCCGCAAAGCTTAGGCGAAGATGTTGTGGTTGCTGTAAATGTAATTTCATTACCGTTGCCAGAGGTTAAACAATCACTTCCTGTTTTAAGCAATCCAATTAATAAAATTATTCAAGAAGAGACAGTGACAGTGAATAATATTCAATGGATTAAGTTAACTATAAAACAAGATATATCAGGAACGATATTTATTGAAAACTTAACAGAGCAAAACGATAAAACATATGATATAGGAGTAGGTACAGATGAAATAAATATAGTTGAGATTTACAATCAAATCCTTTCCACCTTCAAATTTATTGAATAATTTAAATGCCTAAAATTCCCATTCAAGTTAAAAAAGGTGATTCGGCTGATGAGGTTGCTGAAGAAATGAAAGTAGATTTGCGAAATGATTCAGGAACAGAACAAAAACAGCCATCAAGAAAATGGCTGTTTTTAGGTATTGGTTTATTTCTAATAATTGTCTTTTCAATCTTGGGTTACTGGTTTTTCTCTTCTCAAAAAATGCCTTTCGCTGATTTAGTCCCGGAAGAAGCAATTGTTTTTGGGCTAATTAATCAGCCAGAACTTTATCCACAGATAGCTTCTTTAGGTCAGTTTTTAGAAGAAAATAATTTCTATGGGCCGGGAGCTATAAACAAACTCAATGATTATTTTATTCAAGCTCAATTGAGTTTTCAAGAAGACATCCAGCCGCTTTTTAAGCCAGAAATGGCTTTTATTCTATTGCCCGCTAATTCGGAAACATCCTTTCCTTTTACCTTGCTCTTAGAGAAAAAAAGTTCAACGGCTCAAATAAGCCAGATTTTAGATAAAATTGAGCCAAAACTTAAAGAGGATTATAACCTTTCCTCTCAAACTTACCGTCAGATTGAAATAACTGTTTTAAGACCTCTTTCTTTGGCAATTAATTGTCTTTACGGTCAAATAGACGATTACTTTATTATTAGTAATTCTCAAGAATTATTAGAAAAAACGATTGATTTAATCATTGATAAATAATTGTTTATAAGTTGTGGATAAATAGGCCTTGACAATGGCAGTCCCTAACTGGTAAAATAAAAATGTCCCCGCAAATTTACTGAAACTTATCAGGGGACATCTTTTGCTGATTGCAAATAGATAATTATTTATTAGTTCTTTAATTTTTTACAGTTGTATCAAGGTCCTAAAAGAGGACCGGTAATTAGCAAAAGATAAAAAATGTTTTTCTGTAAATGGCTGTTTATTACGCAGGAGGTAATTATTATAAAAAAAATAGCGTGATAACGCCTTGATTATAGAAAAACAAAGAGGGGCCTTGGGCCCTTGAAGTAATTAATTTTGGTCACAAGGTCCCTCTATAATATCATAATTTTCTAAAAGAGTCAATATTGAAGTGGCCTTTTTTTTATTTTCACAAACCTTGCCCTGCACCTTTTTTCAAAAGGTGCAGGGCTTGTTGACATTATATTTTTGTGCTAAAATTTAAACATACATGGATAAAGATTTACAAAAAAAACTCCAAAAGAAATTAGAAGCAGAAAAGAAGAGATTAATCAAGGATCTCGGATTTTTTGCTAAAAAAGACCCTCAATTAAAAGGGAATTGGTTAACCCGTTTTCCTTTCTTTGGTTTGAATCGTTCCCATAAAGATGAAAGCGCTGAAGAAATAGAAGGATATGAAAATTTATTACCAGTTGAACATGCTTTGGAATTGCGGCTTGAGGATATTGAGAACGCTTTAGCTAAAATCAAAAAGGGTAATTATGGCCAATGCGAGAAATGTCGAAAAAACATTGAACCAAAACGTCTGGAGGTTGTTCCTGAAGCAAGATTATGCATGAAATGCGGGAAGAAGGAAAATCTTTGATTAAGTTAATAAGGACCCGGCACTTTATAGAGAGACAAAAACCTGTTAAAATAAAGCAGGTTTTTAAATTAGGAGGGATTTTATGCTGGCTAAAGTTTATTCAGCTGCTCTGGTTGGCTTGAAAGCTCAACCAATTGAAGTAGAAGTTGATTTATCGACGGGACTCCATTCTTTTCATATTGTTGGTTTACCCGATCAGGCAGTTAATGAATCAAAAGAGAGAGTTTCTTCAGCTATTAAAAACAGCGGAGCCAGTCCGCCAGAACATAGCCGGCGCCGAGTGATTGTTAATTTAGCGCCGGCTCATTTAAAAAAACAAGGCCCGGCTTATGATTTACCCATGGCCGTGGCTTTTCTTTTGGCTTCCAATCAAATAAATGCTGAGAATTTAGAAGACAAACTTTTTCTTGGCGAACTCTCTTTAGAGGGCAAGCTCCGTCGCATCAATGGCCTTTTAGCTGTTGCTTTGATGGCTAAAGAAGAAAGATTTCAGACCTTATTTGTTCCTCAAGAAAATGCCCGGGAAGCGGCTTTAATCAAGGGATTAGAAATTATCCCCGTTAAATCCCTAGCTCAATTAGTTGTTCATTTAAAAGGAGAAGAGATAATTCCTTCGTGTCCTCATTTAAAAATTAAACAATTTAAGCAAGCCGGAGAATCTTTGGCTGATATGGCCTATATTAAAGGGCAGGAACAAGCCAAGCGCGCTTTGGAGATCGCCGCGGCTGGCGGGCATAATCTTCTCATGCATGGGCCGCCCGGCGCCGGCAAAACACTTTTAGCCCGTAGTTTCCCTTCTATTTTGCCTTCTTTAACCATAGAAGAGGCCTTAGAGGTAACCATGATTTTCAGTATAGCTGGCTATTTGCCCGATAATCAACCGTTGATGACGGAAAGGCCCTTTCGGTCGCCTCATCATACTGCTTCAGCTGTTTCTTTAATTGGCGGCGGCTCCTATCCGCGACCCGGTGAGATTACTTTGGCTCATCGGGGAGTTCTTTTTTTAGACGAATTTCCCGAATTCAGTCGGCCTGTTCTGGAAAGTTTGCGTCAACCCTTAGAAGACGGTTTGATTACGGTTTCGCGAGCCAGTGGCAGTCTATCTTTCCCAGCTAAGTTTATTTTAATTGGCGCCATGAATCCATGTCCTTGTGGTAAGTTAGGCGATCCCCAGCAGCAATGTATTTGCCTTCCTGCCCAAGTTTCTAAATATCAAAGAAAGATTTCCGGGCCGCTTTTGGATAGAATCGATTTACATATTGAGGTGCCCCGTTTGACTTACGAGAAATTAGCCAGTCAGAAAGTAGCTGAATCTTCAAAAATAATTAAAGAACGAATCCAAAAAGCCAGACAAATCCAAAGGAAAAGATTTTTCAATGAAAAAGGTATGCTCACCAATAGCGAAATGGCCTTGGAACAAATCAAGAAATACTGCCGGATTGACTTGGCCAGCCAAAGTTTATTAAGAAGCGCTATGAGCCAGCTCCATTTATCCGCTCGTTCCTATTTCCACTTATTAAAATTAGCCCGGACCATTGCTGATTTAGCCGGGCTTGAACATATCCAGCCAGCCCATCTGGCCGAAGCAATTCAGTATCGACCCAAACAAGAGGAGATATAAAAATCACCAGCTCAAGTGGTGATTTTTAATTTCAAGTTTCAATGTTTTTAATAAATAAATCCCTTAATCAAAGAACTGCCCAGGGGAATCCAGCGGACGCTTTCCACTCCCCAGCCAATCCGGTTCATTTCTGAAATAAGAAAGCGGTTCTTTTCTACTTTAATCACGTAAGCAACATGGCCATATGTTCTAGCCAGCCAGCCTCCGTCTTTTAAACTGACAATAGCGCCTACTTGGGGCTGACAATTAGAGCTCTGGCAAGTGGCATAGCCGGCCGCTTTGGCATTAGCTAACCAGGCGTAAGCATGGCCGCTCCAGGTAACAATTCTCTTTTGGGCTACATACCAAGTACATTGGCCATAAGGAAAAGAGCGACTCTGACCGGTACCCGCTCCGCTATAACTTGGTTGGGCGACATAACTGTAGCTTGGTTTAGGAGCCGGCATCTGGCCGTCGGGAATGACTAATTTTTGACCAATTTGGATTGTTCCGTCAGCCAGCAAGGCATTGAAAACGATAATCTCTTCTTCATCAGCTTGGTAATATTTAGCAATGCCGCCAATTGTTTCGCCGCTTTTAACCCGATGGAGAACGCCAGTGACTGGTAAAACAGTCAATTCATCACCTGGTCGGATAATACTAGTTTCTTTAAGGTCATTGGCCCAGAGCAGAGTATAAGTGGTAACGCCAAAGGAAGCGGCAATACTGGAAGGAGTATCACCTTCCTGGACAATATAGGTAATCAGACCGCTGCGCGGGTCCTGACTGATAAAAGTAGTTGGAGAGTTTTGGGCTAAGAGAGCATTGGCTTGAAGAATAATTAAAGAAGGTTCTTGGTCAGATGAATCTTCTTCAGATGTTGCCGGAGAGTCTGATTGGCTGACTAAACTGGCTAAGGAATTAGCTGTCAGATAAGTTCGGTCAACTGAAAAACTTTCTTGAGTAAAATTTGCTTCTTGTTTGATTTCTTCAACAATAGATGACTTGTCTTGGTTGAAGCGAAGAAAAAGAAATTGCTCCATTCCTTTAACCGGGTTAACTAAGGAGAAAATTAAACCAAATAAAATAACTGCCGCTAAGAGCAGTTTTCTGTTGCTTTGTTCTATCTTGGTTTTAAGGCGCTTAAGGCCTGCCTTAAAATATTGTTTAATTGCACCCATAGGTACAATAGTAGGCTATCAAAGTTGCCCTTCGCTGTCAAGCGGGGATTATCCACATTATAAATTTAGGAGTAATTTGAAAGTGACACTCCTAAAAATATTTCCCAAGCTATTTATTTTTTTCAATAGCTTTAGTCAGGTGTGATTTCTTTCGGCTGGCCGTATTTTTTTTAATCACTCCTCGTTTAGCTGCTTTGTCAATGGCCTTATAAACTTGAGGTAAAATTTTAAGAGCTTCGTCTCTTTTTTTCTCCTTAAGTAGATCCCTGACCTGTTTAACCAGGGATTTCATCTTTTTAGTCCGTCGAAGATTAAAGAGCCGTTTTTGGCGGCTTTGGCGTAGAGCTTTTTTAGCTGATTTAGTGATAGGCATAATGGATTCATCCTATCATTATTTGCCAGAGAGGTCAAATTAAGATACCATATAATTATTAAACATTACCTGTTTCAGGTTACATGAAATTATATGATTGCTTCACTTCAAGGCAAAATTGAATTAAAGACAGATAAGTTTGTTATCTTGAATATTAAGGGAGTTGGTTATAAGGTTTTTTGTTCAATAGCCACTCTGAAAAGAATATCTGCTCAAGGAGAAGAAGCAAAATTGTTTATTCATCTTTATTCCCGAGAAAATATTTTAGATTTATACGGATTTTTGTCTTTTGAGGAATTGGAGTTTTTTGAAATGCTTATTTCTATCAGTGGCCTTGGTCCCAAAGCTGGTTTAGCTGTTTTGTCAATCGCTTCCCTTAAAGATTTAAAGACCTCTATTGCCAGTGGCCAGGTTAGTTTATTAACCAAGGTTTCTGGGATTGGCAAGAAAACAGCTGAAAGAGTTATTTTAGAATTAAGCAGTAAAATTTTAGTCCCCGGAGCTGAGGTAAGTAAGTTAATGGCTGATGATGAAACTATTGATGCTTTAGTCAGTTTGGGCTATACCAATCGTCAAGCCAGGGAAGCCTTTAAGCAGGTTCCCGGGAAAATAAAGGGAACAACCAATAGGATTAAAGAGGCCTTGAAGATTTTAGGGAAAACATGAACACAGTTTCAGCTAGTCAAAGGGAAAAATGGGACCAATTTGTTATTGCCAACAATGGTCATTTTTTACAATCTTGGTCGTGGGGAAAATTCCAAGAGTCATTAGGCCGCCAAATCTGGCGTCTAGAAACTGAAGGGTTAAAGGCCTTACTGATTAAGCATAATTTACCTTTGGAAAAAAATTATTTATATTGTCCCAGAGGACCAGTAATCCGGCAAATAGCCAATAATAAACAACGAACAATAAATTTATTTTTAGACCAAGTTAAAAAAATAGCTAAGCAAGAAAAGAGTATTTTTTTTAAAATTGAGCCAGATAACAGAGGCGATTACGGGGATAGTCCCCTGGGAATTGGAACAAGGACTGTATCTGAAGGACCATCTCTATTCCGGTCAAATAAACAAATCCAACCGCAAAAGACGTTAATTTTAGATATAACTAAATCAGAGAAAGAATTGTTAAGCCAGCTGCATCAAAAAACCAGGTATAATATTAGATTGGCTCAACACAAAGGAGTAATAATTGAGACAGCGAATGATAATGGAGCAACAGATACCTTTTTGGATTTATTAGAACAAACAGCTAAACGGGATAAGTTTCATCTTCATCCTAAGGAATATTATCAAAAAATGTTAGAGGTTTTAGGTAAAGAAGGGATGATTAAATTATTTTTGGCTAAATACCAGAATAAGATTATTGCGGCTAACCTAATTTGTTTTTTTGGTCAAACAGCCACTTATTTGCACGGCGCTTCTGATTATAATTTCCGTCAGCTGATGGCTCCTCATTTTTTGCAATGGCAAGCCATTGGCCAAGCTCAAAAACTTGGCTTGAAATATTATGATTTCTGGGGTATTGACGAAAAAAAATGGCCCGGGGTAACCCGCTTTAAAAAAGGATTTAATGGTCAAGAAATCACTTATCCAGACGCCTTTGATTTAGTTTTCCGGCCCTGGTGGTATCGGCTCTATAATTTAGCTCGGCGTATCTTATGAAAGATTTTTTAAAGAAATTTGTTCCTGATTTTTTACTTGGTTGGTACCATTTTGGCTGGGTTTTCTTAGGGGCAATTATTTATCGATTTCCTGCTCAAAAACTGAAAGTGATTGGCGTTACCGGGACTAATGGCAAATCAACGGTGGTTTTTTTAATTAATCAAATTTTAGAAGAGGCGGGTTATCAGGTAGCGGCCCTTTCTTCCATTCAATTTAAAATCAAAGCTCAGGTCTGGCCGAATAATTTGAAAATGACCATGCCCGGTCGCTTGAAATTGCAGAAATTTTTAAGACAAGCAGTCCGAGCTGGCTGTCAATACGCAGTTTTAGAAATAACTTCTGAAGGAATTAAACAATATCGTCATAAGTTTATTGGTTTTGATTCAGCAGTTTTAACTAATCTAACCCCTGAACATTTGGAAAGCCACGGTGGTTTTGAGAATTACCAAAAAGCCAAGGCCAAGCTTTTCCAGTCCCTTAAATCCAATGGCCAGATGATTGTTAATTTAGATGACCCCCATAGTGATTATTTTTTACAATTCCCCGCCGCAGAAAAATGGGGATACACAATACAAAGAAATTTGGGAACGTCGCTTCCAAAAAGGGAATGGCCCTCCCAAATCGCCCAAGTCGTTCGCGGCTCATCGTTTGTTTCTTCTCAAAACGGAATTAGTTTTAATGTTCAAGATACTCAATTTAATCTTAAATTATTGGGTAAGTTTAATGCTTTTAATGCCTTAACCGCTATAGCTGTTGGCTTATCAGAAAAAATTTCTTTGAGTAAAATTAAGTTGGCCCTGGAACAAATAAGGGGCCTGGCTGGTCGGTTGGAAATAGTCATTAAAGAACCTTTTACTGTCATAGTTGATTATGCTCATACGCCTGATGCTTTAGAAAAAGTTTATCGAACCATCAGAGAAGTTTTTAAGGGTCGCTTGATTGGTGTTCTGGGAGCAGCTGGCGGCGGTCGGGACAAATGGAAACGACCTCAATTAGGCCAAATTGCCGGGAAGTATCTGGACCAGATTATTATTACCAACGAAGACCCTTATAATGAAAATCCCCAGACAATTATTGATGAAGTGGCGGCTGGCTTAAAGCAGAAACAGCCAGAGAGAATTCTCGACCGGCGCCAAGCTATTCAGCGGGCTTTAAGATTAGCTCAAAAAGGTGATGTGGTAATTATTACGGGCAAGGGTTGCGAACCCTGGATGTGCGTGGCTAGAGGTAAGAAAATACCTTGGGATGACCGACAAGTGGTTAAGGAAGTTTATAATGGACTGTCCCTTAATCTTTAAAGCTATGGAAAAACTTTTCTTTTATTTGTTGATTTTCTGTCTGCCTTTTCAGACCCGGAAAATACTTTATCAATGGGGAGGTGATTTTAATGAATGGTCCAGTGTATATCTTTATTTAACTGACTTATTGATTTTATCGATTTTTTTGGTTTGGTTTTGGCGAAAAAGAAAAGAGAGATTTCTCAAAAGAAGGATAACCTTTCAATTTACTTCGCTTACTCGAGGATTAAAGAATGCTAGCTTTTGGCTGGTCATTTTTTTAATTATCAGTTTAATTTCCTTAGTTCAAGCTAAGAATATTCAGCTTGGTTTTTATCATTGGTTTAAACTACTGGAATTAGCCGGTTTATTTTTTTATTTAAAATACAATTTCAGGCAATTATTCAATCTTGAGCGAGTAGCCCAAATTTTAATAGCCAGTGGTTTGGTCCAATCCTTTATCGCTTTCGGTCAATATACTAGTCAAAAAAGCTTGGGTTTAAGATATTTATTTGAGAGTCCTTTAAGTCCAGAAACAGCCGGCGTGGCTAAAATTGTTGTTGAAGGAACAAGGATGATTCGGCCTTACGGCAGCTTGCCTCATCCCAATATTTTAGCGGCTTTTCTCGTCTTAAGTATTTTCTGTTTTTATTTTCTTTGGCTGAATAAAAAACATCCCTTTATTAAAAACTGTTTTTTGTTGACTGTTTTTTGTTTATTGTTTTTTGCTCTCGGGCTGACTTTTTCCCGCCTGGTTATCTTTACTTTTCTATTGGCCAGTTTGATTTATTTTGTTTTTACTTTTTGGCGGGTTATCCAAACACCAGATAAAGAATTATTCAAAAGAATCACATCAATTTTTTTATTGTTCATTGTTTTATGTTGTCTGTTTACTGTTCTGGCCTGGCCGGAAATTTCTTCTCGCTGGTCGATTTCTTTAACCGAGCAATCAGTCGGTTTACGGACTTTCTATAATCAAACAGCTTTTTCTATAATTAAGGAACATCCTTGGCTGGGGATAGGTTTGGGCAATTTTGTCTGGGAAATCAGAGAAATGCTTCGCCTTTTATCTGCTTGGCTTCATCAGCCGGTTCATAATATCTATCTGTTAATTGCTTCAGAAACTGGTTTAATTGGTTTAATTATCTTTTTGTTTTTCATTTTTAGATTATTAATTCAAGCTAAAAAAATTCCCTTATATTTATTCTTAATTTTGTTTTCTTTCTTATTCATTGGTTTATTTGACCATTTCTTTTGGACCTTACAACAAGGGCAAATAATGTTTTGGTTGGTCTTGGGGATTACGGCAAGTTATAGAAAGTTATCCTCTGTTTGACCCTTGTTTTTGAGAGAATATAATGAAGATAATTGTCCCCATAGCTTAATGGATAAAGCGTATCCCTCCGGAGGATAAAATGAAGGTTCAACTCCTTCTGGGGGCGCTGTTAATTATGAGATTTTTTGCTGACCTGCATATCCATTCCAAATATTCCCGGGCGACTTCGCGGGATATGGATGTGGAAAATTTAAATAAATGGGCTAAAATTAAGGGAATTAAAGTTTTAGGAACTGGTGATTTTACCCACCCGCTCTGGATAAAAGAGCTTAGACAAAAACTTGAGCCGGCTGAACCAGGGCTTTTTAAGATAAAAAAGAAAAGTCGCGCTTCTTTAGCTAATAATGATTGGTTGCCTAATAATCATCAAGATGAAGAAGGGCGTTTTTTATTAAGCAGCGAAATCAGTTGTATTTATTCAAAAAACAACCGGACGCGGAAAATCCACATTGTTGTTCTAGCGCCTGATTTCTCAACAGTAGAGAAAATTAATACCCGTTTGGGCTGGATTGGCAATCTTAAATCTGACGGTCGGCCTATTTTGGGCCTTGACGCCAAAGAACTGGCTAAAATTGTTTTAAATACTTCTCAGGATTGTTTTATTATTCCGGCTCATATCTATACTCCCTGGTTTAGTTTATTCGGAGCTAATTCAGGATTCGACTCTTTGGAAGAGTGTTTTGAAGAATATTCAAAATATATTTATGCTGGAGAAACAGGACTTTCCAGCGATCCCCCAATGAGCTGGCTAAATTCATCTTTAGACAAAATTACTCTAGTCAGCAATTCCGATGCCCATTGCGTTCATCCAGATACTAATATTTATACAATCAATGGCAAACCGATTCCAATAAAAGATTTAAATCCACATAAAGCATTAAGTATTGATTTCGATGGTAGTTTAAGACAGACAGAGGCCAAGATTTCTAAATTACATAAGTTGCCCAGTCCCTCTATTCTTTATAAAATAATAACTCGAGCTAAAGAGATTATTACTACTCAAGAACATCGTTTTTTTGTTTTAGAGAACGAAGAAATCATAGAAACAGAAGCTTCCAAATTAAAAAAAGGCGATTTAGTAGCCTGTTTAAGACGGATTTTGAACAAAGGAAAGTCTAGAAAACTTCCTTATTTCGCCATCGATCATAAACTCAAAATTCTTCCCAAAGGCATTGATCATTTAAAAGTATTACGGATAAAAAATAAGAAATTTCAGAAAGACGTAGGAAAATACATTGGAGTTAAAAAGGATTGTATTTGGATATTCGAAAAACACAAAGTTAAAACTTCAAAAGAGAGCTTTATAGATAAATACTGTGAATTTTTAAGAATTGACAGAAATAAATTTAAGGAAAAATTTTTAATATATAGATTCCCTTTAGAAAGGTTTCCAAAATTTACAAACGAAAAATTTTGTCAGATTTTAGGCTATATATTAGGAGATGGCGGGATTGAGCATTCTGAAGGAAAAATAAGTAGTCTCTCTTTCACAGATAAAGATTTAAATTTATTAAACCATTATCAAAATTTAGTTAAAGAAGTTTTTAATATTAAGGGCAGATTAAGAAAAAAGAAAGGAAATTCATATGCATATAGATATCCTTCTTATCTAGCAGAATATTTATGTCAAATAGATTCTGAAATCTTAGTTTCTTCTTTGAGACGCCGAATTCCTAATCTTATTTTTAGTTTACCCAAGAAAGAAATAGCGGCATTTTTAAAAGGTTTATTTGATGCTGAAGGCACAAATACAGATCATTCTATCCAAATTTCTATGTCTAGTTTGATCTTAATAAAAGAAGTTCAGACGCTTTTAATGAAATTTGGAATTAATTCTAATATTTATCATGATTTTGAGAAAAATAAAAAGAAATGGAGATACAAAATTAGTATATACGGACAGAAGCAATTAAGGATATTTAATAGAGAAATTGGATTTAATTCTGTTCCAAAAAAAGAGAAATTATTAGAATACCTTTCTTCTATTTTACAAAGTCCAAAAAGTAGTTTTGTAGATCCATTGCCAGTTAAAAACGAAATTTTAAGAGTTAGAAACGAATTAGCGATTTCTTATTATGATATTCCATGGCGATTACATTATCATTTAAAACATAGTAATACTCTAAAACGAGGAAATGTAAAAGAATTTATAAAGATATTTTTAAATTATCTAACAAAGGCGCCGTCGCAAGAAAAATTAATTATAGAAAAATTAAAAAGATTTGCTGATAGTGATATTATATGGGAAAGCGTGCAAGAGACGAAAAAAATAAAGTCTAATTGTAAATATGTATATGATCTTACAGTTCCTAATTATAAAAATTATATAGCTAATGGATTTATTACTCATAACTCACCCAGCAAAATTGGCCGGGAAGCTAATGTTTTTGATACTAATTTGAGTTACGCCGGGGTTGTCGAGGCAATAAAAAACAGAGACCCTCAAAAATTTTTAGAAACAGTTGAGTTTTTTCCTGAAGAAGGCAAGTATCATTATGACGGACATCGTAATTGCCAAGTTTGTCTTACTCCTCAAGAGTCAAGAAAAATAAAGAATATCTGTCCTCAATGCGGCAAGCCATTGACAATTGGCGTGCTTCATCGGGTTAATGATTTGGCTGATAGAAAAGAAGGAGAGAATCCAGCCCAAGTTGTTCCTTTTAGAAAAACAATTCCTTTAGAAGAAATTATTGCTGAAGCCAAAGGAATGGGGGTGGCTAGTAAAGCGGTTAGGGAAGAGTATAAGAATTTGATTAAGCGTCTTGGTTCAGAATTCAAGATACTTTTGGAGATAAGCCCGGAACAAATAGAGCGGGCCAGTTCCGCTGAAATTGCCGAAGGAGTAAGCCGGGTTCGCCAGGGCAAGGTCAATATTGAACCGGGTTATGATGGTGAATTTGGCCGGATTAAAATTTTTAAAGATGAAGAACGAGGTAATTTTTCCAAACAAGCCAGTTTGTTTTGAAATAAATGCACAATTTCCTCTGACTTTATTTTACTTATTTCCATTTTATCTCTTTCCTTGTATATGCTTGACAGTCATTAGTCAATTTGTTAATCTGCGTGGAAAATAAGCTCTTTGAAAACAAGAAATTGGCAACCCTTAAAGATAGGAGATAGAGATGAAAGTAAGCTTAGAAACCGAAATAGCTGGTATAAGAATGAAGAGTCCAGTAATGAATGCGGCCGGCACTTTTGGTTATGGCCAAGAAATGAGTGATAAATTTTATAACCTTTCAGAACTTGGGGGTATTGTTACTAAAAGCACCAGTCTGCAGCCAAAAGTGGGCAATCCGCCGCCTCGGATTATGGAAACTCCAGCCGGCCTGATTAATTTTATCGGTTTGGAGAACCCCGGTTTAGAAGTCGTGATTAAGGAAAAAATCCCTTTTTTGCGGCAGTTTGATATGGCTATTATAGTCAGCATTTTTGGTCAGACAATTAATGAATTCAGGCAGATATCTCAAGGATTAAATGAAATTGAAGGAATAGATGGTTTAGAGGTTAATATTTCCTGTCCTAATGTTGAAAAAGGTGGCATGGCTTTTGGCACTGACCCTCGAATTACTTATCAGGTAGTAGCTGCTGTTCGTAAAAATACTTCTCGTCCAGTCATTGTTAAGCTGACTCCTAATGTGACAGATATTAAGATAATTGCCGAGGCAGCTGTTGAAGGAGGGGCTAATGCTCTTTCTCTGATTAATACTCTCAAAGCCATGGGCTATATTAAAAGGGGACCTGGCCAAGGTGAATGGATTACGGGCGGCCTTTCCGGGCCTTGTATTAAACCGATTGCCCTCCAGAAAGTATCGGAGGTAATAAAGGCAGTAAAAGTTCCGGTTATCGGCATCGGCGGAATTATGAATTTGGAAGATGCTTTGGATTTTTTCTGTCTAGGAGTTAAGGCAGTTCAAATAGGCACAGCTAATTTTATCAATCCTATGGTCATGTCTGAAATCATTAAAGGACTGGAAAAGTATCTTCAAGAACATCAAATACCTAATATTGAGGAATTACCAAAAAGATCAAACCAACAAAAAAGGAGGTAAGAAATGAGAAAAATACACCATATTACAGAATCGCAGCAGTTTGATTTGGAACTTCTCAATGAGATTTTTTATTTAACTGAAAAAATGGGTGGTTGGGTAGTTAAAGAGTATTATGGCGAACTCTCACCTAAAGAAAAAGAAAAAATGCAAGAAGGGGTCAAAGATAAAAAGATGATATCTTTGTTTTATGAACCAAGCACCCGAACCCGGGCTTCTTTTGAAATAGCCATGAGAAATTTAGGTGGTCGGGTGATCTTTTCAACTGAAAATGCCCGAGAGTTTTCTTCGGCCGCTAAAAGAGAAACCTTAGAAGATACTATTAAGGTATTAAGTATGTATTTACCGCATGTCATTGTTTTGCGTTATGATAAGGCTGGCGGAGCAGCTAGAGCAGCCGCCTTCAGTGATGTGCCAATTATTAATGCTGGTGATGGAACTGGCCAGCATCCCACGCAAGCTCTTTTGGATGTTTATACTCTCCGGGAGAGATTGAATAAGATAGACGGTCTTTCTATAGCTATGGTTGGAGATTTGGCTAATGGTCGAACAGTCAGGTCTTTGTCTTATCTTTTAGGTAAGTATAAAGACATTAACATCTATTATGTCTCACCAGACATATTAAAAATTGGTCAAGATATCAAAGATTATCTGGATAGACATAATGTTCATTTTTCTGAAGGCGATGATTTGATAGAAGTGGCTGATAAGATAGATGTCGTCTACCAAACCCGGATTCAAAAAGAGAGGTTAGGAGATCAGGCTTTCTCTTATAATGAAGTCAGAGAAAAATGCTCCATTACCGACCGGGTGTTAGAAAAACTGCCTGACCATGCCATTATCATGCATCCGCTGCCGCGTAATCCAAAAGACGGAGAACTACCCTTTGCGGTTGATAAAGATGAACGAGCGACCTATTTCCCTCAGGCCCAGAATGGACTTTTTCTCCGGATGGCTTTGCTAAAAATGATTTTAGCACCAGAATAAGGAGGAAGAAGGAATGAGCGAATATGAACATCAATGCCCTGGCTGTAAGGGAAAAGATATTTCTTTTTTAAGGATAGAAAATGTAGGGACCCCTAAAGAAGAGGCTATTTTCTTCTGTAATTTCTGCAAAGAGAGATTCAGGATTAGCGGCTTGAGAGCAAAATATTTTTTACCCAATCTAGTGGCTATTTTAAAACAAAGATATCCTTTAAAGGAAATGGCCAAACCGCCGTAATTTTGACTTAGGGTCTGTTGGATTGAATAAAAACCAATTCCCACGGACCTTTTTTATTTTTCTTTGATTGGTATAATAAGAGAAATGCCTAAGCTCTACATTGGGACAAGCGGTTTTTCTTACACTCATTGGGAAAAAGGGGTTTTTTATCCCCAGGGATTAGCTAAAGCCAAGCAATTAGAATATTATACAGAGTATTTTCAGACCGTTGAATTAAATAATCCTTTTTATCATTTGCCTCTGGCAAAAACCTTTCGGGGTTGGTATCAGCGAACGCCATCAAATTTTATTTTTGCCGTCAAAGCCAGTCGTTATATTACCCATATCAAAAAATTAAAAGGTTGTCGTCAGTCCTGGCGACTCTTTATCAGCCGGGCCGCTAAACTTAAAGAAAAATTAGGACCCATTTTGTTTCAGTTGCCGTCCAGTTGGCCGGTTGATAAACAAAGATTAGCAAGTTTTCTTAAAATCCTCTCTTCAAAATATCGCTATTGTCTTGAATTCCGCCACCCTAGTTGGTTTAATCAGGACATATATCATCTTTTGAAAAAGCACCGGATTGCTTTATGTTTAGCCGATTCTGCTAAATGGCCTTATCAGGAAAAAATTACGGCTGATTTTGTTTATCTGCGTCTTCATGGCAGTCAGGCGCTTTATTCCTCTAAATATACTGAGCAAGAATTGGAAAAATGGGCCATTAAGATAAAAAAGTGGGCTAAAGTTAAAGATGTTTGCGTATATTTCAACAATGATGCTCAAGGTTACGCCATCAAGAACGCTCAAAAGCTTAAGGGATTGTTGGGAAAATAAAAAAGGGTTAGCTTTTGGCTAACCCCTATAGATGTTCTTTTAGAAAACGACCTCTCCGACGACGAAGTTTTTTGAGCCCTTCTTTTTCAATCTGTCTGGTTCGTTCACGGCCAATTTCAAAATCTTCACCAATGGCCGTTAAGGTGCGATTCTGGTCGTAGCCCTCTCCATCGTCTTGACCGATACCGAAATGGGCACGTAGCGTTTTTTCTTCACGGGGATTAAGGCAAGAGAAACTGACAATGATATCTTCTCTCAACTCTTTTTTTTGAGCAACCTCTTCTTGGTCAATTGAACTTTCATCAGCAATAAGATTGCCTAATACCTTGTCGTTGTCCTCTCCAATGGGTTTATCCAAAGATACTACTGTTTGAGAGGCCCGAAGCAATGTCTTTACTTTTTTCACCGGGATTTCGCTCAGCTCACTTAATTCTTCGGCCGTCAGCCAGCGACCATTGTCTTGAAAATAGTTATCTCTCAACCGAATCAGGCGGTTGAGATCTGTCTGAGCGTGTTCATCAGAAATGGGAAATTCCTTCCGGTCTTCTAAAAATTCATCAATTCCCTCCCGAATCCACCACTTAGCATAAGTGGAAAATTCGAATCCTTTTTCGGGCTTGAATTTTTTTAAGGCCTTAAAAATTCCTAAATTACCTGCCTGGATTAAATCCAAAAACAAATTGATAAAATTTCCGTCAAGCTTGGCCCAGTAATGTTTCCTGACGATGTCAATAACTAATTTTAGATTATCCTCAACTAATCGGTTGCGGGCTTCCAGATCATCACCTTTCGCTTTCAGGAATAATTTTTTTGCCCTCTCTTTTGATAAACGATCAGGCAGGCGAGCTAGCTCTTTTGAATAAGTATCTAACAAATTTCTTTCCCTTTCCGTCTTCATGACCACCCCCTTATTTGTTAAATAACTGCATTTATTTTTTGATTAGATAATTTACATGAATAATTGAGAAAAGTCAATAGATATGTTTAAAAAAATTATTCTTTTCTTCATTAAAATTTATCAGAAAACTATTTCGCCGGACCATGGCTGGTTGCCGATTTTGCGACTTTTAGGACAATGCCGTCATTATCCAACTTGTTCTCAATACACCTATCAAGCCATAGAAGAAAAAGGGGTTTTTAAGGGCCTTTGGCTGGGAATAAAGAGAATAGCTACTTGTCATCCTTGGTCAAAGGATTTATCATAGGATTATGAAACCAATTAATAAAGTGATTAAAATTTTAATTCTTTCTGATGTAGCTTTGATTAGCGGGTTTGGTCTTATTAGTCCTATATTTGCTATTTTTTTAACCGAACGGATTCAAGGTGGCAACGTGGAGGTAGTTGGTTATGCCGCAGCTATTTATTGGATTGTTATGTCTTTAGTGGTTATTCCCTTTGGTCGGTATTTGGATAAAAACCACGGAGAAAAAGATGACCTTTGGTTTATTGTTATTGGCAATCTTTTAGCTGCTTCAGTGGTCTTTGCCTATATTTTTTCTCGTTTGCCCTGGCATATTTATTTTCTGCAAGTATTTTACGCCATTGGTATGGGTATGAATGTATCCGCTTATGCGGCTATCTTTACTCGGCATATTGACAAAGGCAAAGAGGCGTCTGATTGGAGTATCAGGGCTGCTTTGATTGGCATTGGCGCAGGAGCGGCCGGGGCTTTGGGGGGGATAATTGCATATCGATTTGGTTTTAATGTTCTTTTTACTCTTGTAATAGCCTTTGTTTTGTTCAGCGCCTTTCTGCCATTTTTGATTTATAAACAGATATATCCTAAAGATAAAAAATCATTTAGAACACCGTTAGGTAAAGGCATTCGTCCGCCTTATCTCAAAGAATGACTGAAGGACTGTATCTTAGGGACTGTCCCTAAGATACAGTCCTTAAAAAGAATGAAAAATTTAGAGTTAGCCCAAATTTTTAGCCAGATGGCTGATTTGCTAGATATGAAAAAAGAAGATACCTTTTTTAAATCCCGAGCTTACCGCAAAGCAGCTCGGGTTTTAGAATCTTTGGAAAAAGATGTGGGCGAGATTTATCGAGAAGGTGGATTAGAGGCCTTACAAAAGATTCCTGGAATTGGCCAAGGGCTTGCCTCAAAAATAGAAGAATTTATTAAAACCGGCCAAATAAAGGCCGAGCAAAAACTTAAAAAAGAATCTCCAGTTGACCTTGATTCGTTAACCTCAGTGGAAGGTTTGGGTCCCAGAAAAATAAAGGCTCTTTACAAAAAGTTAAAGATTAGAAATTTGAATGATTTAGAAAAAGCTGCCCAGGACAATAAAATAAGTAAATTAGAAGGTTTTGGCGAAAAAAGTGAAAAGAATATTTTACAAAGCATTGCTTTTGTCAAGACGGGGAAAGGCCGTTTTCTGCTTGGCTTGATTTTACCAATAGTCAGACAAATTGTTAGCCATCTAGATAAACTGCCTCAAGTAGGAAAAGTTAGTCTAGCTGGTTCAATCAGGCGGATGAAAGAAACCGTCGGTGATATTGATATTTTGGTTACCTCTTCAAAACCGGAAAAAGTAATGAATTTTTTTGTCCAGATGCCCGAGGTAATTAAAGTTTGGGCCAAAGGACCAACTAAATCATCAATTCGTCTTAAAGGCGGTTTTGATGGCGACTTGCGGGTAATTAAAAAACAAAGTTTTGGAGCGGCTCTCCAGTATTTTACTGGTAATAAAGACCATAATATTTTAACCCGGCGGCTGGCTCAACAAAAAGGATTAAAATTAAATGAATATGGTGTTTGGCGAGGCAAAAAAAGAATAACTGGTCGAACAGAAAAAAAAGTTTACCAATCAATCGGCCTGCCCTATATTGAACCAGAATTAAGAACCAATACTGGCGAAATTGAGGCAGCTCTGGCCGGTCAATTGCCTGAAATAATTGGCTATGACGAGATTAAAGGCGACTGTCATTGTCATACTGACTGGAGTGATGGGATGCAGAGTATAGAAGAAATGGCCCGAGCCGCTCAAAAAATGGGCTATCAATATTTGGTCATTACTGACCATACCAAGGACTTAAGAGTGACTAATGGTTTAGATGAAAAAAAACTTTTGCGTCAAATGGAAGAAATAGATAAAATTAATAGTCGCTTTAAGAGAATCAGGATTCTTAGGGGATGCGAAGCTAATATTAGAGCTGACGGCGCAATAGATATTAAAGATGAAGTTTTGTCTAAATTGGATATCGTGGTGGCCGCGGTTCATTCTAAATACAAGATGCCTAAGAAAGAAATGACTCAACGGATTATTCAAGCCATGGAAAATCCTAATGTAGATATTATTGGCCATCCAACCGGCCGCAGGATTTTTCAAAGAGAGGCCTGCCAATTGGATTTTGACCAGATTTTTAAAGCAGCTAAAAGAACCAAGACAGCTCTGGAGATTAATGCCCAACCAGAACGTTTGGACTTAAGGGATGTTAATATTAGAAAAGCTATTAAAGCAGGAGTTAAGTTAGTTATCAGTAGCGATGCTCATTATCAAGGAAGTTTATCTTTAATAGAATTAGGCATTGCCCAAGCCCGCCGCGGCTGGGCCGCCAAGAAGGATATTTTAAACAGCCAATCATTAAAGGATTTTTTGAAAAGCTTTTAGTTTTTGGTCTTTAAATCTCTAAAAATAAAGGAGGGGATGGTGAGCTACAAGGAAGGATTAATTCAAGATATAAACAAAGCCCAGGCGAGTATTGACTTGCTGATTCAAACGCTTAATCAGGCGCGACAGAAATTGGCAGAAACCAGAATCAATGTGGATAATGACCAGCTTAGTCCAGGAAAACTTTTTCAGATCTTAGATGAGTTAATTGCCTCTTTTTTGTCCGGAAAAGAACAAGAAATCCCAAGTATTATCGAAGATTTACATAGTTTACAAGGCAAGGTAACTGCCAAATAGATGCCTTAATCGTTTTTCTTAAAAGCCGCATTGTGTTAAACTAATTAACATAGTGTGGCTTTTCTTTTTCTATGAATGTAACTCGACAAAATCACTATAGAATTATTGGAAAATGGTCGTTAGTAGTCCTCTGGGCTGGTTTAATTTTTTTTCTTTCCCATCAGCCAGATTTAAGCTCTGGTCTGCCTAAGATATGGGATTTTGTTTTAGCTAAATCAGCTCATTTTTTAGAATATGCTATTTTGACTTTTCTTTTAATTCAAGCTCTTCAGGAACATCGGTTAACCAAAAAGAAGATTTTAATTTTAGCTGTTATTTTAGCCGTGGGCTATGCTTTGGCTGATGAATATCACCAGAGTTTTATTTTGGGAAGGAATGCTTCCTTAAAAGATGTCCTTATTGATAGTTCGGGAGTTTTATTGGTTGCCGGCCCGGCGCTTTTTTTTAAAAAGCGCCGGGCTTGGCTAGCTAAAAGAAAAATGATAAAATAATAATAAACATGTTTGACTTTTTCAAAAAACCAACCCTTGGCTTGGATTTAAGTGATTTGGCTCTTAAAATCGTCCAGCTTAAGAGAGAAAAACAGGGACTATCTTTAGTTAATTTTCTTAAAGAGGATATTCCGGCTGGTTTTATTAAGGGAGGAGAAATCAGGAATGAGAAAGAATTAACCGCTATTCTGAAAGAAGCTTTAAAAAAAATTAAAGGAGAATTTTATCAAAAGAAACAAGTTATCTGTAATTTACCCGAAGAGAAAGTTTTTACCCGAGTTATTCAGCTGCCTTTAATGAAAAAAGAAGAACTCGGCCAGGCAGTTAAATGGGAAGCCGAGGCGCATATCCCTTTAAGTATTGACGAAGTTTATTTAGATTGGCAGATTATTGAGCAGCCGAATAATCATCTTGACCATCATAATATCCAAATTGCCGCCGCTCCCCGCTTTTTAGTTGATAGTTATTTGAGTTTTTTGAAAAAAGCTGGTCTGGAACCAATTGCCTTAGAGCCGGAATCGGTGGCGGTTGTCCGTAGTTTAATTAAACCCAATGATTTTACGCCAACAATTATTGTTGATTTAGGAGCCAGCGGAACTAACTTTGTAATTTTCTCTGCTTCAGCTATTTGCTTTACTTCTCATATTGCCATTTCTGGTCAGCTCCTCAATCAGGCAATTATGAAAAATTTAGCCGTTGACAAGAAACGGGCTAATCAGTTAAAAATTGAGATCGGTTTAGATAAAAAAGAAGAAAAAGTTTATCAGGCCTTAGAACCTTTGGTTAATAACTTGGCTAAACAACTTAAGGATTATATTACTTTTTATCATGGCCAGGCCGCTCACCTTTTTGGGCCAGACGGCGTTATTAGCCGGGTTTTGCTTTGTGGCGGTGATTCTCTTTTACTTAATTTACCTTCTTACCTCGAGGAAAAATTGGATTTGCCGGTTGAACTGGGCAATCCGCTGATTAATATTTCTCCTCCAGATAAAAAAAAGTCCTTGGTCCGGCCACCTCTTTTATCTAAAAGAGAGACCTTGACCTATACAACGGCCTTGGGTTTGGCTTTAAGAGAAGCAAGGTAAAATGTTAAAATTAAATCTTTTGCCCCTCCAAGACAAAAAAAATTTAGAATCAGCTGAGCTTAGTCGTCTCGTAGCTTCTTTAGCTGTTTGGTTTTTAATTTTTTTAATTATCTTTACCTTGCTTTTGGTCAGCACGTATTTCTCTTTATCTATTCTTTTAGAAGAACAAAAAAAATTGATAGAAATTAGACAAAGCGATCTCAAAACGCAAGAAGTGTTGGAAATTGAAGAAAAAATTAAACAAGCTAACCAACTCGTCAAACAAATTTATTTAAAACAAGAAGAAATGATTCTTTGGACACCGCTTTTGGAAAAAATGACTGAAATTATTCCTTCGGGAATTTACTTAACTAACTTTTTTTATCAAAAAACCGATAATCAAATTACTTTAAATGGTTGGGCTGATTGGCGAGAAAATTTGCTTTATTTCCAAGAATTATTAGAAAAGAATTCTTTTTTTGAAGAAGTTGAGGCACCCTTATCTAATTTAATTAAGCAAAGCGATATAAATTTTAGTTTTACCCTTAAATTAGTTCCTCAACCATGAATCTTTCTCTTCAAAAAAAACTTATCCTCTTCACCTGTTTGGGTTTAATCAGCTTATTTCTTTTTGGTTGTTTGGGAATTTTCCCTTTGTTTAATAAAATCAAAGCTCTCTCTCAAGAATATTTATCAGATCAAGAAATTTTAATCAAGTTAGACCAACGGGAATCTTTAGCCAAAGAGTTGCAAAGGAACTATCAAGAGAGAGAAGTTGATTTGACAGAAATAGCCAGGGTTTTTCTTAATTCTGAAGAGATGGTTGGTTTTATTTCTAATCTGGAGACGATTGCTCAACAAACCAATAATTTTTTTGAAATTAAAGCAATTAGCCCTTATCTTCCCTTAACCGATAAAGAAGGGCCTTTTCTTAATGTTCAGATTTATCTTTGGGGTGATTTTTCCAGCTTACTTATTTTTTTGGCTAATTTAGAAAATAATCCTTATCCGCCTTACCGTTTGGTAGAAATAGAGAATTTAGCTATTAAAAGATTAGCCACTAAGGATTTGGTTAGATTTAGTTTTCCTTTAGAAGAAGGCGATTTAGAAACCATTTTAAGTATTAAAATTTATACACAATGAAAACTCTTAAACTTAAGAAACTATCCCTGACCGCAGCATATAATTTTTTAAGGAAACATTACCTGGTAATTTTAGGGATAATTTTTGGTTTGTTAATTTGTCTTAATCTTTTGATTTATTATCAATACGTTTATTTAACCATGAAAGCTCAGCCAGAGCCAACCATTGAAAAAGTTGTTATTGACCAGGAAACTCTGGAAAAAGTATTAAATAATTTGGATATCCGGCTAAAGAATTTAGTCCGAATCAGGCTAACTAATTACTCCGACCCTTTTAGGTAATACACTTTGACTTTTTGGTGATTTTGCGTTATGGTATCATAGTTGAGCGCCTGCAGCTCAGTGGATAGAGCGAGGAACTTCTAATTCCTAGGTCGTAGGTTCGAGTCCTGCCAGGCGCGCATAATATTTGTCCAAGAGTGAAGTGATTGGCAAACAAATATTATGTCCGCCTTTGGCGGACTAATGGTGCTCGTAGCTCAATTGGTAGAGCTCCAGATTGTGGTTCTGGCGGTTACCGGTTCAAGCCCGGTCGAGCACCCAAAAAATATTTATAGTTTGACACTATGCTTATAATCTGTTATTTTAATTAAGTGGGTTATTTTTTTTATGCCGACCATTCATCAATTAGTTAAAAAACCGAGAAAAATTGCGAGAAAAAAACCAAAGGCGCCAGCTCTTTGGCGAAATTTTAATTTGCTTAAAAACAAACCGAAAAAATCTCCTTCACCTTTTAAACGAGGCGTTTGTCTAAGCGTCAAAACAATTACTCCCAAGAAACCAAATTCCGCCTTGCGCAAAGTGGCTCGAGTTAGATTAACTAATGGCATGGAAGTCACTGCCTATATTCCCGGCATTGGTCATAATCTTCAGGAGCATTCAGTGATTCTGTTGCGGGGTGGCCGGGTTAAGGACTTGCCCGGGGTGCGTTACCATATTGTCAGGGGTGTTTTAGATAGTGAAGGGGTAGAAGGCCGCAAACAAAAAAGAAGCCGCTATGGAGCTAAGAAGCCAGGCAAGGAAAAGAAAGCGGAAACAGAAGCTGCCGAGCCGGAAGCGGCCGAAGTTAAACCAATTGAATAAGATTGAACAAGGACAGTCCTTGAAACACGAGAGTAAATAAAATAAATTTTATGCGTAGAAAGAAAAAATTTAAAAGAACAATTGATCCTGACCCTAAGTATAATAATACTTTAGTGGCTCAATTTATTAATTATCTAATGAAAGATGGTAAAAAATCAGTCGCCCAGAAGATATTTTACGGCGCTTTTGAAATATTAGAGAAAACAACCGGACCCGCTTCTGGCGGGAAAGGCCAAGACCCTTTGGAAATATTTGACCAGGCGATTAAAAACGCTTCTCCTTTAATTGAGGTGAGGTCGCGCCGAATTGGCGGAGCTCATTATCAGGTGCCTCGGGAAGTGCGCGGCGAGAGACGGCTCACTCTGGCTATACGTTGGCTGATTCAGGCAGCGCGGGCTAAAAAAGGCAAGCCCATGGCTCAAAAACTGGCCGCTGAATTGCTGGATGCTTCCAAAAATACCGGAACAGCGGTTAAGAAAAAACAGGACATCCATCGAATGGCTGAAGCCAATAAGGCCTTTGCTCATTTTGCCTGGTAATTGATTTATGCCCAGACAATATCCAATTAAGAAAACAAGAGATATCGGCATTATAGCCCATATAGATGCGGGCAAGACCACCGTTACGGAACGGGTGCTTTTTTATACTGGCATTTCTCATAAAATTGGCGAAGTTCATGAAGGTGAGGCAATTATGGATTGGATGGAACAAGAAAAAGAGAGAGGTATTACCATTACGGCGGCGGCGACCACCTGTTTTTGGACGCCACGGAGATATTTGGAAGTCCAATCCCAAAAAAAGGAGTTGCCTTCCCAAAAGAAAACCAGCGGCGGTCAGTACTGCATTAACATTATTGATACGCCCGGTCATATTGATTTTACGGTTGAAGTGCAGCGTTCTTTAAGGGTGCTTGACGGAGCCGTAGTTGTTTTTGATGGAGTAGCCGGGGTGGAACCACAATCAGAGACGGTCTGGCGTCAGGCGGATAAATTTAAAGTGCCGCGGCTTTGTTTTATTAATAAATTAGACAGAACCGGAGCTGATTTTAAAAAGAGTTTAAATTCAATTTGGCAGCGATTAACACCTCAGGCGGTCGTTATGCAAATCCCCATTGGCTTAGAAGAAAAACATCAGGGAATAATTGATTTAGTCAAGATGAAGGCCTATAAATTTATTGGCGATTATGGCGAGCAAGTTATTGAAGAGGAGATTCCTCAAGAAATGAAAAAAGAGAGTGAGGATTATCAAAACAAGATGCTGGAAAAAATCGTTGAACAAGATGACCAATTGACTGAAAAATATTTAGACGGCCAGGAAATAAAAGAAGAAGATTTGAAACGGGTTTTGCGTCAGGCAACCATTAATTATCAATTAGTGCCGGTTTTTTGCGGTTCGGCTTTAAAAAATAAAGGAATTCAACTTTTGTTAGATGGTATCATTGATTATTTACCGGCGCCAAATGACCTGCCGTCAGTTGAGGGCTTTGACCTTAAAGATGAAACAAAAAAATTATTCAGAGAGAACAAAGATGAGGCATCTTTGGCGGCTTTGGTTTTTAAAATAGCTACCGACCCCTTTGTCGGTCAATTAGCCTATTTAAGAATTTATTCTGGTGTCTTGACGAGCGGTTCTTATGTGTTAAACTCTAACGCAGGTAAACAGGAAAGGATTGGTCGCCTTTTAAGAATGCATGCGGCTCAACGCGAAGAGGTTAAAGAATTCTATGCCGGAGACATCGGAGCGGCCATCGGCCTTAAAGAGACGACTACGGGCGATACCTTGGTTGATCCTGATCAGCCGATACTTTTAGAAAAAATTACTTTTCCCGCGCCAGTTATTTCCATTGCTATTGAACCCAAAACAAAAGCTGACCAGGAAAAAATGGGTTTGGCCCTAAAACGTCTGGCCGAAGAAGATCCAACTTTTCAGATCAAAGGTGATCCGGAGACCGGTCAAACAATTATCTCCGGCATGGGCGAGTTGCATCTGGAAGTTATTGTTGACCGAATGTTGAGGGAATTTAAAGTAGGGGCCAATATCGGTCAGCCCCAAGTAGCTTACAAGGAAACAATCAAAGAGATGGCCGAAGCCGAAGGAAAATACATTCGTCAGACCGGCGGCCGCGGTCAATATGGCCATGTTTGGTTGAAGGTTGAACCGCAGAAACGAGGTCAGGGTTTTGAATTTATTAATGCGATTAAAGGAGGTGTCATTCCTCAGGAATTTATTCCGGCTGTGGGAAAAGGAGTTAAAGAAGCAATGGATAAAGGTGTTTTAGCCGGTTCTCCTTTAGTTGATCTGAAAGTCACCCTTTACGATGGTTCCTATCATGATGTAGATTCCTCGGAAGCCGCTTTTAAAATTGCTGGTTCAATCGCTTTGCAGGGAGCGGTTAAGCAGGCAGGTTTGATTTTATTAGAACCAATTATGAAATTAGAAGTGGTTACTCCGGAAAAATTTATGGGGGATGTTATCGGTGACCTTAATGCTAAAAGAGGTAAGATTGCCAAAATGGAAGATAGAGGAGAAGGGGCCAGTCAGGTTAAAGTAATTGATACCCAGGTGCCCTTAGCCAATATGTTTGGCTACGCTACTCAATTAAGGTCAATAACTCAAGGCCGAGCCACTTTCACCATGGAATTTGACCATTACGCCGAAGTGCCCAAGAATGTGCTTGAAGAGATAATTGGCGAAGAAAAAAAATAGTTGTATAATATAAATATATGTGGGAAAGAATTAAAAAAATATTGCAAAAAGAAGGCGGTAAGTGTATCATAGTAGAAAAGAACCAATCAACCTATTTGGTTATGAGATTGGAAGATTATGAAAAGGCAGGTTCTGGCCGGTCATCTTCAGAGATAGAGAAAGTTAATCGGGATATTGAAGAATGGAAGGCCGAAGAAAAAGAAGAAACCGAAGTGGTTGAACCAGATAATCAAGAAATCACTGATAATCAGGAAGTCAAAGTAGAAGATTTACCGTTTTAATCAATAGACTATCCTAAATTTATTGGGAGATTCATTCCTAAATACGGTTTAGGTGTTGACAGGAGGGAGTTTTATTGATAAATTATAAATATTAAATAAAATCACGAAACTTGAAACCTGGAGCTTGAAACAATATGTTTCATGTTTCATGTTTTATGTTTCAAGATAATAATGGCTGAGAAATTTGAACGAACAAAGCCACATCTTAATATCGGAACCATTGGTCATGTTGACCATGGTAAAACCACTTTAACCGCGGCTATTTTAAAATGTTTAAAAGCGGCTGGTTTTAAGTCCCAAGAAAAAGGGGTTGATGATATTGATAATGCTCCGGAAGAAAAAGCGCGTGGCTTAACCATTGCCGTAGCTCATGTTGAATACGAGACAGCCAAACGGCATTATGCTCACATTGACTGTCCCGGGCATGCTGATTACATTAAGAATATGATTACCGGGGCGGCTCAAATGGATGGGGCTATTTTAGTCGTTTCAGCGCCTGATGGACCAATGCCGCAAACCCGAGAGCACGTTCTTTTAGCTCGTCAAGTTGGTTTGCCCGCCTTGGTTGTCTTTTTGAATAAAACAGACCAGGCCGATGATTCGGAGTTGGTTGATTTAGTTGAACAGGAAATTAGAGAGCTTTTGAGTAAATATGAATTTGAAGGAGATAAAATTCCGATTATCCGAGGTTCAGCTCTTCAGGCCTTAGAATGCGGCTGCGGCAAAGAAGATTGTCCCAAATGTGGGCCAATCATGGAATTAATGAAGTCAGTTGATGAAAATATTCCCGAGCCGACTCGCGATGTGGACAAGCCATTCTTAATGCCTATTGAGGATATCTTTTCCATTGAAGGACGAGGTACGGTGGCCACCGGTCGAATTGAAAGAGGAATAGTTAAGCTTAATGAAGAAGTGGAAGTAATTGGCTTGCGCGATACTCAAAAAACAGTCATTACCGGTATTGAAATGTTTAATAAATCACTTGACGAGGGGAGAGCCGGTGATAATGCTGGTATTTTATTGCGAGGAGTCAAAAGAGAGAACCTTGAAAGAGGTCAAGTTTTAGCTAAGCCGGGCAGTGTTACTCCTCATCAAGAGTTTGAAGGTGAAGTCTATATCCTAAGCAAAGAGGAAGGCGGCCGTCACACCCCTTTCTTTAGTGGTTATAAGCCTCAATTTTATATCAGGACAACTGATGTAACTGGTGAAGTGACTTTGCCAGAAGGGACTGAGATGGTTATGCCGGGCGATACAGTTAATTTAAAGATTAAATTAATGGCGCCAGTTGCTTTAGAAATAAAACAGAGGTTTGCTCTTCGGGAAGGTGGCAAGACAGTAGGCGCTGGGGTAGTGACTAAAATATCTAAGTAACATTTTATCCAAATACCTGCCCGGCGGCAGGTATTTGGATAATAGAATGGTTATCTTGAGCGAATAAATGGAGTGAAAAATCCTATTCATAATGACAATTAGAAATTTTCATTTTTAATTCTTAACAATGGCACCTAAAAAAGAGGAAGAAGTTAAGCAGCGAATTCGCATTAAAATACAGGCCTACGACCATAAGCTAATTGACCAGTCAATCAAGCAAATTGTTGAAATAGTGGAACGTTATGGAGCAGAGATTCGTGGGCCAATTCCTTTGCCGACTCAAATTCATAAGTATACGGTCAATCGTTCTACTTTTATTCATAAGGATTCCCGGGAGCAGTATGAAATGCGAGTTCATAAACGGCTGATTGACATTATTAATCCCACGGCCAAAGTGATTGATGCCTTAATGGGGTTAAATTTACCAGCCGGTGTTGACATTGAAATAAAAATGTAACCTCTATGAATATGTTTTTCTTACAAGTTGGTAAATTGTAATTAATTATGAGGCAGCTATCCGTTGATTAAATGCCGGGTTTAGTGCCCGGTATTTTATTCGCCATCGTCTTAATTCTATGAAATTTATTTTAGGTAAAAAATTAGGGATGAGTCAATTGTTTGATGAAAAAAGTCAGGTTGTCCCAGTCACCTTAATTGAAGCAGGGCCCTGTTCGGTTGTTCAAATAAAGAACAAAGAAAAAGATGGTTATTCAGCCGTGCAAATTGGTTTCGAAGAGACTAAAGATGAGCCCGCCAAAGGCGGGGCTGCCTATGGCAGAAAAGTTAAAAAGCCGCAAAAGGGTCATTTTAAAAAAGCTGGTTTTAAAAAAGGATTTCGTTATTTAAGAGAATTTCCTAATGGTCATTTAAAAATTGGCGAGCAAATTGATGTTTCTATATTCAATCAAGGAGAGATAGTCAAAGTAGCGGGAATTTCTAAAGGAAAAGGATTTCAGGGGGTAGTTAAAAGACACGGTTTTTCTGGTTTTCCGGCTTCTCATGGGACAAAGCATGGTTTACGGGTGCCTGGTTCAATTGGTTCCTCTTTTCCTGAACGGGTCTGGAAAGGCAAAAAAATGGCTGGTCGGATGGGTAGCGATAGAATAACTACCTCGGGGTTAAAAATAGTTCAAATTGATAAAAATAATAATCTATTAGTGGTCAAAGGAGCCATCCCCGGCAAAAAAGGAACTCTTTTGGAAATAGTGGTGACTAAAGAAATTGAGGCAGTTAAGGAAGAAAAACAGGAAAAACTGGTGGCTGATTTAGAGAAGAAGGATATGGAGGCCGAAAAGAAGAAAGCTGGCGGCAAAAAACCAGAAAAAAGGGAAGAAGAAAATTTGGGATAAAAAAGGCGCCGAACTTCTTCAAAGCCGGCGCCAAGGATAAGTTATCGCTAAAGGTGAGTAAAAATAGTAGCAGTCATTACTCCAAAAATGATTAGCGCTTCTGTGATTAGAGAAATATTTATCCATTTCTTTGGGGCTTGGATATTGTCAATGCCGTCAGTAATGCCGTCAGCAACAACACCAGCAGCAACAGCAGCAATAACAGCAACAGCACCAACAGCAGCACCAGCACCGGCACCAGCACCAGCACCAGCAGCAACAGCAGCAACAACAACAGCAGCAATAGCAGCAACAACAGCAACAGCACCAACAGCAGCACCAGCACCACCACCAGCAGCACTACCAACAACAACAACAACAGCAGCAACAGCAGCAGCAGCAGTAGCAACAGCAACAACAACAGTAACAGCAGTACCAATAACAACAGCAGCAGGATCATCGGTTGGGAATAATCCCAATATCGCAAAGAAAATCCCTAAACAAACAATAATCATAACTACTTCCCAAATTATAAGTTTTTTCATTTTTCCCCTTCCATCTATATAAATAGAGTTTAATTTTCCAAAGAACCACTTAAAATAACTTACCATATTAAATTATGTTTGTCAAGGTATACAATCAAGAAGGAAAAGAAGTTGATAAGGCCGAATTGCCGGCTGAAGTTTTTGATGTGCCCATGAATAAAGATTTGGTTCATCAAGTAGTGGTTGCTCAAATGGCTAATGCTCGACAAGTGTTGGCTCACACTAAAGATAGAAGTGAAGTGCGAGGCGGCGGGGTTAAGCCCTGGCGGCAAAAAGGAACCGGTCGGGCCCGTCATGGCTCTATTCGTTCACCGATTTGGAAAGGTGGCGGCGTGACTTTTGGACCAACCAAAGAAAGGATTTTCGCCAAGAAAATTAATAAGAAAATGAAACGCCTGGCGCTTTTAATAATTTTGTCTTCTAAGGCAAGAGATAAAGAAATGGTTTTACTGGACAAGTTAGAATTGGCGCAGGCCAAAACCAAGCAAATAATGGAAGTATTTAATAATTTAAAAACAAAGATTAAAAAAGATTTGACTAAAGGAACTTTAGTTGTTTTATCGGCTTGCCTTGATGAGTCAAAGCGGGCCAGTGACCAAAAAATAATCAGAGCAATCAAAAACATTCCTAAGATAAAAACAATTAGAGCTGATAGTTTGAATGTTTTAGATGTTTTATCGTACAGATATTTGTTGATGCCTCAAGAGGCAATTGAAGTGATTAAGAAAACTTATCTTAAGTAAAAATATGGCTTTATTAGATAGATTTAAGAAGAAAATAAAATCCGCCAAAGTCAGCCAAAGGCGACCGGCCTCTGGCCTGGGCGGATCCGTCTCTGGCGGGAAAGAAGAAATTCAGTCAATAAAGAAACCCGAAGAAGAGAAGAAGGAAAGGGCTGACCAGAATGAGAAACTCAAGAAAGAAAAGCTCCAAAAAGTCATTGGCAAAAAAGCGCCATTGGCCTATCGGATTATTAAAGAGCCGCATATTACCGAAAAAGCTAATTTTTTAGCTGACCAGAATAAATACGTTTTTAGGGTTTTCTCCAAGGCCAATAAGGTTGAGATTAAAAAGATTATTGAGGCGCTTTATGGCGTTAAAGTGGAAAAAGTTCATTTAATCCATTCATCTCCCAAAAAAAGACGTTTGGGTCGCAGTGAAGGTTGGCGGCATGGGTTGAAAAGAGGATTTAAAAAAGCAATTATCACTTTAGCCAAAGGAGAAAAAATAGAGTTATTGCCGAAATAATTTAAATTATGAAACGTTACAAACCAATCACTTCATCAAGGAGAAAAATGACTTCAGTAGATTTTTCCGTTTTGACTAAAAAGAAACCGGCCAAAAAACTGACCAAAAAATTAAACAGGAGTTTTGGGCGTGGTTATGGGGGTCGGATTACCACTCGTCACAAAGGCGGTGGCCATAAAAGAAAATATCGTTTAATTGATTTTAAACGATTTGATAAAATGGGCATTCCGGCTAAAGTGGTGGCTATTGAATATGACCCTAACCGAAGCTGCTTCATTGCTCTTTTAAATTATCTTGATGGAGAAAAGAGATATGTTTTGGCGCCGGATGGTTTGAAAGTCGGCAGCCAGATTATTTGTCAGGAGGAAGCTCCTCTCAAGGTTGGTAATCGGATGAGAATAAAGAATATCCCGGTCGGGACCCCTGTTTATAATATTGAGCTTTTACCTAATAAAGGCGGTCAGCTAATAAGGTCGGCTGGCAGCAGCGCTCAAATGATGGCTTGGGAAGGCGGCTATGCTCATATTAAATTAGCTTCTGGAGAAATCAGAATGATTAAAGAAAATTGTTTGGCCAGTTTAGGTCAATTGAGTAATTTAGAACAAAATGCAGTGGTTATTGGTAAAGCGGGTCGCAGTCGTTGGCTGGGACGCCGGCCAACCGTCCGTGGTTCAGCCATGAATCCTTGCGATCATCCTCATGGTGGCGGAGAAAACCGGCAGTCAGTTGGTCTAAGAAAAGGACCTAAGACACCTTGGGGTAAATTAGCTTACGGAGTCAAGACTCGTAAAAAGAAACCAAGCGATAAGCTTATTTTAAGAAAAAGAACTAAGAAAAGGAAGTAAAAAATATGTCACGTTCACTTAAAAAAGGTCCCTATGTTGACGCTAAGCTATTAAAGAAAATAGCCAATTTAAAATCGGGCGATAAAACGGTGATTAAAACCTGGGCCAGAAATTGCACCATTACCCCAGAAATGGTTGGTTTTACCTTCGGGGTTCATAATGGCAAAGAGCATCTGCCAGTTTTTATTTCTGAAGATATGGTTGGTCATAAGTTAGGCGAGTTTGCCCCTACCAGGAAGTTTACCAGACATGGCGGCAAGATGCAGCGAGAGCAGGAAATAACTACCCGTCAAAAAGAGGCGACTAAAAAATAATTATGATTACGGCTAAACTAAGTTACTTAAGAATTTCACCTCGCAAAGTCAGATTAGTTACTGATTTAATTAAGGGTTTGTCAGTAATTGAAGCGGAAAAACAATTAAAATTTTTGACCAAGAAAGTAGCTAAGCCTGTTTCAAAGCTGCTTAGTTCAGCAGTGGCTAATGCTAAAAATAAGGCAAATTTAGTTAAAGAGAATCTTTACGTCAGCAATGTTATTATTGAGAGCGGACCAACTTTAAAAAGATGGCGACCGCGAGCCATGGGTCGGGCAGCGCCGATAATGAAAAGAACCAGTCATATTACTTTAATTTTAAATGAAAGAGAAGCATCAGTTTCTCAAAAAGTTAAGGAAGTTGAGCCAAGAATAGCCAAAGAGAAAAAGCCATTAGTTATCAAACCCTCCTCCGCTAAAGCTATGGAGGGCAAAGAAGAAAAAAAAGAACTGGAATTATTAGAAGAAATCCAAAGAATAAAAGAAACAAAGGGTCCGGTGCCCAAACCAAAACCGGTCTTGCCGCCTCGACCTTATCCAACTACTTCTCAATCTAAGAAAAAGTTTTTTAGCCGTCAGACCTTCGGTAATATCAAAAAATATTTTAGGAGAAAAAGTATCTAAAACAATTATGGGACAGAAAGTTCATCCATTATCTTTTCGAATAGGCCTAGGGGCTGATTGGAAGTCCTGCTGGTTTAGTAAAGGAAAGTATAGAGAATTTTTAGAGCAAGATGTTAAATTGCGGGAGTTTATCATGAAAAAGTTAGATAAAGCAGGAGTTAATTCAATTAAAATAGAACGCTCGGCTAATTCTATTAATATTATTATTCAAACAGCTCGGCCAGGATTAGTCATTGGTCGAGGCGGCAGTGGTGCTGAAGAGTTAAAACAGGAAATAAAAAAGATTCTTCAAAAAGGCAGACCTGAATCAGCTAATCTTGAAGTTCGTTTAGAAATCGAAGAAATCAAACAAATCGGCTCGCAAGCAGCTATTGTAGCGGCTGATATGGTTAGTCAGATAGAAAGACGTTTTCCTTATCGCCGGGTAATGAAACAGACCTTGAGTAAAGTTACGCAGAATAAGGAAGTTCAGGGAGTAAAGGTTATGCTTAAGGGTAGATTGAATGGAGCAGAAATTGCCCGGAGAGAATGGCTAAAGAAAGGGAGAATTCCTTTACAGACCTTGCGTTCCGATATTGACTATGCTCAGGCGACTGCTTACACTACTTATGGCACCATTGGCATAAAAGTTTGGATTTACAAAGGGGAGGTGTTCTAAGTTATGTTATCTCCAAAAAAAGTTAAACATCGCAAATGGCAGAAAGGACGGGCCAGAGGAAAAAAGACAGCTCGGGGAAGCTATTTAGCTTTTGGTTCTTATGGTTTAAAAGCTTTGACTGGTTACTGGCTGACTGCTCGGCAGATTGAAGCAGCCCGCCGGGCCATGACCAGATATGTTCAACGAGGCGGTAAGATTTGGATTAGAATTTTTCCAGATAAGCCAGTGACTAAAAAAGGAGTGGAAGTGCCCATGGGTGGCGGCAAGGGCAGCGTTGATCATTATGTCGTTCCCATAAAACCAGGTCGGATTATCTTTGAAATGGATGGGGTGCCTGAAGAAATGGCTAAAGAAGCCATGCGCCGGGCCAGCCATAAATTACCGATTAAGACAAAGTTTATTACCAGATAAAAGTAATATGAAAATAAAAGAATTGCGTCAAAAAACAGCCAAGGAATTAAAAGAACTTTTAGAGCAAGACCGTCAAAAACTCGGTCAGCTTAAATTTGACTTAGCTTCCAAAAAACTTAAAAATCACAGACAAATCAGAGAATTACATAGAGATATTGCCAGAATTTTAACTATTTTAGGCGAAAAAAATAATGGATAAAGAAAATAATCAGAAAAAAGAAAAGAGTTCTAAAGAGAAAAAAGCCCGATTGCTCAAGGGAGTGGTTGTTAGCGATAAAATGAATAAAACCATTGTTGTTTCTGTTTCCCGATTAAAAAAACATCTGCGATACAAAAAGAGATATCGGGTTAATAAAAAATATAAAGCGCATGATGAGAAAAATGAATTTAAAATAGGTGATCGGGTAACTATTGGAGAATGTCGACCAATAAGCAAGGGGAAAAAATGGAGAGTGAATAATAAATTATGATTCAAGTAGGGACAAAATTAAAAATAGCTGATAATACGGGAGCCAAAATTATCCAGTGTTTTAAAATTTTGGGCGGCAGCCGTCGCCGCTATGCCCAAATTGGCGATATTGTGGTTGCTTCAGTTAAAGAGGCTGAACCAAGAAAGACAGTTAAGAAAAAAGATATTGTTCGGGCCGTCATTGTTCGCCAAAAAAAGACCTATCGTCGGGCTGACGGTTCCTATATCCGTTTTGATGACAATGCGGCAGTAATTATTGATGGCTTTAATCCTAAAGGCGGTCGTATTTTCGGACCAGTGCCCCGAGAATTAAAAGAAAGGGGGTTTGACAAGATAGTTTCGTTAGCTCCGGAGGTATTGTAATATGAAAATAAAAAAAGGAGATACCGTTTTAATCATCAGTGGTAAAGACAAGGGCAAAAAGGCTAAAGTCCTGGAAGCCTTTCCTCGTCAGGATAAAGTAATGGTGGAGGGAGTTAATATTGTCAAGAGACATCGCCGTCCCCGCCAAGAAAAAGAAAAAGGTCAGATTGTGGAAGTGCCTAAACCAATTAATGTTTCCAATGTTAAATTGATTTGTCCTAAATGCGGTCAGCCAGCCCGTCTCGGTTATCGGTTGACTGAAAAAGGGAAGTATCGGATTTGTAAAAAGTGTAATCAAGAAATATAATTTTAGATAGTTATGCTTTCATTAAAAGAAAAATATCAAAAACAAGCCATTCCATCTATGAAAGAAAAGTTTGGTTACAAGAACGATTTA
>Ga0315552_1000172_pt1 | contig 42158 bp, 34 predicted proteins | sample SalMarSW160170MG_2_FD_203102 | JGI IMG/M metagenome (GOLD analysis project Ga0315552, IMG submission 203102) | Salt marsh sediment microbial communities from the Plum Island Ecosystem LTER, Massachusetts, United States - Salt Marsh Sediment SW1601-70 ...
CAAGTGCATTTCCCTTGAGATAAAATAAAGCCTATCCTTTCACACCTGAAAATTACGGTTAAATCCCGCCATTAAAGAAGACAAAGGGGACCTCAGAAATGGCACCTGGATTGCCGGTCACCGAGGGCCTTTCCGTATAAATGCAGGGTAAAATATGCTCGCATGGGAGCCCGTAGCTCTTTCAAAGTGGTCAACAAATCATCTTCACTCAGCTTAAGGTTCAAACCGAATCATGGTTCACATCCTTGAGAACGCTTTTTTACAGCTTAAAATCGATCCAACTAGCGCAAGATGGAGCCTGATTAGCCGCCAGCGTAGCGGGTCAATCGTTGATAACGCTCAGATCAATTTTCAATATCACCGCAGATGGAGCAGCCATCAATCCCTCGACCATTGGCGGTTACCGCATTTTTCCAGACCCGAAAAAGAAAGTTCGCTCCATGGTCCCTTGCAACCTCTGCAAATGACCCTGGATCCCGAGCATGATGGGCTGTCCTATACGATTACATTCGCTCTCCCCGATGAACACCCCTTCCTGCTATGGAAACTTAATGTGGAAAACCTTGGAACCCACAGTGTTTATATCGACCGGATTGAAATGCTCTCGGTTGGATTCATCTACCAATCCCGGTCAGGCCCCAGAGGCATGCTCGATTTGTCACCTAGCAGTGATGCAGAACGTATTGGTAAGCGAAATCACCGACTCCCCCATCCACCAGGAGAGCTAGCCTTTTATTCCAACGGGTGGCAATCCTGGTCATACAGCGGTGTATACGGTATGAGCGAACGCTACAAGCGAACTCACTTGGGTCCTTTCACCTCCCCCCTAAGAGTAAATGCCGGTACACCCCAGCCCAAAAGGCCGGGTTTGTTTGCCAGTGATATGTTTGGAGTGCTTGGGGACCGCAGCCATCGCTCCGCGCTTCTGGCTGGTTTTCTCTCCCAAGAACAGCATTTTGGCTCTATAGAGGCTTGGATTGGAGATAGCACCCCGGCAATACGGATGTGGGCCAACGGGGATGGTGCTCGTCTGGATCCTGGGGAACAAATATCAACAGACTGGGCTTGTTTGTATTTCTTCCACCTGGATAACCCAGACCCGCTTGGCCCGTACACCGATGCAGTCGCCCGCCAGCATGGGCTCACACCCGGAATGACCACGAAAAATATACCGGTTGGCTGGTGTTCTTGGTACCAATTTTTTCAGAAAATCACACCCGAGATAATCCGGGCCAATCTGGAATCCGCGCAGGGATTTCAACCAGACCTGCCATTCGATTTGATACAGATCGACGATGGGTACGAGTCTCAGGTAGGTGATTGGTTCTCTTTTAAACTAGACTTTCCCGATGGTGTAGCACCACTGGCAAAAGAAATTCAAGATACTGGCTTCACACCTGGATTGTGGCTGGCACCATTCATCGTCCATCCTAAAGCACGCCTGCGGATAGACCACCCCGACTGGTTACTGTATAACCGCTGGGGGCTTCCAGTCAACGCCGGGTATATCTGGGATACGTTCACCACCGCCCTTGATCTAACCCACCCGGAGGCGCTGGCATACGCTTGCGATGTGGTCAAGACTGCGGTACACCAATGGGGTTTCCCTTACCTCAAGCTGGATTTCCTTTATGCTGGTGCGCTGCCAGGGCGTCACCGTGATCCAACCCGCACGCGTGCCCAGATCCTAAGATCTTCTCTTCAGACCTTGCGAGAGGCAGCAGGAGAGGCTGCCACTTTAGTAGGCTGTGGCTGTCCGATCGGATCAGCAATCGGTATTGTGGATGCCATGCGCATTGGCGCGGATATTGATCCACAATGGAAACCAAAGTATAAGGGCATCGAAATCGTATTCCACCGTGAGCCCGACCTGCCCTCTGCTCGTAACGCCATTCATAACGCCTTAACCCGGGCACCGTTCAACCATCGCTGGTGGATTAACGACCCCGATTGCCTGCTCCTGCGCCCGGATACGCACCTGACGCTCAGTGAAGTCCAGTGTCTAGCAACCGCCATCGCTCTCACGGGCGGTTCCCTGCTGATATCCGACCACCTTCCAGATCTACCGCCTGAGCGCTTGCGCATCGCTGAGGTGCTTCTCCCTGTGATTGGCAAACGCCCCCACTTGCTGGATTGGTTCGATAACCCTACCCCAACTCATATGCAACTTGACTTGAATGGCCCCGCAGGTTCATGGCACCTGCTAGGCCTCTTCAATTGGGAAGCAGGAGAAAGGGATCTACAGATGAACTTGACCGACTTTTATTTGGATCCTCAGGTGGAATATTACCTGCGCGAATTCTGGAGCGGCGATATCTACCGCGTCACCGATGGTCATCTAAAACTGAACGCCATCCCAGCTCATGGCACCGCTTTGTTGGCTGCGCGTCCGTTCCGCCCTTATCATCCGCAATATCTAGGAAGTGACCTTCATATATCCCAGGGATTGGAGGTAGCTAACTGGAAGGTGGCAGCCGATAACCTGGCCATACATCTACGCCGACCCGGTAAAGCTGGCGGCCAGGTCGAGCTTGGTTTACCGCGGACACCCTTAGAAGCTCTTCTCGATGGTCGACCCACCTCCTGGCAGAATCACGGCGATAACCGTTATATCTTCCCCTTAGAATTCAACCAGTCTTGTGAAATCAAACTACGCTATTAATAACCCAATTAAAACGCTTATGACATTTAATATAGATCCTACTCTCGAACCCTTTTTCTCTCCCCGCGGGGTCGTAATCGTGGGCGCATCGCTCGATCCCACAAAACTGGGGTACGGTTTATCTCGAAACCTAGTTCAAAGTGGTTACTCCGGCGATATCCACTTTGTCAACCTCAGAGGGGACAGCTTACTTGGACGGCCGGTATACAAACACCTGGGTGATGTTCCAGACCCTGTCGACCTGGCAGTGCTGCTCATTCCAGCACCATCAATTCCTCAAGCGATCCACGCCTGCGGAGAACGTGGCATCCGGGCAGCTATTATCGCTTCCGGCGGCTTTCGCGAGACCGGGCCAGAAGGTGCCGCCCTCGAGCAAATGTGTTTAAAAATCGCCAGGGATTACGGTATCCGCTTGATCGGCCCCAACTGCATCGGCTTGTTGGATACCCATCTACCTTTGGACACCACCTTTCTATCACCTCCCGGACCAACCCCGGGTGATGTGGCCTTTATTTCACACTCAGGTGCAATCTGTGCGGCTGTGATCGATTGGGCCCGAGGCCAGGGCTTCGGTCTCTCGCGCCTGGTGAGCCTGGGAAACCAGGTCGACGTCAACGAAACCGATATGCTCGCTCCGGTAGCTTCCGATCCTCACACCAGGGTGCTTACCCTTTACTTGGAAGGCGTTAGCAACGGTCGGCGTTTCGTGGAGCAAGCTGCCCAGGTTTCCCGGGAAAAGCCCATTGTGGCATTGAAAGTCGGACGTTTCAAAAGCGGCCAACGCGCGGTCGCATCTCACACTGGGGCATTGGCCGGGCAGGAAAGCGCCTTCAACGCTGCCTTTCGGCGCGCCGGGGTTATCCGGGTGGAAACTAGCGAAGAGCTTTTCGATTGGGCAAGGGCTTTGGCTTGGTGCCCATTGCCCAAAGGGCGCAAAGTGGCTGTCCTGACTAACTCTGGAGGTCCAGGGGTTACCGCTGCAGACGCTTTAGAATCCTACGGTTTAAAGCTGGTCGAATTGAGCTCGAACACCCAAGCGGCTTTGCGGGAAGAGCTGGTCCCCGACGCAAGTTTATTAAATCCGGTAGACATGCTGGCAGCCGCGACCCCACAGCAATACGCCAATTGTCTAAAAACCTTGCTGGCTGACCCCGACGTAGACAGCGTGATGGTCATCCTACCGCCACCGCCCATGAATACGGCTGGCGGTGTAGCCAAGGCCATGATCCCGGTAATTTACACCTCCGACAAACCTGTGGTCATTGCCCTGATGGGTGAACGCTTGATCCAGGAGGCCGTCGAGCATTTTCGGGCGGCCCGGGTGCCCGAATACCGCTTTCCAGAAAGAGCTGCCGGCGCTCTGGCCATTCTTACCCAACGAGCAGAAACCCTGAGGATCAAGACTGCAGGGGTTTCGGAGATTCCGAAATTCTCCGATGTCCATCCAGAGAAGGTTGACGCCATTCTGGATAAAATCGGCGACCAATCAGGTAAGTTGGTTACTCCAGATTTACTCCCCCAAGGAGCTGCGGTCGACATCATGGAGGCGTATAGAATACCGGTGCCCAAGATGGTCTTAGCTCAATCGGCTGAAGAGGCTGCCGAACTGGCGCGCCAGATGGGATTTCCGGTTGCACTAAAAATTGCCTCCCCAGACATCTCCCACAAATCCGATATCGGCGGTGTCCAGCTAAACCTACAAACTGTAGGTGATGTTATCACAGGTTTTGAGGCCATTACCCAAAATGGTTTCAAAGCCCAACCAGACGCGCAAATATCAGGCGTCTATGTGCAGCACATGATCACCGATGGACAGGAGGTGATCATTGGCGCGATTCAGGATCCCCAATTTGGACCTTTAGTTATGTTCGGATCAGGAGGTGTGGAGGTTGAAGGCTTGAAAGATGTGGAATTTGCTCTGGCACCATTGCCTCGCCAGGAAGCCGAGTTCCTGCTCGAATCGACTTGGGCTGGTCGCAAGCTGAAGGGCTATCGCAACTTACCTGCTGGTGATCGGGAAGCGGTTCTGGATGCCTTGTTACGCCTGGCCCAACTAGCGGCTGACTTTCCCCAATTCGCCGAACTAGAGATCAACCCGTTGAGAGTGCTGCCAGAAGGTCAGGGTGCCTACGCCATAGATGTTAGAGTGCGCATAAATCCCAATCTACCCAAGTCTTAGTCAAAATGTTAGCGAGCCGCGCTCTAATATCAAAGCTATGCCTGGATCAACCAAGGGTCAATATCAACGCAGTTCGTCAAAGGCTGCTTCTACCAGCTTGACCAGCTGGTCCAAACCCTGGGCGAGCGGTTCGGTATAGACAAATTCATTCAGAGTATGGGCGCCAGCGCCCCTGCTGAGACCCAGGCAAACAGCCGGCAGCCCGAGGCTGAGAGGGATATTCGCATCGGTAGATCCGACGTTAAGACAGGGCTGAACACCGACCGCTTTCAGGCATCTCTGAGCTAATCCCACTAGTGGGTGTCCGCTGGAAATCTCCCCAACCGGCCGATCCCCGATGATCTCCGCGCGAACCCGTATCTCAGGACGGTCGCTAGCCTTCACCAAAAGCTGCAGACGCTCAACCAAGTCGCCGAGAGCGCTGACATCCTCTGAACGCAAATCTAATTCTAGCTGAGCATGTGAGGCAATTGTATTTACTGAAATGCCACCGTTAATTGTCCCAACATTCAGGGTGGTGCGCGGAGAGCTTGGTAATGGCAAGGCGACCAAGCGATTGACTAAATCTGCTAGTTCGTGGATAGCCGATGGCCGGCCAAAGTCTACCCATGAGTGACCCCCCTCACAATCGATTGTGATGTAGTAGCGACGAACAGCCAAACCACGATGATAGATCTGTCCCAGCGCCAAGCCTTCCAAAACAATATAAGCCAGAGGACGGTTTCCGAACCGATCTACGATTGCTCGCATTCCATGAAGATCTCCAAGACCCTCCTCGCCAACATTCGCGACCAGCCACACATCACCGGGTAAGCCGGATTTTCCCTGAGAGCTGCCACGCTGGCGTAGGCTCCATATCAAGCCGAACAATCCCGCCACTCCTAAAGCGTTGTCGCCGATACCGGGAGCGCTAATCTTATCCTGCTCCCGCGTTAATTGCAGCGTAGTCGAGGGCGGAAAAACGGTATCCAGGTGGGCGGAAACGACCAGGCAGACTCGACTTTCAACCCCTGGGAAGCGAGCGTAGACATTTCCGACTCGGTCAACCGATACGTCCGACAGTCCTTCTTCCTGGAAGCACTCATAGACAAAATTGGCGCGCTCGGCTTCTGCAAAGGTTGGCGCCGGGATCTGTTGGATGGCAATAGCACGATCAAGGGTTTGGGTAAGCAGGGCAGGATCCATAGCTAGATTCTTCTAACTGATTGTTGTAACGCTTCCAGGCGGGCTTGCGGTAAGCCTGGGAGAGTCCCCAAAGGATAAAAAGGGCTATGCCCTTCGATAGCCAAAGAAGCGGAGATATTTCCATGCAGAACCGAAATCACAGGGTCATAGGTGCGCCGATATCCAGCCAAAAACCCTCCACAAAAAGCATCGCCAGCTCCAACCGTGTCGACCACCTTAGCCGGATAGGGTGGAATCTCCCAACAAGAGCGGGTGGCGGCCTCATAGAGTCGCTGGCCACGCTCGCCGCACTTGATCACTACGATTTCGCAGCCAAAGCTGGCCAGCGCTTCAGCCATCTCCCACAGGTCGTTGCTGCGCCCCTGGAAGAGATTGCGGATTTCTTCCTCAGAGGGCAAGAAAGCTGTCAGACCGGTGACCAGGGCGGGTATATCATCCCAGAAGGTAGAGTTCATGTAACCAGAAGAGGGGTCTAAAGTGACATTGACGAAACTGGCCTGGCGCAGCACAGCTGGCAAAAGGTTATGGGAGAGAAAATCCAAAGGGCAAATATGGGCAGCTGCGGCATCCAAATATTCAGTTACCAGGTCACTTTGGCGCAGGGAAATAGGAGTGAGCCGCGACCGACTGTCAACCTGGGAATCGGCGGTATTGTATCCCAGCAACACCTTGGGGAAGGGCAGTCCCAGGCGAGCAAAATGAGACACCGGATCCTCATTCGAGCGGGTATTTCGATCTATGTAAGCAACAAATGAGCGGACATCAACCGCCTGGGGTAGAATGCGTACCCCTTGGGTGTCAAATCCTCGCTGCCGGAATTCTTCCAACCATTCTTGGGGATAATCCTCACCGACTCGCGCCACTAATCCTGGAGGTGGGGAAGGCTCCCAGACCATCAAGCCGGCTGCCGCATAAAGCAAATTGCCCCCAGGCACATCCAGACGGGTTTCACCTGAAGGAAGAATAATAAAATCACGCGTTAGCCGGCCAGCCAACAGAAATCTCGGCGAGGACTTCATGGAAGGCATATCCATGCTGAAGATTATACGTCAGTCTAAAACCTCTGGGAAATTAATCGGTAAAGGCTTTTCCGAGAGTTATCGAGAATGGTTGCATTCTCCATTGGTTTATGAATTTGAACATTCAATGTATAATTCACCCATGCAAATAGATATGCTGCGTGCCCTCATAAAAACTGCTCGACCTCAGCAATGGATAAAGAATTTTCTGGTCTTCGCAGCCCTTATTTTTGACCGCAAGCTCGGCGACCTCCCCGCATTTCTGCACACGCTGGCCGGTTTCGGGCTGTTCTGCCTGATATCCAGCACAGTTTACACTATCAACGATCTTGCTGACCTGGAAGCTGATCGACTGCACCCACAGAAACGCCACCGCCCGCTGGCCTCCGGGACTTTGTCGCGAAGGACTGCGATAGTGGAGGTTGTTTTTCTCATCCTGATAATCTTCCCTTTATCCTACCTGCTTTCAATTAATTTCACACTTGTGCTGTTGGGGTATCTCATTCTCAACCTGCTTTATTCCCAGTGGTTAAAGCACTATCCTTTGATCGACGTATTCGTCCTGGCAAGTTTTTACGTGCTGCGAGTGGTGGCAGGCGTCACCCTGATCAGTGTAGAGCGTTTCTCGCCTTGGTTATATGTGGTCACGACCCTTGCAGCCCTCTATATTGGGTTTGGGAAGCGCCGCGCAGAATTAGCCCTATTAACCAACGATGCCAATGCGCACCGCCGGGTGCTGGATGGATACACAATACCTTTATTGGACCAGTTCATCACGATTGTCTCCGCAACAACGATTGTAGCTTATAGTCTGTACACCTTCTCTGCTCCCAATTTACCCGATGGCCATTACATGATGCTGACCATTCCCTTTGCCATCTATGGCATCTTGCGATACCTCTACCTCATCCAGATGAAACACAGCGGGGGGGCTCCTGAAGAGGTGCTTTTGTCCGATCGTCCCCTGCAAGTTGCTATAGCGTTATGGGGAATGGCCATAATGGTTATTTTCTATATTTTCTAATTCACCCTGATGGGATTACCCGGCAATCCGGAATTCCATACATAGTAAACCAAGCTCCAACCGGAAAGTTCTCAGTACTAATTTTCATATGCCTGCCATCACCTGCAAAGCGCCTGGGAAAATCATCTTGTTTGGCGAACATGCCGTGGTTTATGGGCGTCCGGCTATCGCAGTGCCAATTTCGCAGGTGCAGGCTAGGGCGATCGTGACAGCCAATCCATCTAAGGAGTCGGGGGAGGTCGAAATCCAAGCCCCCAACATTGGCTTACAAGCCAGACTCAAAGAGCTTCCACCAGATCACCCTATTGCCGTCATTATTGAGCAAGTCGCTTCGGCTTTACAAATCTCAAGGCTGCCCTCTTTCACGCTGAGGATAACCGCCACCATCCCGGTATCTGCAGGCCTGGGGTCAGGCGCGGCCGTCTCTGTAGCTACCATCCGGGCATTGAGCGCTTTTCTAGGACATCTTCTCCCCGACGAGCAGGTCTCAGAATTGGCTTACGAGGTCGAAAAACTGCACCATGGCACTCCTTCAGGCATCGATAACACTGTCATCACATACGCCATGCCGGTGTATTATGCGCACCGTAGTGGCAACGGTAATATAATCGAACCCTTTCAAGTAGCCCGACCCTTTACCCTGGTAATCGGAGACACCGGTGTACCCAGCCCCACAGCCAGCTCTGTCGGTCTAGTCCGCCAAGCCTGGCAAGCGGAAAAAGAGCGCTTCGAGCACATTTTTGATGAAATTGGAAATATTGCTCAAACTGCTCGCCAAGTGATCGAGGCCGGGCGATCAGAAGCCCTGGGACCTCTAATGGATGAAAACCAGGCGCTTTTACATGAAATGGGTGTCTCCTCACCCGAATTAGAAGCTCTGATTCAGGCGGCTCGTTCGGCAGGAGCACAAGGCGCGAAGCTGTCCGGTGGTGGTCGAGGCGGTAACATGATCGCCCTGGTCACCCCTGAGAGTGCCGATAGCATCGCTCAATCTCTACGAAAAGCCGGCGCGACCAGAATAATTACCACCACTGTCGAATAATACAAACCCTCAACGATTATGGTTAATTCCGAAGGATCATCATACGGTCTTCAATTCTTAAAACTGGGTGGGTCCCTTATCACTGACAAATCCCAGCCACATACACCACGACTGGATACCCTGGCTCGCCTAGCAGAGGAAATCGCCAGGATGCGAAATAAGAGGCCCAACCAGAAGCTGCTCTTGGGTCACGGAGCCGGTTCTTTCGCCCATGTTCCTGCAAGTAAATATGGCACCCGCCAGGGCGTACACACCCAGCAAGAATGGCGAGGCTTTGCTGAAGTATGGCGCGAGGCCTCGCTGCTGGATAACCTGGTACTTGAGGCCTTGCATAAAGCCGGCTTACCGGCCATCGCTCTACATCCTTGCGCGGCTGTAACCGCTCAGGACGGTCAGGTAGCCTCCTGGGACCTGGCTCCTATACGTGCAGCGTTAGATGGCGGCCTTCTCCCGGTTGTACATGGTGATGTGATCTTCGATACAATCCGCGGCGGGACAATTCTATCCACAGAAGACATTTTCAACCATTTAGCTCGCAACCTTGAGCCACACCGAATCTTGCTGGCCGGGCGAGAAGCGGGTGTGTGGGCGGATTATCCATCATGTACTCGCTTAATACCAGAAATCACCTACGCCAACCTTGCCGATTTCAGCGATGTCTTGGAAGGTTCAGCGTCCACCGACGTCACCGGCGGTATGTCCAGCAAAGTGCACCAGATGCTGGCTTTAACTCAAGAAATACAGGGATTAGAAGTGATAATTTTCTCTGGAGAAAAGGTCGGGATGGTCGAGCAAGCCTTGTTGGGGTCTAAAATCGGAACGTTGATTCGAGCATGCGGCGATTAAATCGCCTCCTATCGGCATGTTATAATGCTCTTGAGAGAGGTGAATAATCCCTTTCTGAAGAAATCTTAGATCTCGTGCGACCAGAGCCAATTTGATCTTCCTTTTACCTTACTGTAGAGAGGTAATTCCAGCGCTCCTCTAATATTCTGCCGGATAGCCAGATACGGGATTGTCGCTGATATTGTAAAGATTTCGGGTGTGAATATAGGGGGGTATATTCATCAAGGCTTTCGGTTAACCCTGTATCCGAACAAACAACAAGGTGGATTAACATGTTTTTTACTCGTGAACAACTCGAGGCTATCGAAAGCGAAAGCATAGCTCCATATGGTTTGAGAAGTAAGGATTCGAAAGGTCGCCTCTACCCCGAGGACGAACCACAATATCGTACGGCTTTCCAACGCGACCGCGATCGAATTCTGCACACTACCGCCTTTAGACGTCTGGAATATAAGACCCAGGTGTTTATCATCCAGGAAGGCGATTATTATCGCACTCGGCTGACCCACACCTTGGAAGTTGCCCAAATCGGGCGCACAATTGCGCGCGCTCTGGGAGCTAACGAGGATTTAGAAGAAGCCATCTGTCTGGCACACGATCTGGGGCATTCTCCTTTTGGGCATTCCGGTGAAGTGGCGCTTTCCCGGTTAATGAGGGATTATGGCGGTTTCGATCACAACAAACAATCATTGCGCATCGTAACGGATTTGGAAAAACGCTATCCGGACTTTCCTGGATTAAATTTGACATGGGAAGTGCGGGAGGGCATCGTCAAACATGAATCAGAATATGACATTTCCGATGCATCAGCCTACAATCCCGATCTACGAGGACACCTGGAAGCCCAGATCGCTAACGCGGCTGATGAATTGGCTTATACAGCCCACGATCTGGATGATGGCCTGCACTCCGGGATGATCACAACGGCTATGCTCGAGGGCATTACCTTATGGGAGATACTAGCCGAAAGCGTAAAATGGCAAGGCCCTACGCTAGATGAGCTCAATCGCCATCGTCTCATCCGGCGACTGATCGGACTAGAAGTGACCGACTTGGTGCTCGCTACCGATCAAAGGTTACGCGAAAGCGGCGTACGTTCAGTAGATGAACTTCAACGCTTATCCTATAACGTGATTGGATTTAGCGAGGACATGCACCGCCGCAATCGTGAGCTCAAAGATTTTCTCTATGCCAATTTATATCGCCACCATCGGGTTGTCCGTATGGCAGTGAAAGCCGAACGCATCATCAGCGATATATTTCATTCATACCAGGCCGAGCCAGAAGAGCTGCCAGATCATGTTCAGGATTGGATCGATGACAGGGGCTTAGAACGCACCATCTGCGATTATATTGCAGGGATGACAGACCGTTTCGCTTTGCAAGAGCACAACAAAATGTTCGATCCAATGACCCTGCCTTAACTTTCCATCAATAGCTTTATCCTTCATGCAGCTCTGGTATAATAGCGGCTCGACCTACATTGATAGTTTTGACCTTTATTAGTGGATATTCAATAAATTGGAGGCGACTCCTGAAAATGAACGACCAAGAGCATTACCTGACACCTGAAGGGGCTGAGCGCTTGCGCGCGGAACTCGAGCACCTTAAAGGTCCAGTGCGGGAGGATCTTGCCAAACGATTACGCTCTGCTATTCAAATGGGAGATCTTTCGGAAAATGCGGACTACATCGCTACTAAGGAACAACAGGGCTTTATCGAGGGGCGCATTCAAGAACTAGAATACTTGCTTAAATACGCAATCATTATCGAAAATAACGGTGACAAAAGGGAAAAAGTGGATTTGGGAGCTCGGGTGACTATCCAACAGGATGACTTCCCTCCAGAGACTTACCAGGTAGTTGGCGCTAAAGAGGCCAACCCTCGGGATGGTCGCATTTCCTACGAATCTCCATTTGGGCGTGCTTTAATGGGAAAGGGTGTTGGAGAACAAGTCATCGCCCAGACTCCTACCGGGATTGTGCACCTGAAAATCTTGGGGATTGATTAATTTTTTAAGCTAACCAAGGATTATTAAGCTTTTCGCGATCTCATAGGGCTATTATCAACAAGAGGTGGTTGCCGTAAGCAACCACCTCTTGTTGATTTAACTTCAACGCTTCCTTAAGGTTTTGACCAAACCGTCATTTCCAGGGTAAGACGGTCGAAGAAGCTCTCCGAGGGTAAACCCCCGCTACCATAAGACATATCCACGACCCGCGCCAACAACCGTAAAGCCGCAGTTTCCAGGATCATTTCGCGACCAGGCTCGCCTAGCACTGGTTCGCCTTTAGCCGTAAGCCGCTGGCGGGTAGTTTCGTCGTAAAAAGCGTGCTTGCTCATCAGTACCTGAGTCACTGTTTGGATGTCGTTCTTATCAAACAACCAAACCTCAAAAGCTGTGACCTTCTTCGGGTCTCCCACGCCGACGGTTTCGGATATACCCACGCCGCACTCCCCCAAGAATTCTCCTGATTGTGAATCGACGCTGAAGGAGTCATCAAACAAATCATTGCCCAGGTTATAGGTGGTCATAAACTGAGCCATGGGCGGCTCGTCTTCCATGGGTATATATTCAGGAAATTGAACCTGACGTTCGACTTCTTCCGTTTGAGCGCGGGGGATGGGCAGCTTGAAGCCACTGATACGATTTCGCAACAAGAACACGGCAACCAGGCCGCCGGCCAGTAAAAACGTGATTAAACACATGAAAGGCAGGAGAGTCCGAGTGAGGCTATTACCTCCAGCAGCTTCAGGTGTGGGTGTCCCTGTCTCTATAGGAGCTCCTTGAGCTAAAGAAAGAAAGGTTTGAACCGAATCGGGGGTTTGCAGCCCGGGGTTGGCAGCGATCTTCTCCAAGATTTGGGTAGCACTAGGTCCCACCTCACTTATACGCTGTTGGGCAGCTACAGGGTCCTGGCGCAGGGTATAGGAGTCAATTGCCAGACGCAAGTATATTTCCTGGAATTCGGGGCGCAATTGTTCAGGTGCAGCATTGGTCCATTTCACCGGAAATAACCACCATCCTAAGGCGATCAAGCCAAGAATGGCACCGACCACGAAACTGGCAATCCCCACCACCAACGGTTTATCCATCTGCTCACGTATTGCATTCATATGACTCACTCCGAAGTTGATCCTGATTTCTTTATATCCCCGAGGGATCTGTGCACAAGCCAGGGATTCTCAAGGAGCCAAGCGCTCAAAAAATCGAAGGCTGATAAGGTCATAAGCCTAAGTCGCAAGAACCCTGTGGGGAAGCCTGTCAGAATTCCATTAATTGTAGATCGAGCCGGTAAAATATGCAATGATCTTTGTTTGGCGCTATTTTAGCACAAAAGTGCGAATTTTTCTGCTCAAATTAATTGTTGCAAGACTCATGCCGTTTCGGTTACTTCACCTTGGCTAACCTGGTCTAAGGGATATTGTTCTTCACATTGGGTGCATTGAGCAGTGTCTTTATTGGCTACCACTAACAAACCTCCACAATTGGGACATGGTGTTGGTAGTGGGCGTTTCCAGGAAGTAAAGTCACATTCTGGATAATTAGCGCAACCATAGAAAGTCCGCCCCCTTTTAGTCTTCCGTTCAACAAGTTCTCCACCATCCTTTGGACAACTGACCCCGATCTTTTCGAGGATAGGCTCAGTATGGCGGCATTTCGGGAAGTTGCTGCAGCTGATGAATTTACCATATCGCCCCCATCTGATAACCAGTTCGTGACCACACTCCGGGCATGCCCTACCGATTGACTCCGGCTCTTGTTTCACCTCCGGCATTTCTTCCTGAGCCCGTTCAACCTCTTCCGAAAAAGATCCGTAAAAATCACGGACAACCTTTACCCAGGGTTCATCACCAGAAGCAATACGATCCAGATCCTCTTCCATATGGGCAGTGAAGTTGACATCAACAATATCTGGGAAGTAATTAACCAACAAATCATTGACGATAAAGCCCGTCTCTGTAGGGACGAGACGCTTACTCTCCCGAAACACATAACCACGCTGCTGCAATGTGCTGAGAATTGGAGCATAGGTGGATGGACGGCCAATTCCGTTTTCTTCAAGCGTACGGACCAAGGAAGCCTCAGAATATCTGGGTGGAGGCTGGGTAAAATGCTGCTCGGGAAGCAGTTGCAGCAGATCCTGCTTCTGCCCTTCAATCAGGTCAGAAGGTATGCGGGTATCTCCATTCTCCTCTTGAACCTGATCTTCATCCCGAGCCTCTTCGTAGACGATTAGAAAGCCTTGGAAACGGATTGTAGAACCAGAAGCCCTGAACATGTATTCATGATACTCGCTTTTACCAGTCACCTCCACTGTTAACGTATCGTATTTCGCCGCTGACATCTGGGATGCTAAAAACCGCTTCCAAATCAGCTGGTACAAGCGATAGAGATTGCGATTGAGATATTGTTTAATGGCCTCAGGTTTTCTCATAACCGAGGTAGGACGGATAGCCTCATGCGCTTCTTGGGCTCCACGAGATTTAGTGTGGTAAATCGGGGCTTCGGGGGGCATGAATTCTTCCCCATAATTACGAGTGATATAAAGCCTGGCTTCCTTTTGTGCCAGTTCTGAAATATTGGTCGAATCGGTGCGCATATAGGTGATCAAACCGACACTGCCCTCTTCTCCTAAATCAACACCTTCATAGAGTTGTTGAGCTAGTGCCATCGTCCGGCGAGCGGTGAAACCTAAGCGGCGAGAAGCTTCTTGTTGTAAGGTGCTGGTGGTGAATGGAGGTGACGGGTTGCGGTGGCGTTCCCCACGCTTGACACTACTGATCGCGTAACCGGCTAACTCCATGTCATTCAGAAGCGGTTGGACCTCCATTTCATTACCAAAGGCAGGTTCTTCCTGATCCAGGCGTACTAACTTGGCAATGAAGCTATCTTTTCTGCCTTCGGGTTGGAACTCAGCTCTGATGGTCCAGTATTCTTCCGGCACAAAGGACTCAATTTCCCGTTCCCGCTCTACCACCAGGCGCAAGGCGACCGATTGCACTCGGCCCGCTGAGAGGCGACTGCGCACCTTATTCCACAGGATCGGGCTGATTTGGTAGCCAACCAGACGGTCTAACACACGGCGCGCCTGTTGGGCATCCACCAGGTCCATATTTATTCCTCGGGGTTGGGCAAAAGCATCCCTTACGGCGGGTTCGGTTATCTCGTGAAAAACTACCCGGCGAGTGTTTTTCGGATCCATTTCGGTTGATTCGAGAAGGTGCCAGGCTATGGCTTCACCCTCACGGTCGGGGTCTGTAGCCAAATAAATATGCTCGGCCGACTTCGCCAGGGATTTGATCTCCTTGACAACTGGGCGCTTTTCATTAGGCACCCGGTACTTCGGGGTAAAGTTATTATCGATGTCTACCGAGAGTTGGGATTTTAAAAGATCACGCACGTGACCTACCGAGGCTTTCACAGTATAGCCATCTCCAAGAAATCGGCCAACCGTACGCGCCTTAGCAGGTGATTCCACGATCACCAGCTTTCCGGAGCGCTTGTTCTTATTATTGTGAGTGTTTTTGGGCGGGACCAGCCCTTCGTGGGCAGGGGTGCGTCCCATTCGAAAGACTGTCGTTCCACATACTGCACACGTCCCTCGCGTACCTGCGCCTCCCGAGGCTGTGAATTCTGCTCGAGGGTTTACAATTTCACGTTTGGTTTTACATTTTACACAATAAGCTTCCAAAATGATTTCCTCACTATACCGAATAATATTTATAGGACTTACCCAGTTGGTGGGAGGATGGGGGTGTTTGGGCGGGCGTTGCCCGCCCAAACACCCCCGATTTTCCCTTGAACTGCGTAACAACTAATTTATACATAGTCATGATTGACTTTTTCTAATTTTCTTACGATTTGGCGTACTCTCTGCGCTTGGTCTACACGACAGATTAACAACACATCCTCTGTATCTACAACGACCAAGTCCTTGACTCCGATCGTCACAATCAAACGCCGTTCCTGGTCGACATAAACCAAGGATTTGTGGGTGTCCAAGCCTACATGTTGACCACCCATGACAATATTGCCGTTCTCATCACCAGGAAGCACATCGAATAGCGCATCCCAGCTGCCTACATCGCTCCAATTCAGCCCTTCAGCCGGGATCACAGCTACATTGCGGGCTTTTTCCATGATGCCGTAATCGATCGTCTCCGGTTCAATCCCGCTCCAAATACCTTCGAGAACTTCGCGTTGCTGGGGTGTATTTAAGGCTTGGGAGACTTGCGCTAACCCCGTTGAGAGTGCAGGCATTTGGCGGTTGAATTCTTCGAGGATCCTATCAACCCGCCAGACAAACATGCCTGAGTTCCAGTAATGGTCACCCGCTTCGAGCATCTCCTTAGCCAGCTTAGCATTGGGTTTCTCTTTGAAGCGCAAAACCCGGTAGGCTTGTTTGCCTCGATAAGTTCCCAACATTTCACCCCGTTGGATATAGCCATATCCAGTAGCTATGTAAGTCGGGACGATTCCTAAAGTGACTAAATATCCGTCAAGGGCGATCTCCTGGGCAGTTAGTAACAAACCACGGAAGCGCCCTTCATTTCCAATGAAATGGTCTGCTGTCAGAACCGCCATAATCGCCCGGGGGTCTCGCATCTGCAATGCGATCGCAGCCAGCCCAACGACAGAGGCAGTGCCACGAGGCAGGGGCTCTAACAAAAAGTTCTCGCCGGGAACTTGCGAACATTGTTCACGCAACTGAGCAGCTTGATTGGCAACTGTGACCACCAAAATCCTCTCAGGAGGAAATACTCCTTGAAGGCGTTCCACAGAGGTCTGGAATAGGCTGCGATCACCTATCAATTGCAACATCTGTTTCGGATGCGCCTGTCGAGATAAAGGCCAAAGGCGCGTGCCCCCGCCTCCAGCCATAATTACAGCGTAATAATGATCCGAACTCACACTCTTATTCATAGGGTGATCCAACTTCCCGTACCGCAACGTAATTCATGCCACCAACCTGGCGCACCATGCCTTTCAACTCCATCAAAGCCAAGGTAGCCGTTACCTTTTCTATAGGCATGTCAGTCCGCGCTCTTATTTCGTCTACATGTAGTGGTTCATGGCTAAGCACCTCAAAAAGCTGGGCTTCAACGGCATCTCCAGGCAATACCACTCGAGCTGCTCGATGCTCTGTAACCATGGCCAAATCAAGAATCTCCAGGATTTCTCTAGGGTCTGACAATAAATAAGCGCCATCCTGAATCAGCCGGTTGGTGCCCTGGCTCTGTGGAGCAGTAATTTTACCAGGTAATGCAAAAACTTCCCGACCTTGGTCCGCTGCGAATGAGGCTGTTATCAATGCGCCGCTATTGCTCCCGGCTTCTACAACTATCACAGCCATGGACAGGCCGGAAATAATCCGGTTTCGGGGTGGAAAGTTAGAGGCTTCAGGTGGCGTACCAGGGGCGTAATCACTGATAAGGCAGCCCTGTGTGATAATCTGTTCTGCCAGACGGCGATTTTCTGGCGGGTAAATCCGATCAATACCACTTCCCAACACGGCCAAAGTACGCCCACCAGCATTCAAAGCCGCCTGATGAGCAACGCCATCTACACCGCGGGCCAATCCACTAACCACAGTCACACCGCTGCGGGCTAATGTTTCAGCGATATCTTCAGCAGCCTGGCGTCCATAAGCTGTCATGCGGCGCGTTCCAACAATGGCTACGCTCCATTCATCCTCCAGGCGCAGTTCTCCACGCAAATATAGCACCGGGGGAGGCTGGTCGATCTCCTTAAGGCGGTGTGGGTAGGTTTCGTCTTCCCAGGTAAGGACGGTGATCCCCTGAGATTGAACCTTATCCCAGATCTTCTCAAGGGATACACTGGAGCGTAAATTGACTAAGTTGCTGACAATCTTATCGCTCAATCCTGCGCGTCGTAAAGCCTCAGGCGGTGCCTGCCAAGCTATCTCTGCCTGACCGAAGTAATCCAAGAGTGCCTTGAATCGTACTGCACCTATACCTTTGACCAGGGAGAAAGCAATCCAATATAGCCGGGAGTCGTCCAAAACCCACCCCCTTCTACAATATCCGACCTTTCATATCCAGACCGGGGAGAGAATACCACATCACTTCCATCGATGTCAAGCTTACCAATTGAGTGGGTGTATATCAGATTGGGAGTAAGTTCGCCAACTACCCCCAGTCTGGGGAGGAATTCGGCAAAATCCCCGGCATAAGATGGACCCGCATCTCACCCTTCTCAAGGTCTATGCCTAAAATAACTTCATCAACGGCGGGTAATAAAATATCAGGCCCGTCCTGCTGTGCTACTACATAGACATCGTTAGCACCCGTTTCAAGGATTTCGGTCACCAAGCCTAAGCGCTCACCAACCTCTGTGGTCACTCGCAAGCCTAAGATTTGATGGTGATAATAATCACCTTCCGGTAACGCCGGACGGTCATCAGCTCGCACATGTACAATCTGGTTGCGGAAACCTCCAACACGCTCCCGATCTAGAATGTCTTCGAACCCCACTAACAAGGCCTGATTATGCCAGCGACAGCTGCGAAGTTTCATAGGCTGGTGCTGGGAGCCGATATACACTATCACGCCAGGTTTCAAGCGCTCAGGGAAATCTGTCAGTACGTCCATTAAGATCTCCCCATGGACACTGTGCGGGCGACATAACCTCCCAACCGCCAAGAAGACAGGCTCGCCCTTGAGAGGCGAGCCTGAAGGGTTATCCTCTTGATTGGTCGCCATGCGTGGATTCATCGCGGTTCTATGATATTAAGGGTGGCTCGTTTGCCCTCACGGGCTGCAGCTACTCGCAGGAGTGCCCTTATGGCGTTGGCCACCCGTCCACCTTTCCCAATCACCCGGCCCATATCCTCTTTTGAAACCTGGAGGCGCACTTCCACATTACTAGAGCCCCTTCCCCCTTGGGACACAATTACCTGGGTTGGATCATCCACCAAAGAACGAGCGATAAATTCGACCAAATCTTGCACGGCTCACCTCCGTAAAATCTCAGAGAAAGGACAGCCTGATACCCATTGATATTAGATCATAGAGCCCGGCATCCAATAATAGCGATGCAGGAAGACGTGGAGATCAATCTTCAGATTCAACCGTCTGCTTGGCTTTTGAAGATGGCGTTGGATGGCGGGTCTGGGGGCTACCAGTGCGCTGCTCTTCAGCTTTGGTAGCTTCCTGCATAAGCGTTTCTAAGGACTCGCCAGCCTGAAAACGTTCATAGCGTTCAAACAAGCCAGTCCGTTCAAGAATTTTTTTAACGGAATCACTAGGTTGAGCGCCATTGCTCAACCATTTATAGATCAAATCCTCTTTTAGCTGGATTGTTTCAGGCTCAGTGCGGGGGTTATAAACGCCCACAGCTTCTAAGAATCGCCCATCTCGGGGGCTTTCTTTGTCCGCCGCTACAATTCGGTAACTTGGCTGGTTTTTAGCGCCTACACGGCGCAATCGTAAACGAACCATGGAATCTTTTTCTCCTTCAAGTTGACAAGTATTTAGATCTATATTTGCCCGGTAACCAGCCAGCGTAAGGGTGAGCGTGGAAGGAAGCGCAAGACCGCCGGTGTCGCCTGGCATCAATGCGATTTGCCGAAAAGGATTTCGGCCATCACTATTTTAACGAAAAAACATGATTAAAGAACCTAATAATTTACGAATTACAAACAACCTGCTTCTGCATATAGCAAAAACCTCGAGCAAGGTGCAACCAACTCAAACACAGAAGGTGGTCAATAAGGTTATCCAAATAAGCGTGGCAGGCTTCGAACGCCAGATTTTCGTATGGATTTAAATAAACGATGGGCTTCTCGATACTGTTTTATGAGCCGATTAACATCTTGGACATCCGTGCCCGATCCTCTAGCAATACGACGCCGTCGGCTAGCATTTAATATTTTGGGGTTCCTGCGCTCCTCAGGTGTCATCGAATTAATGACAGCTTCAGTTATTTTGAGTTGTTTCTCAGCTTCTTGAGGGGAGATCGAGCGGGCCATCTGACCCATCCCTCCAGGTAGCATCTCAAGCAGCTGGCCAATTGGTCCCATCTTGCGTACCTGACGAAGCTGGTCAGCGAAATCCTGCAAGGTAAACTCGCCAGACATCAATTTTTCAGCCTGCTTACGGGCGGTTTCCTGGTCAAAAGTAGCCTCGGCCTTCTCAATCAAGCCGATAACATCGCCCATGCCCAAAATCCGGGAGGAGAGGCGACCTGGGTCAAAGAATTCCAGTGCATCCAAGCTTTCACCAGTGCCCAGCAATTTAATCGGCACGCCAGTGACCGACCGGATGGAGATAGCCGCCCCCCCGCGGGCATCACCATCCATTTTGGTCAGGATTAAGCCAGTCAGAGGAACTGCATCCCGGAATCCTTTAGCGATATTGACGGCTTCTTGACCGATCATAGCATCAACCACCAGAAGCACCTCAACCGGTTCTACGCGGCCTTGGATAGCCCGGATCTCGTCCATCAGCTCATCATCGAGCTGCGATCTACCAGCGGTGTCAAGTATTACCACACTAAAACCACCATTAAGTGCTTTCTCTCGAGCTCTGGCCGCTAACTCCGGTGGTTTAGTCTTGGGTTCGGCATAGACTGGCACATTCAAACGCTCACCCAAAGTTTCCAACTGACGTACAGCCGCCGGTCGGTATGGGTCAGCCGCGACCATCATAACACGTTCACCCTGGGAACGCAGGTAGCGAGCCATTTTCCCAGCCATCGTCGTCTTACCGGAGCCTTGCAATCCCACCAGCATCAGCAGGCGCGGGCGCGGTCCGCTCAAGTTTAAGCGTTCAGGGTCACCTAATGTAGCGATCAACTCCTCATTAACGATCTTAATGACCTGTTGTGCCGGATTTAAAGCCTTCGAGACTTCAGAACCGACAGCTCGTTCACGTAGGCGACCCACCAAGTCTTTAACAACCGTATAATTAACATCAGCCTCCAGCAACGCCAGGCGCACTTCTCGCAGAGCAACGTCAACGTCGCTTTCCGATAGCTTGCCGCGCCGGCGCAACTGTGTGAAGACCTCATTGAGTCGATCGGTCAAATTCTCAAACATAAACCTAAACCTTATAAGCCTTGAGAGGACCCAACCTTCCCAAGGCTATTACAACCAAATTAGCATTGCATTTTAGCGTGGAAGCCAGGAATGGTCAAGGGAAGGTTAATAAATCCACTTCACAAGGATTGGTGAACGAAACTAACCAATAACGATGGGGTTATCAAAGTTGGGGAGAAGAGTCTCACCTTCATTGGATGAGAGAGGGTCGATTTGTTTATAGGAGGAGCGAGCAATTATGTCGAAGGTTGCTATTGTCACAGACAGTACTGCTACAATCCCTCAAGAAACTCTGGATCGATATGGCATTAAAGTTGCGCCCCAGATACTCATCTGGGGAGATCAGACACTTCTTGATGGAATAGATATTCAACCCAGCGAATTCTACGACCGCCTGCAAAAAGATAAGACCAGCCCAACTACATCCCAGGTTACCCCGGCATACTTCAAACAAATTTTCGGGCAATTGTTAGAAGAAGATCATCACATCCTGGCAGTTTTAATTTCCGCAAAATTATCAGGGACCATCGAATCGGCCAATCAAGCCCTGGAATTCTTTCCAAAGGCACCTATTGAGATCGTTGACTCACAATCGGTCGCTATGGCTTTAGGCTTCCAGGTGTTAGTTGCTGCCCGGGCGGCTGAGGAGGGGGTCTCGCTGGCTGAATGTAAGGATTTGGCGGAGGCATCCATCCCTCATACGGGAGTGGTATTTGCTGTAGACACCTTAGAATACATGCATCGCGGCGGCCGCATCGGCGGAGGAGCACGCTTTTTAGGGACAGCCTTGAATATCAAGCCAATCCTGGAGGTTAGGGACGGCCGTGTCGAAGCAGTCGAACGGGTACGCACGCGCAGGAAATCCCTTACCCGGTTGGTTGAATTGGTGGAAGAGCGCATTGATGGTCGCCAACCGGTACATTTGGCCGTGCTGCATGCGAAAGCCCTACGAGAGGCAAAAGTCTTGTTGGCTAATGCCTGTAAGAATATTGAAACCGTAGAAACCCACCTCACAGAAGTGAGCCCGGTCCTCGGAAATCATACCGGTCCTGGTACAATAGCTCTGGCTTACCTGGCAGGAATGTAGAATCACGCTCTGATAAACCAAATTTTTTTACAACCTCTCGCGGATTTTAGACGCTGCGGGAGGTTGTCGATTCCAGCCCTGTTATGGTCAAAGCGCATGCCAGGAGCTGCTGAACTAGCAAGCCCTGGCATTAATTTATTTACCCGGCCAGGAAAGTTACGCAGCTTACCCGCCATCTTACGATTGAGAGACGCGCTTACAGCTCATACATGCCATCGTTGACAGTTACAAGGACCGCGCTAACCTGGACCGCACTAACCTGCAAAATATTGATGCACTGACCAAGCTTTATCCTCACCTTTCCGGATTGGTCGTTCTACCTCGTTTCAGAATTGAGGAAATCCTTTATCTGGTGGGGGAAGGTCATCTATTACCTGCTGGTAGTACGCGCTTTACAATTTCGCCTCGAGCACTATACCTCAACTATCCACTCGACGAACTGACCTCTGATAAGTCCTTAGAAGAAAAGGATAACAGCCTACAGAAGTGGTTACAAGCCCGTATTGCCAAGAAAGGCGTGCGTTACTATGGTGAGGCGACTTTCTTATTTGATGAATAAACGCTCTAAAATGGCAAAGCGACAGCATGCCTTGATATTTCCCAGGGGGATTCGAATTATTCTTCGATCTGCAAGACCTCTTGTAAGTCGTCGACCAGGTCATCGACGTGCTTTAGACTGATAGAAAGCCTCGCCAAGCCGGGATCAACCTGAAGGGGCGTTCCGGCGGTCGAAGCATGCGTCATAGCAGCCGGCACCTCGATCAACGATTCCACCCCACCCCCACCGCCCTCCAATGCTGCCAGGTAGCCCTCCAAGGCGGTGTAGGTGGGGTCCCTCGTGAGGGAATACTATAACCGCGATGCTTACCGACCCCTTCCTGAGCCTAGGTAGAGGTCTGAAAAATCGGCGCCATCACCGCTCCTGTATGCGGGTTCGGTTTCTGATCAGTATGGATGGCCAGGAGAGAGCAGTTATAATAGATGTTGATCTAATTGATAAGGTCTTTTATGGACATCTTCTTTCGAGATCCGAGTGAAATCCCATTACCGCCCGAAGATGTGCGGATTCGCCAACTGCAGGCCGATCCTTGGCCTGATGGCCGGCGGGTGCGTGTATTCATGGAAATTACCCCATTCCAGAAGCGACCCAATGGTGAAATCAGTGTAAGGGATGCTCAGGGTAATAAAGTTGCGAACTTGAGCATTATAGAGACAATCGACCCTAAAATGGAATTTACGCTTCATTTGCGCCTCGCTAAACCGCAAGGACATTTCTATGTATCTGCCAAAGTGTTTTACCACTTGGCGGATCAGGAGGGTGAATCTGAGGATTCCCCGCAGGTAGATCGGCTGAAACCACCTTTTTCAAACAAAATCAGGATTGTTGATCAAGCTGAGACCACTTTTGAAATAAAAAAGGATGCAGGTTGATTTTTGATAAAATAGATCTTTCTTCCCGGCTGCAGGTAGATTTTCTTTTTTCGGTTTATTGCCATTATCACATTTCTGTATCTCCATAAAGTTATTTACCCCCAGAATGTACCCCTTGTCCTATCCATGAAACCTCTCTTACGATTACGCATTTTTTTGCGACCATACCATACTCAAATCATCCTAGCCTTACTTACCCTGATTTTGGTAACCGGAATCAATCTGGTTGTGCCCATTATTATTCGCCAGGTAATCGATGTGGGTCTGGCTCGCGCCCAGATAAACTTACTGATACAGTCCGCCGTGATCATCCTGGTAATCGGTTCGCTGCGGGCCGGCTTGGTTTATTTCCAGCGCTATTTGAGCGAGTGGATAGCCTCACACATCGGTTACGATCTGCGGAACCGCTTGTATGACCATATCCAACACCTGTCCTTTACCTATCATGATCACGCTCAAACCGGACAGCTCATCAGCCGCTGTATCGAAGACGTGCGTTCGATAGAACGCTTTACTGGCTTTGGGGTGGTAGAACTCCTGCAAATAAGCCTGCTGTTAGTTGGCATTGTCACCTTGCTTTTTATCAGCAACGCCCGTCTGGCTGCGATTGCGCTCACACCCATGATCCCATTGGTACTGATGACTACCAACTTCGGAAGTCGAATCGGCGCCTTCTTCCTGGTGGTCGATAACGCTCTCGGCGAACTCTCCGCTCGCTTGCAGGAAAACGTTACAGGTGTCCAGGTGGTGCGCGCCTTTGCCAGGGAGCCTTACGAGATCGAACGCTTCGACCAGGGCAACCGCAGCCTGTACAACGCCCGCGTCACCGTCATCGGCGAGTGGTCCAAAATTATGCCCACCTCATACCTTCTGGTAACCCTTGGTACCATCTTAATATTGTGGTTCGGTGGTCAGATGGTGATCCAGGGGGAAATGACAATTGGCGAAGTAGTGGCCTTCAACAGCTATCTACTCATGCTGGCATCCCCTGCCCAACAACTTACCTGGTTAGTCAACTTGGCGGGGGAAGCTGTTGCCGGCGTTCGCCGGACCTTTGAGATTCTAGATCTCGAACCGGAAATCCGTTCCCCTGAGGGAGCCGTTAGCCCAACAACCCTGTCCGGACGCGTCGAATTTTACAATGTGCGCTTCCATTATCATGGAGAGACAACCCAGGCTTTAGAAGACATCAATCTAACCGTAGAGCCAAACCAGGTTGTCGCTTTAATCGGTCCCACAGGATCAGGTAAAACCAGCCTGGTCAACCTTATCCCACGTTTCTACGACGCCAGCCAGGGCGCAATTCTAATAGACGGTCATGACGTACGCCAGCTTGACTTGATTTCTTTGCGCAAACAAATCGGCATTGTGTTGCAAACTTCGCTGCTCTTCTCAACGACCCTGCGGGAGAACATCGCTTATGGGCGACCAGGTGCCAGCCAGGACGAAATTATGATGGCAGCTAAGGCCGCTCAAGCTCACAATTTCATTATTGACATGCCTCAAGGCTACGACACGGTCGTGGGTGAACGTGGTGTCACCCTCTCCGGAGGTCAGCGCCAGCGGGTTGCAATCGCCCGTGCTTTGCTGATGGATCCCCGTATTCTAATCCTGGATGACTCAACTTCCAGCGTAGATACGCAGACAGAGAGATTGATCCAGCATGCTCTGGATCGATTGATGGAAGGCCGCACCACCTTTGTAATCGCTCACCGCTTATCCACCGTCCGCCGGGCTGATCTCATTCTGGTGATGGAAAATGGCAGGATTGTCGAGCGCGGCATTCACGCCGAGTTGCTCGCTCAGGAAGGCCTGTATCGCGAAATTTATGATCTGCAATTACGCGACCAGGAGCAATTTCGCCAGGAAATGGAAGCGCTCGAAGCCAGTCCCATCGCTCAACAGATCACGGTCTCCAGGTCCCATGGAATCGATACCGATTAATTAATCATGGCTCAATCTCCTCCCCATATCGAAGACATTTACTTGAAGGGCTACGATCCAAAAATAGTAAGGCGCTTGGTTTTTTATGTGGGTCCATACCGTCGGCGGTTCCTGCTGGCGTTACTTTTTATGCTCACCGGTTCAGCAGCTGCGGTTGCAGGCCCATACCTGGTTAAAGTTGCCCTCGATTCCGGCATGGAAGCCGGATCGTTAGCGGCTCTGCGCCAGGCAATCTTACTTTATCTGCTGGCAGCTGCGGTTCAATGGGTAGCAACTTACCTGCGCGTCAATATCATGGCTCGCGTAGGCCAGTCGATCATCTATGACCTGCGCGCTCATTTATTTGAACACCTCCAGAATCTCTCTCTAAGTTTCTTTAACCGTTACAGCGTTGGTCGCGTCATCACCAGAGTGATAAACGATGTGGGCGTCTTGCGGGAATTCCTCACTTGGGCAGTGCTGGCGATCGCCCGTGACCTGTTCACGTTGGTAGGGATTCTGTTCGCAATGTTGAGTATGGATCTACACTTATCCCTGCTGACCTTCACAGTCTTGCCTATCATGATGGTTGCTACCATCATCTTCCGCACGAAAGCCCGTGAAAATTACCGGCAAGTGCGCGCTGCCATCAGCTGGGTCAACTCAGTTCTGGCTGAAAACATCAATGGTGTTCGAGTCGTGCAGGCTTTTTCTCGGCAAGCGGTCAACTACCAGAACTTTCGCGGAGAAGTCAATCAATATAATCTGGATTCAAACCTGCGAGCTGCTCGGGTGGCAGCAGCTTTCCCAGCCTCCATAGAATTCTTGGGAACGTTGGCAACAGCTCTGGTGATCTGGTTAGGAGGCACTGCCGTGCTGGGAGAGCAGATCACCGCTGGTGTGTTGGTGGCCTTTGTGCTTTATATCGACCGTTTCTTCGACCCCATTCGAGACTTGAGCCGGCGGTATGATTCTTTCCAATCCACCATGGCTGGTGGAGAACGTATCTTTACCCTGCTAGATACTCCTTCCGAAGTAGCAGACGCTCCCGAAGCCATCGATTTCCCCCGGATACGTGGAGAGGTGCGCTTTGAGGACGTCTCCTTTTATTACACTGACGACCAGATACAAGCAGGAGAGGCATCATCTGGGGGTGATCTGCCCATCCGGCCTCGACAATATGTATTAGAGCACATCAATCTGCATGTACCAGCCGGCCAGACTATCGCCCTGGTGGGTGAAACCGGTGCAGGCAAATCCACCCTCGTGAAATTAATTAGCCGCTTTCACGATCCCACCGAGGGAAGGATTTTTATCGATGGTTATGATCTGAAGCACGTCACTCAAAGCAGTCTACGAAAACAAATGGGTATCGTCCTGCAGGATCCTTTCCTATTCAACGGCACTATCCGGGAGAACATTCGCTTTGGCCGCCTGAATGCCAGGAATGAAGAAATCGAGGCTGCCGCCACAGCTGTTGGCGCCCACGAATTCATCATGCGCATGCGTCATGGATTTGACAGCCCGGTTGAAGAAGGTGGCGCACTACTATCTGTCGGCCAGCGCCAGTTGATCTCGTTCGCCCGCGCCTTGCTGGCAGATCCATGCATATTAATCCTTGACGAAGCCACCTCCTCCGTGGATACCCAAACTGAACGCCTCATTCAGCGCGCCCTGGCACGCCTCTTGCAAGGTAGAACTGCGATTGTAATCGCCCACCGCCTCTCCACGGTGGTCAATGCTGATTTCATCGTCGTGATTCAGGATGGTCGGATTGTCGAACAGGGCACTCATAGCGAACTACTCGCTTCAGGCGGTGTATATTTCCATCTCTACACCACAGGGTTCGAAGGGTAATTCACTTTTCAAAAATGTAAGCGCGCCTGCCTCCAACGGTTACTCCAGCGTAATTGACGCGCCCTCAGGGGCGTGCTAGAATGCGTAAAATGTCTCTACCACCGGCACCACCCCCGGACAAGCTCCCATCAACGCCTCAGCAGCAGGGGTCGCCCAGGAAATCACGGGGCCAAACCAGGACGATTGCGGTTATTTTATGCGTTCCCCTGATTATCTTGAGCCTGTTGGCTTGGCCACTAGTGCAGGCTCGAGTGATCTCGCCTTTACCGATAACTCCCCCTATCACCCTATCAGTTACATCCAAACGCCCCATCACCGAAGCAGGCATCCAATCGACACCATTTGCTTCCCGGGTACCCAGTCCTACGGTTACATCCACAATTGCCCCTAGTCCGCAGATGACCGTCCCTTCGCTCTTCCTAAACTCCCCTTTATATCGAGGCACGATCTTCCTGGCAATGGGCGAAAGTGGTTATACCCATCTCTTCGCTTATCGGCCCTTATCTCTGCCACTTACTCGCATCACAGATGGTGCCTGGGACGATATCACCCCTGCTCTGAGCCCCGATCACAGGCGATTGGCATTTGCATCCAATCGCGCCGGTCAATGGGATTTGTATCTGCTCGACCTGAGGGACGGAGAAGTCACCCGTCTGATGGAAACACCTGAATATGACGCTTTTCCTACCTGGTCGCCTGATGGCCAGTTCGTCGCCTATGAAACCTATAGCGGGGATAATTTTGAAATCGTCATCCGAGCCATAGACGGCTCTCAAGCTCCTATCATCCTGAGTGACCATCCAGCAGCTGATTTTGCACCGGCTTGGTCGCCGCGAGGTCGGCAGATTGCCTTTGTCTCCACCCGGACTGGCGAACCCGAAATCTGGCTGGCTGACCTCGACAAAGTGGGGGCAGAACGCTTCACCAATCTCAGCCAGGATTCACAATCGATTGAATCTCACCCTGTCTGGTCCAGTGATGGCTCAAGACTGGCGTGGGCAGCCACACATAACGGCAACCACAACCTGTATGTGTGGAGCAGCGATGATGGTGAGCCGCGTTATGCCGGCAGCGGCGACTGGCCGGCTTGGAGCCCGGACAGTACCACGTTGCTGACTACCATTTTGGAACCTCAAGAGACCTTGATAACCGCCAATACGGTTGAGGATAATCTACTGGTGCTACCCCCGTTTATCTTACCAGGACCAGTGAAAGGTTTAACCTGGGACGATGTGACCTTAAATCGCCCCTTAGCAAATGCCTTCGATCAGGCTGCTCAACTCACACCGACTCCCCCATGGCAAGCCGCGGTATCAAACGGTTCAGGCATTCCAGGCAGCCGCCAGCACCTGGTACCCCTTCAAGATGTACAAGCGCCATATGCACTGCTTCACGATTTTGTAGATGAGGCATTCCAGGCCCTGCGCGAACGTGTGGCAAAAGAAGCCGGATGGGACTTGCTTGCCACCCTAGAAAACGCCTTCGTGCCCCTTACCGATCCGCTGCCCCCAAGCATGGGCAGCGATTGGCTGTACACCGGCAGGGCTTTCGCCTTCAACACACTCCCGCTCAATGCCGGCTGGCTCGTGATAGTACCTGAGCAATTCGGCTCTCAAACCTACTGGCGGGTGTACATAAGGGCTCGCTTTCAAGACGGTAGCCAGGGCATGCCACTGCAGTATCTTCCCTGGGATTTTGATGAGCGCTATAAAGGGGACCCGCTTACCTATGAGGCGGGTGGGGCTTTGGCGCTGGCTATTCCCAACGGGTATTGGGTTGACTTTACCGAGCTGGCTGGATCTTACGGCTGGGAGCGCCTTCCGGCGCTGATGACCTGGCGCTCAGCTTACTTCGCGGCTCGCATGAACGAATTTGTGTTCAAGGATGGTGAGGATTGGCGTTCAGCGATATTGGAGCTCTACCCACCTGAAGCATTGATCACTCCCACAGCGATCATTCCCCCCACCCTGACTCCCAGGCCGACATCACGTTGGTTTCGTACCCCCACACCTACCCTAACCCCAACTCCTAGGCCAACCCTGACCCCCTTGAGCCCCACTGCTACGTTTTCCCCTACGCAGCAGCCAACCCCATAACCTGGGCTATGAGCCTCTCCGCATCCATACGTCGCAACTGGTACGGGTCAATCCTGATGGGGCTGGCTATTTCACTCCTTTATGCTTGCCTGCCAGCACCATTCGCCACTCTGCCGCCATCCCCGAGTAGCATTCCCACCAGAGCACCCAGGCTGCCAACAGATTCGCCGGTACCAAAGGGCGATTTAATGGCCATCCCCGCCACCCCACTTATGGTCCTCGATACAAAAATTGCCAACCAGGTTACGCTTCCGGTCGATCAGCCGCCTACCCCAGGACCCGACCCATTGCGGTTTTCTTTTCCAACACCTGGTCCTGCCCCCGTCTCCGCTTGGCGTCCTGCACTTTATCCCACGCCCTGGGCACAGACACCATACGATCACTTCTACTTCGCTCGTCCTATCGCGGCCGATGAGATCAACTGGCCCCTGGCAAACTATCGTTACGGGGGGGTATTCTTTGAAGATATCGTACACAGCGGGGTCGACATTCCAGCATCTCCTGGCACCCCGGTGCTGGCTGCTGCTCCGGGGAAAGTCACCTGGGCAGGGTATGGCCTGTATTATGGCTATTTTGATACCTCTGATCCGTATGGTTTAGCCATCCTTATCCGCCACGATTTTGGATACCAGGGCGAAACCCTATATACAGTTTACGGACACCTTGACCACATCGATGTGGTCAAAGGACAACACGTCGAGAGCGGTGACCAGATCGGTCTCAGCGGCCAAACCGGAAAAGTAACGGGACCACACCTTCACTTTGAAGTTCGTTTGAGCAAAGGTGACTTCTTCTCGACACGCAACCCAGAACTCTGGCTGGTGCCGCCCCAGGGTTGGGGCGTTGTTGCTGGGCGGGTGATGAATACCGGCGGCGTTTTCCTAGAAGGTCAGCTGGTCACGCTACGCTCCCAAAGCAGTGGGCAAACCTGGTCAGCCTATTCCTACGGTGCTGGTCCAGTACACAGCGACCCATACTACCAAGAAAACATGGTGATCAGCGACCTGCCTGCTGGTAGATATTATGTCGAGATCAATTATTTGAGCAAGAATTACACTTTAGAGTTCCAGATCCAACCTGGTTTGGTAAATACTTTCACCTTTCGAGGGCGCAGCGGTTTCGTTTCTGAACATCCGGCGGCACTACCTGGAAATTTTACTCCGCCTTCCCCTTGACACCCAGAACATCTGTGCTAAACTAATTAGTAGTTACGCAGTTCAGGGAAAAATCCTTCCCACCAACTGCGTAAGTCCTACTAATATCAAGCTTATAATTAAGAGGGGAGCATCTAGAACGCTACTTGTGGACAATATCTGCCCACATCTACGGTACTTAGAACCAGGAGTGACAAACATGGCTCGAAGCAGTTCTTCTTCAAATGAACCCAATGAAGCTCGCCAGGTGGCGCTGGATAAGGCCTTAGGAGATATCACCAAGCGATACGGCGACGGCGCCATCATGCGCCTGGGTGAATCGCAACATTTGTTGGTAGAAGTTATCCCAACCGGGTCGCTTTCATTGGATATCGCTCTGGGCGTTGGTGGCATCCCACGTGGTCGCATCACAGAAATCTACGGCCCGGAATCCTCCGGAAAAACCACCATCGCACAACACATCGTTGCCGAAGCCCAGAAGCTGGGTGGCACCTGCGCCTTTATCGACATGGAACATGCCCTTGACCCATCCTACGCATCTCGCTGCGGCGTTAATCTCGAAAGCCTGCTAATTTCTCAGCCCGATATGGGCGAACAAGCGCTTGAGATCACCGAGACTCTGGTACGTTCGGGCGCCGTGGATGTGGTGGTGATCGATTCCGTGGCAGCCCTGGTACCACGGGCTGAGATAGAGGGCGATATGGGCGACGCCTCCATGGGTATGCAGGCTCGTTTAATGTCCCAGGCTTTGCGTAAACTTTCCGGGGCGATTAAACAGACGAACACCTCCGTAATCTTTACCAACCAGCTGCGCCAGAAAATCGGCGTGATGTTCGGCAATCCAGAGACCACATCCGGGGGAATGGCTTTAAAATTTTATGCTTCGGTCCGCTTGGATGTACGCCGCATCCAATCCATCAAGCTAGGCTCAGAGATCATCGGCAACCGCACGCGTGTGCGGGTGGTTAAAAACAAAGTGGCGCCACCCTTCCGCACGGCTGAATTCGATATCATGTACAACGAAGGTATTTCTAAAGCCGGGGATTTGCTCGATCTAGCTGCCGAGCTTGAAATCATCGAGAAACGCGGATCTTACTATTCATATGGTGACATTCGCCTGGGGCAGGGACGCGAGAACGCTAAGGATTTCCTGCGAGAGAACCCTGACCTTTCGAATGAAATTGAGCTCGCAATTCGACAGCAAGCCCTGAGTGGGCTATTGCCCTTCCCGCTTAACGATGAGAACGACTCCGAATTAACCGATGAGGAAATCTGAAACCGCCATGATACCAATCAGCATTGGTAAATAAGTGAGCAAAAAGCCCCCTATTGGCTGGCTCATCCTTTTCCCCATAGCGGTCGCAGCCTGCACGGCCAGCGGTGAAAAAGTCACTCCTTACGTAGCCCCTTCCTTGGCTGCTCCAGCCGCGTTGATAACCGCACCAGCCCGCACCACCCCTACCAACCCGCAAGCGATGGCCGATCTGAGTGAGGGTCTTCGCCTGACCCCTACGCCTGCTTGTATAGCTGGTCTCACCTTTCTTGACGATTTAACCATCCCCGATGGGAGCAGCGTATCACCTGGCACGCTCCTGGATAAACGCTGGCTAGTGGAAAATAGCGGTAGCTGCAATTGGAATCAGAGCTATCGATTAAAGATAATCGCTGGCCCTGACCTGGGAGCACCCAACGAACAAGCCCTTTATCCTGCCCGTAGTGGAACTCAGGCGGTTATTCGCATCGCTTTCATTGCGCCCGCAGAGCCAGGTGCCTACCGCAGCGCCTGGCAGGCTTTCTCCCCCCAGGGAGAGCCCTTTGGCGATCCATTTTTCATCGAGATCATTGTCCAAATGCCCTGATCCTCTGCCGGATCAATGAATATCCGGAATGATCCGAACGAAAACGCCAAACGGAAAAATTAACCGCTTCTTCTAAGTTCCCTCCTTCCATGAGTTCAGGTATGCCACCTGCTGGGAGGTTAGCACATCAATTTGGATACTCATAGCTGCTAATTTCAACCGGGCGATCTCATGATCGATCTCCCCCGGCACGCTGTGTACTTGGTTAACCAGCGTGTCGGCGTTCTTAACCATGTATTCCAAGCAGAGCGCCTGGTTGGCGAAGGACATATCCATGACGCTGGCTGGATGCCCTTCAGCGGCCGCCAGGTTTATCAAGCGACCCTCACCCAGCAGGTTTATCTGACGACCATCCGGCAGCTGGTATTGCTCCACATAAGGCCGCACCAGGTGTTTGTCAACCGCCATCGCTTCCAGAGCGGGGATGTTGATCTCGACGTTGAAGTGACCGGAATTGGCAACGATAGCCCCATCTTTCATGATTTCGAAATGATGTTTGTCAACCACATTGATGTCGCCTGTCAGGGTCACGAAAATATCACCTACTTTGGCAGCTTCCATCATTGGCATCACCCGAAAGCCATCCATAACTGCTTCGAGGGCTGGCAATGGATCCACTTCGGTCACGATCACGTTGGCGCCCATGCCCCGCGCCCGCATTGCCAGGCCGCGCCCGCACCAACCATATCCTGCTACCACAAAATTCCGGCCTGCTAGTAGGATATTGGTGGCCCGGACAATGCCATCGATGGTGGATTGGCCGGTTCCATAGCGGTTGTCGAAAAGATGCTTGGTCATGGCATCGTTTACCGCCAAGACAGGAAACATCAAAGCCCCATCGGCAGCCATGGCTCTCAAACGGATCACACCGGTGGTGGTCTCTTCCGTCCCGCCGATAACGCCCTCTAGCAGCTCCCGGCGCTCCTTGTGCAAGGTGCTGACCAGGTCAGCGCCATCGTCCATGGTCAGGTTGGGATGATGGTCCAGAGCAGCGTCAATGTGCTTGTAATAAGTCACATGGTCTTCACCTTTGATAGCAAAGACCGGGATTTCAAAATGAGTCACTAGGGAAGCTGCCACATCGTCCTGAGTGGAGAGGGGATTCGAAGCAGTGAGCACTACCTCCGCACCGCCTTCCTGTAAAGTATGCATCAAATTGGCAGTTTCCGTGGTGACATGTAGGCAAGCAGAAATGCGCACCCCCTCTAGCGGACGCTCTGTTGAAAATCGTTGGCGGATCAAACGTAATACGGGCATCTCGCGCTCCGCCCATTCGATGCGCCTACGCCCACCTTCAGCTAAATGCATGTCCTTGACATCATATTTATCCATGAGAGTCTCCATCAAAAAGAAAGATTATGTGAAACCAGACGACGATTTACTCGCTCAAATCGTTACGAAGTGAAAGAATCCAGCCACTGCTTCGTCAACCTTCAACCTGCCATGAACAACCCGTCCAAAAGCCCGCCATCGTCAAAATGCCTGCGAAAACGAGCCAGGAATTCCGTTCGGGTATAAGTATGCCCTTGAGGACCTTGCTGTTCGATGCAATAAGTGGCAGCAAGTGCCCCCAACTCTCCACAAATCTCCAGGTCCATTCCATGGGCGTAACCGGTCAGGAAACCGCCCCTGAAAGCATCACCTACCCCTGTGGGATCAACGATAACCTCGGGGACAACTACAGGGATACGATATACCTGCTCTCCAGCGTAAATAGTGGCTCCCAATTCCCCTTGGGTTACCACTGTGAACCTGGTATGCTCCCTAATTTCCTGTAATCTCATTGAGATTCTGTTTTGGATCATACTCAGCTCATAATCATTCACAAACAGGGCCAAGGCACCTTCCACTCCCTGGCGCAGCTCATCGTCTCTCAGGCGAGGGATTTGCTGGCTCGGGTCGTATAAATACGGTACGCTCATTTCCTGGCATTCGACTACATAGCGAGCCATGGCATTAGGTTCGTTGGGCGAGATCATCACTACATCGGGTGTTTCCCCATCCAAATCATATAAAGACAACTCGGCTGCATGCGCCATAGCTCCCGGGTAAAAACTGGCAATCTGGGAATTAGACCGGTCGGTATTGGCAAAAAAAGAGGCGGTATATTCACCAGGAATCACCCGAATAGCAGTTGTATCCACCCCTCGACCTTCTAACCAACTTCGGTATTCCTCGAAATCCTCTCCGACGGTTGCATAGATACGGGGGTGTTCCCCCAATAACGCCAGGGTATAAGCGATGTTTGGGGCAGTTCCTCCCGGCCGCCGCACCAGGCTTTCCACCAGAAATGAGAGACTCAGGGATCCAAGTTTATCAGGCAAAATGTGATCCCGAAAATATCCAGGAAAGGACATCAAGTAATCAAAAGCCACTGAGCCGGTCAGGACGATATTCATAGCCGTTTTCCGTAGTGATGTATTACATTATTTTGGGTTTGTGAAGAAGCCAGGATCATCTTTCATCGTCCCGAACAAATTCAGGCAGGTTCTGCTCGAAGGGCGGATACACTACCCCGTACTCTGTCACAATCGCCGTGACTAAACGGTTGGGGGTTATATCGAATGCCGGATTGCGAGCGGAGGCCTTGATAGGAGCCACGCGTTTCCCTCCTACCTGTAGGTCAAGTATCTCACCAGCGTCACGCTCTTCAATCGGTATTAATTCCCCATCAGCCAGGGATAAATCCACTGTTGAAGTGGGAACGACTGCGTAAAACGGCACATTATTATCGTCAGCAGCCAGGGCGAGCATGTAGGTGCCAATTTTATTGGCTACGTCCCCGTTTACAGCTACCCTGTCGGCGCCTACAAATACTTTCTGTGCCTGCCCGGTGTGCAGGAAATATCCAGCAGCATTATCGCTGATAATTTCGTAGGGGATGCCATATTGCTCCAGTTCCCAGGCGGTCAGACGCGCCCCTTGGAGGCGCGGTCGGGTTTCATCCACCAGGACGCTCACTTGCTTGCCCATCTCGTGCGCCATGCGGATGACGCCCAAAGCTGTTCCCCATTCCACTGCTGCCAGCGAACCGGTATTGCAGTGATGGATCACGGTGTCACCGTCATCGATCAAAGCTGCGCCATAACCGGCCATACGCTGGTTGATGACCACATCCTGGTCAGCAATCCGTTGAGCTGCCTGCAAGACCGCTTGCTGCAGGTCATCAACTGATCCCGAAACCAGCATGGCGACACTCAACACCCGCTTGAGCGCCCATCTTAAATTAACAGCAGTCGGTCTGGCTTTACCCAATGTTTCAGCAGCGTCTTTCAATTCCTCACGGAGTATGTCCACATCCTTCGCGGTGGACTGCCGGGCTGCTAATGCAAGGCCGAAAGCGGCGGCGGCACCAATCGCCGGCGCGCCTCTCACCACCATCTCCCGGATGGCTGCAGCTACTTGGCGGTAATCACCGTAACTTACTATCCGGAACTCACCAGGCAGTAAACGCTGGTCGATCATACACAATTGCCCGCTAGGGTAATGCCACTCAATCGTTCGCATACCTAATACGCTAAAAAAACGCCCTCGCCGGAGAGCGTTATCTCGAAAGGTGAATTGAGTTTAACATGGGTATACAGCTTTGTCAAAGGGATAGCTGCCAAGAGTGTCAAAGAAAGCTATTACAGTTTGTCTGGGGGTTTTTGATTCACAGAATCCGGGTCAACCTGAACAACCCGAATATTCGCCTGCTCTTCCAGCTGGTGGATATAAACCCGAATTTCATTTTCCCTGAAAATGCTCCTGGCGGTTTTTGGTTTGGGTTTACCCATCACTATGATATCGGCTGGGGAATTTCTGACGAATTGGTCGATCTGGTTTCGGATGTTGCCCTGCATTACGACATAACCCACTTCCGATACACCTCGCCGGGTTGCCCGGTCACAAAGGATCATCATGGCAAATTGGCCCATTTTATTTAACTCCTCATATATCACGCTCAGAGGGCCGATGGTGGCATGCTGCAAAAACTCAGCATCCATTACGTGGAGAAACGTCAGCCTGGCACCGTGCTTCAAGGCCAAGTCAATAGCATGGGTGACTGTCGCCCGGCTTTCCGGTCTTCCCCGTACGGCACAGATAATGTGACGGATTTCCTCCTCGTTCATATCTCTATCTCCCATTTCTACCTTTACTCAACCAGGTGGCGGGCTTAGTACCAGGAAACGCAAGATCAACCATAGCGTTGCCAGCCCGACCGTGATAAGTAAAGCCGGAAATCCCTTCTTTATAAAATACATATAGGAAATGGGATAACCAGCCCGTTCAGAAATCCCTGCAGTTACCATATTAGCTGAAGCCCCGATCAGTGAACCATTGCCACCTAGGGCTGAACCCACTGCCAGACAAAAGAACAACACTTTACTATGAGCTCCCGGGACAATAGTGGACAGATAGCCAATTACCGGCAGCATAGCAGCAGTAAAGGGAATATTGGCGATCACCGTAGAGATGATCGCGCTCACCCAGATTACAGTCAACATCGTTAGAAGTAAACTTCCTCCAACCAGACGGGCAATCAGGTCTGCGATCATGCTGATCAACCCTACTTCTTGGATGGAGCCGACAACGATAAACAAGGCAATGAAAAAAACTAGAGTCGTCCAATCAACGGCTTCGATCATTTCTTCAATATCGGGTTTAATCCAAACCAACAACACAGTGGCACCCATCAAGGCTGTCACTGCGGGTACCAGGTGTACATTTTCACCAAAAATAAAGAGGATGAGCATTCCAGCCCCTACCCAGCCGACTTTTTTTAAATGGTCTAATTCGGTGATGTGCGCTCGCTCGGACAGCTTTTCCAACAATAGAGGCGAGACCTCGCTGGCAACTTGCAGTTCACGGCGGTAAGCAAATTGGCTGTAGATGGTCAGTCCAAGCATGGCCAAAATAACACCAGGCGTCAGATTTACCAGGAAACCGTTGAATGATATATGAGCGTATGAACCGATCAGGATATTGGTGGGGGTTCCGATTAAAGTGCTGATCCCAATTACATTTGAGGCCATCACTTCGGGCATGAGCAATGCCAGCGGATTAATACCTAAGGCCAAGGCGATCTGCACGGTGATCGGCGTCATCAACAGCATAGTAGTCACGTTATCAAGAAAAGCGGAAGCGACGCCAGTGATGATCATCAATATCGTGACCAACAACCAAGCCTGCCCACCTGAAAGTTGATAGGCTACAAACGCCAACCATTGAAAGATACCGGTTCTCTCCACTACGGCGATTACGATCATCATGCCCATCACCAAGAAGATCACATTCCAATCGACATAATGAAGAGCGCCCTGAAAATTAAAGATAAAAAGCCCTTCTCCCAGCAGATCACTGGAGTAGCTGAAAGCGAAGATGATGGAAGCACCCACCAGAGCCGCCAAGGTATTATGCAGCTTGTCAGCTGCGATAAGCAATAACATGATCACAAAAGTAAGGGTAGCTATCCAAAAAGCCAAATTTATTTGCCTGTTTAAGGTTATTACAGGCATGGCGACAGTTTCACCCAAACGCAGGTCTTTTATGGCGCTTGCATCCAATTCCAGGTCAACATCTTTAAAGTGGGCGCGTTGGATATCTACGCTTAGGCTGCCAGAAATTGGATTGGATGATGGTAAGATCAAGGTGTAACGCCCATCAGGTTGTGTGCTAGCCTCTGCGATCGGATTGGTTTGCCCACTTGCCTTCAGCATTACCTCAGCAGCCTCCACCGGCTGACCTTGCTGGTCGATCACCTGACCAATGATCACTCGCTCTGGTTCCGGTGTCTCCACCTGAGCATGTGCCCGAGTGATTACCAGGGCAAGGCTAACCCCGATCACAATCAAGACCAATAAAGCCCGAAGAAATCGACTATTCATCCGCTATTCCCCCCGTCAAGACCACCTTGGCACCAGCTTCACGTTCAATCCTTTCACTGAAACGTTGCAGCTGTCCTTTGCTGAAGATATTTTCTGGATCCCGACCCTGGGGCAATCCTAGAACCAAATAATCAGCTTTTATTTCATGGCATTGGTTAATAATTTCGTCAACGACTTTGCCGTGTCGCACAATCCCTTGCGCGGCAAGCTTTTTCGCAGCCGCGGCGGATTGCGCTGACAACAAGATGAATTCTCCCATTTGGTGCATTTCGGCTGAGATGGCCTGCACACGGCTGCTGGTGGTGTGGGCAAGAAAATCCAGATTAACTACATATAAGAAATATAGAGGCAAACCGGTTTCCTCAGCTAATGAGATCGCATGGTCAATCGTAGACCGGCTGTCTGGCCCACCTCGAATTGCACAAACAATCCCGGACATGCTTCATTCCTTCCTGCCAAAAGGCAAAACGTTACTCGATGGATCTATCCAATACCCATTTCAACATCTGAAGTGTAACCCCGAGACTTTGATCGGTTACATTATAAGGTCACACACCATCCAAGTCAAATTCTTCAAAATTCTCCTGACTAAAGATCCACTACGGACATTGACACCTAACTCTCCTCTAGGGTATAGTCACCAGCATGCCGATAAGACCTTTCCAGCGGCGGTGCAAGGGTAGGGTTTTGCCCAATCCTACCCGGCAAGCCAGGACGCTATCCATATCAACCATTAAGAAGTTGATGCCGCTCTGGCTATTGATCGCATTATCCCTGGCGTGCAACGCGGTCAACATGCTACCAGGAAGGTCGACAGCCACGCCGACAATCACACCTTCCCCAACGACAACCCCCACCCCAACAGCCACACCGTCGCCAACGCCCACACCAACACCTGTACCGGCCGCTCGCGTTGCTCAGGGTGACCATGCGATCTTTAATGGCGACTGGGATACTGCTCTAACTGAGTACCAAACTGCGCTTAACGCTAACCCTGATCCCGAGATCCAAAGCGCAGCTCGCCTGGGTATTGGCCGCGTTTATTTTCAGGAGGGTGATTACCTGAAGGCTCAGGCTACCTTAGAAGATTTAATAATAAGGTATCCCGCTTCACCACACCTCTCTACAACATATTTCTACCTTGCCGAGACCTACTCTACCTTGCAAGACTATCTGAAAGCAGCCGAAACCTACCAGGATTACCTAGACTTGGGTCCGAGCCCAATCGATGGCTATATTTATGAATTACAGGGAGATGCTCTTTTTGCCGGCGAGGATTACCTGGGCGCCATTCAAACCTACCAGCGTGCCATGCTAGCCGGGCGCATAAGCCCAGACCTTGAACTCGACATAAAGATCGCCCAATCCTACGATCTGGCAGGAGATTATGCCACAGCTGCCGTTGGCTATCAGGATATCTATCAGCGCTCTTCAAACGACTATACCAAAGCCCGGATGGATCTGCTAATGGGTCAGGCATATACCAATTTGGGGGAAATTGATCTGGCGTATGAGGCCTATTCGGACGCCGTTAAAAATTTCCCTCTTTCCAACGATACTTATTTAGCATTGGTTACACTGGTAGAAAATGGCGTCACTGTAAATGAGCTGGACCGTGGCCTGGTGGACTACTACGCTGGACAGTACAGCGTTGCCGTGGCTGCTTTCGATCGTTATTTACTCTCCAGCCCTGAGGAACCCGCAATAGCTTACTATTACAAAGGTTTGTCGTTTAGCGCTCTTGGAGAACACCAGGCTGCTATCAGTGAATGGGATCGAGTCATCCAGGATTATCCAGACAGTCGATATTGGGCAAACGCCTGGGAGAACAAAGCAAACACCCTATGGCTTCATTTGGACGAGTTCATCCAGGCTGCTCAGACGTTATTAGATTTCGTGGCTGCTGTCCCTTCGCACCCTCGAGCAGCCGAATTCCTTTTTGATGCTGCCAGCATCAACGAGCGCGCCAACCGCCTCGAACAAGCTGCCGACTTATGGGAGCGAGTAGCTACTGAATTCCCCGAATCCGATCAAGCTTACCGCGCCCTCTTCTTAGCGGGCATAAGCCGTTACCGTCTGGAAGATTATCCGGCTGCTTATACTACCTTCCAAACCGACTTGCCATTAGCCGGTAATTTGGATCAACGTGCTGCGCTTTATTTCTGGAGCGGAAAATGCCAGGTAACCCTAGGAGATTCTAACGCAGCCCATTCAAACTGGGAGCAGGCTGCTGCCCTGGACCGTACCGGCTATTACAGCGAGCGTGCGCGGGACATGCTAGCAGGATTACCAGCTTTTACGCCGCCTGAAGTCTACGATCTTTCTTATAACCTGCAAGCAGAACGAGGCGAAGCTGAGGCGTGGATGCATACAATCTTCAACATCCCGCATGAAGTGGATTTATCTGGTCCTGGTCCTTTGGCAGGCGATGATCGTTTTAAACGAGGGGACTTGCTCTGGCAGTTAGGTTTATTTATGGAAGCCCGGGGTGAATTTGAAGATTTGCGCCAATCTGTGAAAACCGACCCGGTTGATAGCTATCGTTTAGCCAATTATTTGATCGAAATTGGCCTTTACCGTACAGCGATATTCGCTGCCCGGCAGGTGCTGGATTTGGCCGGTATGGACGACTCTGAAACCTTGAGCGCTCCAATTTACTTCAATCACATCCGATTCGGCATATATTATAGGGAGCTGGTAATCTCGGCGGCCCAAACCTACAACTTCCACCCATTATTTCTGTTCAGTATGATTCGCCAGGAAAGCCTGTTCGAGGGATTTGTTCGCTCTTCGGCCAATGCGCGCGGGTTGATGCAAATCATCCCCACCACAGGTGAAGAGATTGCAGCTAAAGCCGGGTGGCCTGCTAACTATACCAGCGATGACCTCTACCGTCCGATTGTCAGTATCACTTTGGGGAATGAATACCTCGACTGGCAACGTTCTTATTTGGATGGCGATATGTACGCTGCTCTGGCAGCCTATAATGCTGGTCCGGGTAACGCGGTGACTTGGAAAAACCTGGCTCCCAACGACCCTGACCTTTTCTTAGAGGTAATCCGCTTCAGCGAGACACGCGAGTACATCCAACGCATTTACGAAAACTTTAACATCTACCGTCGCATTTACAATCGAACACCGTAAATCCGATTTGATTGAGGGTTTATGGCAATCTATTAGGGAGCCTCTGACGGTAGAGCTGTCGCGGTTCCCTGGCCGGGTATAAGGGTGCCAGATGCAGGGCTAGCCTCTACCCCTGTGGAACGCTTAGCCAGTAAGAACCAGGAAGTAATTGTGGCGAAACGATCGCTGGTGTCATAGAGTGGTCCCATGGTGACCCCCTGGACCTGGTTGTCGACGGCATAGGTAAATACCGGATAAAAGAGCAGCAGCGCCGGCATTTCATTGGTGAAACGCACCTGGAAGTTGCGATACAGGCGGGTGCGTTCAGCTACGTCCACCGTGATGCGGGCCTGCTCAAGGTATTCACTGGCCTGGCGGTCATTCCATTTTGCGTAATTTTGCCCACCCGTGACTTCGGCCTGATGCCAAAATGGATAAGGATCAGGGTCAGGGGAGCGCGACAGGTTGAGATCGATCAAGGCGGCTTGGTAATTACGGGGGTCAAGGTAGTCATTCACCAGCTGATCATACGGTACCGGCGTTAACCTCACTTGCACCCCTTGCCGGGCCCAATCTTGCTCGAGAGACTGTGCGATCGCCTGATGCTCAGGATCATCAGGTAGGAGCAACTCAAATGACAGCTTCTGGTTTTCCTTGGCGCGCACACTACCACCTTCTGCCGGTATGGTATACCCGGCTTCCTTTAGCAAATTGATGGCTGCCTCCGGGTCATAATTCACA